>Ga0207748_1000125_pt1 | contig 78056 bp, 88 predicted proteins | sample HigsolmetaGSP13D_FD_184841 | JGI IMG/M metagenome (GOLD analysis project Ga0207748, IMG submission 184841) | High solid enriched microbial communities from the Joint BioEnergy Institute, USA - SP1-3-D (SPAdes) | ecosystem: Engineered > Bioreactor > SSF (Solid state fermentation) > Aerobic >...
GACTTGCATGTATTAGGCACGCCGCCAGCGTTCGTCCTGAGCCAGGATCAAACTCTCAGTAAAGATGTTTGATAAAAGCTCAAAAAGAATTTGACGTTTCGTTTTGTCCAGTTTTCAAGGAACAATCTTCGCTGTTTCTTCATAGCAGCGACTTTTATATTATATCAAGTATAAAGTGCTTTGTCAACACTTTTTTATCTGACCTGCCTCATGTGAAGCAGCGACATTTATTAATATACCAAGATAGCAAATCGATGTCAACAGCCTTTGTATATTTTTATTCTATATAAAATGAACTTGAGTTTTTACATCAAGCCTGGGCACCGATTTGCATGATGACTACTTTTTACAGTGAGCAACAGAGCTGAGATATTTTGTTCATTCCTATTTATTCATCATCGCGAATATGATTTTTTCATCCCCCACATTGTTTAAAAAATTTGAAAATCGAGTAGGAGGCTAATCATTATTTGATTAGTCGACCTCTCACACCACCGTGCGTCGGTTCCGTACATGGTGATTCTAAAGTTTACGACCTTACTGACAGATAATCCTTGCTCTTCGGAAGGGTTCATTTGTTAGGGTTCTGGTTAAGATGTAGCGACCGGAGATTTTCCAGTAGCCTTTTCTTGTGTTTGCCCATTCCCAAGCTTTCCATTTATTGACCGGTTGAACTTTAAAATCCTACTAAATAAATAAGTTGTTAACAATTTAAATGTTTTTATAAAGGAAAAAGTAGAACAATCCACTTATAATGGCACATATCAATATAAAGCCAAATACACCTATTGGAGGTACCCAAGTAGATATTATAACTGTTATGGGCGCTAGAAATCTTCCTATTGTAAATTGTAGTCTAGCTGCTCCCATGTATTGTCCTCTTGCATTTTCAGGAGCATAAGCACTTACGAAGTTGTTGATAACCGGAGAACGGACAATTTCACCAAAAGTAAAAACAATTGTTAAAAGGAATAGTCCCCAAATGTTTGTCGTTACTCCTACGAAAAACATACCGATACCGGCCAATATGGCTGAGAGAATGAACACATCCCTGTCTCTCCAGTTTTTAAACCATTTTGTAACAGGCATAACGAAGAAAACAAATAAAATGCCGTTCAAGCCTAACATCCACCCAAGGATTTCATTGCTGTTCAGAGTAAATGACCATTTTTCCCAAGATAACAATGTTTGTGCTGGAACGTAATTAGTTACATAAAGAGCCAAATATAAGTCAAGCTGCATTATTGCAATGACTGAAAATATCCCCCCAAATATATAAAGAATAAATATTTTATCGCGAAAAATTTTGAAATAACCTAACCATTGTTCTTTAATTGAATTTGAAATTACTTGTAATTGACCTTCTTTTTTCCCTAGATTGGGATGTGATTCGTTTATCTTTATGAATATAACCACCAAGTAAACAAACATTACCATTGCACAAGTCCACAGTAACGCACTTCTGTGTTGAAAGAAGAAATAAGCACCTAAAGCAGGACCTAATACTGCACCAATATTGTTTGCGGTAATAAAAGTTGCAAAAACCTGTTTTCTATCATTATCAGGCACAAGATCTGCAACCATTGCATCACTAGCAGGACCATAAATAGCTCCGCCCAAACCGATTCCAAGAAATGCTATATAGTTTATCCAACTTGAATTAGATAACGCAAATAATGCAAACATAACCATTTGTATAGAAACACCAATTAACATCACATGTCTACGTCCAAAAGTATCTGCTAAATTTCCACCAAAAATGTTCCCCAGTATGGATATGAGTGGAGGGATTGTCATTAAAAATCCTGCTGTATTATTACCAAGAGACTCACTAAAGTAAACTGCGATAAATGGGAAGTACATCCAGTACAATAAATTAAATATTGTTTCCCCCACTAATCGAATTTTAAGATTGGTATCCCATACAGATATCTTCAAAAAATTCCCCCTCTTTCTATAATAAAATTTACAAATAATTCCGGCCGGTGAAGTGAGTATAGAATATTTTTAAGATTATGTATAGACTTATTTTTTATTTTGTTTTATAATATTATTATGAAATTCAAGCATAGGTACTTTTTAATTTAACGACCCCGAAAGAGGAACATATATTCGATTACGAAAGATGCGCTAGGACATCTTTTTTTATGAATAAAATGGATTATAAATCCAATTTCCAGTATGGTGACACACCTAATGAAAAAAGCCCAATTTCTCAGTATTGAAAATTGAGAATTTGGGCTTTTAATATGCGGATATCCTTATCGTTGTAAATATGCGGTTTTCCTGACGCTGCCCCAAGAAGAGACTTTCCTATTGAACGAGATGAATAAATCCGGTTCATTGCAGGCACCCATGCTGCAACAGTGGCACTGGAAAAAGCGGGGGCTGGTCAAGCGTCCCCGCGGTCCAGTTGATAAAGTTTGCGGTAACGCGCATGGTTTTCCATCAATGCCGCGTGTGTGCCCTGCATGGCGATTTTTCCTTCATCCAGAAAGACGATCTGATCCATTTTTTCCATCCCGGCCAGATGGTGAGTAATGAAAATCACCGTTTTGTCCTTTAAAACTTCAAACATCGTATCGAGCAGGTCTTTTTCTGTCAGGGGATCAAGCCCGACAGTCGGTTCATCCAAAATGACCACAGGCGTATTTTGCAGCAGGATCCGTGCGAGGGCGATTCTTTGCCGCTCGCCTCCCGAAAAACGCTGGCCGGTTTCCTCCATTTGGGTATGGATCCCATTTGGAAGGGAGTGGAGATACAGGTCAAGTTTGACTTGCCGGATGGCCTCCTCTATTTCTTCTGATGTGGCGCCGGGGCGTCCGAGGGCAGCGTTATTTTCGACCGTTGTCGCGAACAGATAAGGTTTCTGGTTCAAGACACTGACCAGCTGGTGAATCCCTTCGCCGTATGCTGCCGGGGCATGCCCGCCGATGGAAACGGTCCCTGAAGCAGGCTGCAGCGCCCCAATCAGCAGATGGAGAAGCGTCGATTTGCCCGCTCCGCTTTTGCCAAGCACCGCGATTTTTTGCCCATGGGGAATGGTGAGTGACACATCGTTCAAAGCTGCGGCCGGTTCGTTTTCATAATAGTAAAAGACATGTTCCAAACGGATATCCGCTTTCTCTCCAGGAACTGCGCTATTCCTGCTTTTATCCGGGACGTACTGCCGGATCGCGTCAATCCGTTGCAGGGATTCCTTGTATACCGGAATCTTTTCCACCGCCACGGATGCCGGGATGATGCCTTCCAGAATCGGAAGGGTTACAAGTGTAAAAGACGCAATATAGGTCGGGGCGATGTCTCCATGCATTGCGGCATGCCCTGCCCAGATGCCGGTAAATATTAAAATCATGCCCGAGATGACCTGCAGCTGAAAGTTCCGGTTATGGTTCCAAAAAGACATCTTCCTTTCCATTTCGTGGCTTTCCTGGCTGTCTTCATGAAACTGCTTGAAAAACCGTTCTTTCTTTCCACTGATGATCCAGTCGCGGATGCCAAATAAAGTATCCGTGACGCTGCGGTACAGCCAGCTCTGTGTTTCTTTCAGCGCGATTTGTCGTTTTTTCATGAAATATAAGGATAAAAGCGGGTAAACAAACAGGACGATCCCCATTAATAAGGCAATCCACAACGCAAACTGCCAGTCAAATGCAGCCAGCGTGCAAACAGAATATAAAAACAAAAACAGCGCCGTCACGACAGGAAAAATGGTGCGGATATAAGCGTCCTGCAAGTGCTCGATGTCATCGGCAAGCGTGCCGAGCAGATCCCCCGCCTGAAAACGCGAGCGGATAAACAGCGCCTGCGGTTCGAGCATTTCATACAGTTTGACGCGCATATCACTAAGAATCTTCAACACCGTATTATGCCCGCTAAGCCGCTCAAAATAACGGGCGACCGGCCGCGCGATCCCGAAAGCGCGCACGCCGACGATCGGGACATAAATCAAAAGAATCGTCACCGGCATTTCCGAAGCCCTTGTGATCAAATACCCGGACGTAAAGGTGAGCATCGATGAAGCAAGAAAAGCAATAATGCCAAGCAGGACAGTAGCTGCCATCAGCCACCGGTACTGACGGATATACGGTTTAATATACCGGTTGAAGTATGCCATGTTCTACCCCTCCCCGCTGCGCCTCGACAAGTTCGTAAAAGGCGCCCTTTTTCCGGTACAGCTCATCGTATGTGCCTGCTTCTACAAGCCTGCCGCCATCCATCACCAAAATCAAATCCATTTCTTTTACCCAGTGCAGGCGGTGGGTGGCAAAAAAGACAAGTTTATGTTCAAAAAGCGGGAGCATCAGCTGTTTAATTTCCTGTTCTGTTTCGATATCGAGATGCGCAGTCGGCTCATCCAAAAGCATAACCGGACGTGCATCCAGCAATGCCCGCGCGAGCGCAATCCGCTGTTCTTCACCGCCGCTTAGCACCCGTCCGCCCTGGCCGATTTTTTCATCAAGCCCGTTTGGAAAGCTGGCGATGAGGTCGGAAAGCCCTGCTGTCCGGGCCGCTTCCTCAATCTTTTCAAGCGGCGCATCCGGCGCATACCAGGCAATATTTTCCCGTACGGTCTTTGCAAAAATATACGGATGCTGCGGAATGTAGTTCACCTGCTTTTGCCATTCGGTAAAGGACAAATGCGGAACTTCCAGGCCGTCAATCCTGATCCGTCCGCCATCCGGCATGGAAAACCCGGATAACAGGTCAATCAGCGTCGATTTGCCCGAACCGGAGATTCCGATCACACCGATTTTTTGAAACCCGCGGGCGGTAAACGTGACATCCTGCAAAATCGCCCGGTTTTCTTCCGGCGACTGTTTTTCGAGCCCTTCCACTGTTAATGTACTGTGTTCGTTCCAAACCGGGACGGGAAAAGAAAGCCCGTTTCCAAAGTCTTCTTTTTCGGCAAGCAGGCGGTGGATCTTCTCGCCCGCCTCTTTGCCGTTCATCGTGGCATGGTAATCGCTGCCGAGATCGCGGACCGGCATAAAATACTCCGGCGCGAGAATTAAAAGCGCAAGAGCCGGTTCAAATCCGATTTGCCCGTTAATCAGCCGGAGCCCGAGTTCCACGGCCACGACCGCCACGGACAAAGTCGCAAAAAAGTCCAGGGAAAACGACGATAAAAAAGCAATTCTGAGCGTGCGGTTTGTGGCAATCCGGTACTTGTTGCTGACTTCCCAAATGGCTTCTTTATGGCTTTTGCTCCGCCCCAAAAATTTCAGCGTCACAAGCCCCCTTAACGAGTCCACAAAATGGCGGGAAAGCAGCTGGTACGTTTCCCATCTCGCTTCTTTCTGCTTTTGCGCGGCAAGCCCGAGCAGAATCAAAAACCCGATTAAAATCGGCATGACAACCAGCAGCGTGATCCCGGTTTCAACGTCCTGTGAAAAAATATACACAAGGAGAACAGCCGGAATCGTCAGGCACGCGATAAACCGCGGAATAAAAAGCTCTAAATAAGTACGGAACTCCGGAATGCCCTCAAGGCAAAGCGTCACCAGATTGCCCGTGCCATGCCTGCTGATGGCGCGCGGCCCGATGCGAAACAGCTTTTCAACGAGCAGGTTTTGGTAATGGAGGGACGTGCGGCTGGCAAACCGGAACGCAACCCGCGACTTTGCCCACTGCAAAAAGTGCCGGATGAGATGGGCGGCGAAAAAGATGCCAAATTCGGCCGCTGCTTCCTGCCACGGCACCCCTTTATATAAATGGACAATCGCTTTTGCCAGGTATACCGCCTGCACGATAATGGCAACCGATTGGATCATCGTCAGGCATCCGGCAATGATAAAAGTTTTTAAGCTGCCTTTATACTGCATCAGATGTTTATCCATCCGCACCAGCTCCTCTCCGGTATGGCCGGCCATTCCGCCATACGCAGGGCTTTTTTGATTCGTTCATTGGCATATTTTCACCTGGACGGAGTCCCTAAGATCGTGCCAGGTTCCTGCTTCAATCCGCAATAGGCGGACTGCTTCTCTCCGTACCCATCCAAACGGTTCCGTTCCAGGAGTAGTATCCATTCCCTATTCCCGTATTGATCTGCTTTTCTCCGCACCCGTCCAAACGGTGCCGAATGAAAAAGAAAACACCCGGTTTGCCCGAAATCCGCTCCCCGGGTGAGCAGTGGGCGGCGATCTTTAACCCCCGCCCCCTGAACTTTTTTAATAATGCAATTCATGCGGTGTAACCCGTTTCCGGAAGACGTAGTAACTCCAAATCGTGTAAGCGAGCACGACCGGTACCATCGTGCATGCGACGATCGTCATGATTTTTAACGAATACGGGCTTGACGATGCTTTATAAAGCGTCAAGTTGTTCGCCGCCCCCATTGAACTGATCAGCACGTTCGGGAAAAGTGCGATGAAAAACGAGACGGTTACAAGAATTAAAATCAACCCGGTTACGGCAAAACTCAATCCTTCTTTTTTATTCCGCAAAAGCGGATACAGTGCCAGATAAAGCACGATGGCAACGGCATAGACCGGAATTAAAATGGCACCCCGTTTCACAAACGCGTCTGTAAAAACAGCGGTTAATACGGTAAACAAGACAACGACGGCGCCTGTAGCGATATACATTTTCATCGCGGCTTTTCCGGCACGTTCACGGATTTCGCCATCCGTTTTTAAACGGATAAACATCAGGCCATGCAGATAGACAAGAGCGACAAAGGCAAGCCCGCCGACGATCGTGTAAAGGTTGACGATGTCGAAAAATCCGGCATGCATCGTCATCGAGCGGTCAATCGGAAGCCCCTTGATCATCCCGGAAAACAGGGCACCAAGCAAAAACGGCGGCAGGAGGCTTCCAAGCAAAATGGCCCAGTCCCAAATACCTTTCCATTTGCTTGCCTGGAGTTTGCCGCGGAATTCAAAGGCAACCCCTCTGGCAATAAGCGCAAGCAGCAGGACGACAAAGGCAAGGTAATAGCCGCTAAAAAGCGTGGCATACCAGTTCGGGAAAGCAGCAAACATGGCGCCGCCCGCTGTCAGGAGCCATACTTCATTGGCATCCCAGAACGGCCCGATCGTATTAATGAGCACCCGTTTTTCCGTCTCATTTTTGGCAAGGAATTTTGTGCTCATCCCGACTCCGAAATCAAAACCTTCCAGAAATACAAATCCGACAAATAACACACAAACGAGCAAAAACCACAATTCATTTAACTGCATTATACAACCCTCCTTGTATTGAAAGGATCCGATGCAGTAATGTCTTCCATCGGTTTTGCCTGCGGGCCCTGTTTAATAACGCGGATAAATAGGTAAGCCATTGCCACGGCAAGCAGCGTATAGACAATCGAGAAAGCAATCAGTGAAAACAGCAGCTCGCCGGCCGAAACATTTGGCGAAACGCCCGCACTTGTTTTCATCAAGCCGTTTACCACCCATGGCTGCCGACCCATTTCAGACATAATCCAGCCGAACGAGTTGCCGATCGTCGGGATAAACATGCAAGGGAACAGCCATTTCAAGTAACGCATGCTGTTTTCAATTTTCTTCTTCCAGACAAGGTACAGGCCGATCAAACTCATCAGGATCATAATGCCGCCGGTGGCAACCATGATCCGGAAGCTCCAGAACGTTGTTTTTACAGGCGGAACATAATTGCCTGCCCCGTATTTTTGTGTGTATTCTTTTTGCAGCTCGTTCATCCCTTTGACGGATCCGGAAAATTTGCCATAGGATAAGTAGCTCAGCAAGTACGGAATTTGCACCCTGTATTCCGACTTTTTATTTTTCGTATCAATGACGCTAAACAATGTCCACGGCGCAGGGTCCCCGGTGTTTTGCCAGATGCCTTCCGCAGCAGCCATTTTCATCGGCTGGACATTAATGAGATAACGTGCCTGGCTGTGCCCGGAAAAGGCAAGGCCGAGCCCGCTGAGAAGACCGACGATAAGTGCGATGGCAACAGACCGTTTGAAAAAGGCCACTTCTTTTTTCCTGATCAAATTCCAAGCCGAAACGCCGGCGATGAAAAACGCACCGGTGGCAAGGCTGCCGAAAATAATGTGCGGGTAAGCCACCTGCAATTTTTGGTTCAACAGCACGGCGGCAAAATTGTTCATTTCGGCACGGCCATTGTGAATCGTATAGCCGACCGGATTTTGCATGAACGAGTTTGCGGCCATAATCCAGAGCGCCGACAGCATCGTTCCGATCGAGACGAGCCAGATGCAGGCCAGATGCAGTTTTTTCGGGAGTCTGTCCCAACCGAAAATCCACAGGCCGATGAAAGTCGACTCCATAAAGAACGCAAGCAGCGCTTCAATCGCAAGCGGTGCGCCGAATACGTCCCCGACGAACCGCGAGTAGGTCGACCAGTTCATCCCGAATTGGAATTCCTGGATAATCCCGGTCACCACTCCGACTGCGAAGTTGATGAGGAAAAAGGTTCCCCAAAACTTCGTCATTTTCTTGTAAATTTCTTTCTTTTTCACCAGGTAAAGCGTTTGCATGACAGCGACAATAAATGCCAATCCGATTGAAAGCGGCACGAAAATGAAGTGGAACAAGGTTGTCGTTGCAAACTGGGTCCGTGCCAATATGACTTCACTCATTTCCCAAAATCCCCTCCTCTTCCATATTTCCGTTACTTTATCATTACACTTATATTATATTTAATCTTTTTATGGTACAGATAGGAGCTGTGTGACAATTCGGTTAAAAACTGTCGAATATTATTTGACAAATTATTTTTCTGGAAAATTATTCTTTCCGGCCTATTGACTTTTTGTGAAAGCGTGATCAAAAGGGGGGCGGCTCACCCGGGCGGCCGGGACAACTCGCGTCCTTCTTTCCGGTCCAGGTCCGTGATTTCCCTTTTTCCAGAACGCTCTTCGCTTCTTCTTTTCCAAAAGACCGTAAAAAAAAGAGCGGCTGCCTCCGCTCTTTACTGTTTCATTTCCCGCCTATAGGACACGGCGAATTGGGCATATTCGCTTTGGGGCGCGACTTTTGTCAGGAGCTTAAAAAGAATCCGGTACCGTTCTTTCATGGCCCTTTTGATGACCCGCTCAATCCGCTCATCATTCAGGTCAAGTAAAATTTCTTGCATTTCTCTTTTCAACAAATACTGCAGTTCCAGCAGCTCTTTTTCATGGACGACAAGACCTAACACCCGCATGCACCCTTTCTGTTCATGGTACGTCTATTTTTACCAAATTTAAGGAAAATATCACAGCACTTTTCCTTGCATAATCCTGAAAAAATGGCGCATACAATAAGACAAGTGCAGTTTTTAACGGGAGGTTGAATCATGCACCATACGAAATCGCGAAACTGGAAACCGTATCTTTTCATTGTCATTGTCTCGTTTTTTACTGCCTTATTGATCTATACCCAAACGCTGGCGCAGACGGCAGCTTTTTCAGCAAAAGGCACCCCGAAAGCCGTTTTTAAAGGAGAAAACGGCATTGCGTTAACTTTTAATATTGGCTGGGGCGATGAAAAAGCCGTCCCTATCTTGAAAACGCTGCAGAAAAACGGCGTAAAGTCCGCAACCTTTTTCCTGTCAGGCGCGTGGGCGGAACAGCACCCGGATATTGTGAATAGGATTGAAAAAGCCGGATATGAGATCGGAAGCCTCGGTTATGCCTATGTGGATTACACGGATGAAGAACCGGCTAAAGTGCGGCATGATATGCAGAAGGCACAAGAAGTGTTTAAAAAACTTGAAATAAAGGATGTAAAACTTTTGCGTTCCCCGACCGGCCATTTTGACAAAACGGCATTAAAAATTGCGGACCAACTGGGGCTTACAATGGTTCACTGGAGCGTCAACACCGATGACTGGAAAAACCCGGGCACCGCAAAAATTATTGAAAAAGCAAGCACAGCCGAAAACGGGGATATCATCCTGCTGCACGCTTCTGATGCCGCAAAGCAGACGAACAAAGCCCTGCCGCAAATCATCCGCCACTTGTCGGATAAAGGAAAATTTGTGACCGTTTCCGAAATGATTGCAAACGGCAAAGCAGAAACGAAAGTGATTCCTTAAAGCCACAGGCCCACTTGGTATATCGTTGTTAGGAGAAGAGAAATACAATGTGTTAAAATGAATGATATGAAAGGATATCCAAATGGGCTTGCAGGTGAATGGAATAATGAAGCAAATTTTCAGCACGGTGGTCCAATTTCGCGGGTCACATGAAAAATTCGGTTATATGCAGGGGCTTGCATTAAAAGAATCCCTTTCCGTCCAAAACCGCGACAATCAATGGAAAGTCAGAAAACCGCGGTTTGTAATCGACCTTAACGAAACGAAAGACGCAATCACCCGCTTTGCACCCGGAATCTGGGACGAGTTGTGCGGACTGCAGGAAGCACTGGAATGGCCGATGGAAAAAGTTTTGCAGGAATTTGGCGGCTACCGGGTGGACTACACAAAATCAGGCTGCTCGATTTTAACAGGCGATGGCTATCTCATCCGCAACTATGATTACCATCCTAAAACCTATGAAGGCCGCTATGTCCTGTACCAGCCAACCGACCAGGGGTACGCGATTGCCGGCCCGAGCCAGCGCGTCACCGGGCGGATGGACGGCATGAATGAAAAAGGGCTCGCCATCGGCTATACGTTTATCCATCGAAAAAGTCCCGGCGACGGGTTTATTTGCTGTATGATTGGCAGGCTGCTACTGGAATCATGCGCAAATATTGACGAAGCCGTTGCCATGTTGAAAGAAATTCCGCACCGCCATTCATTCAGCTATGTCGTTTATGATAAAAGCGGGGAAACCCGAATTGTCGAAGCCTCTCCGCGCGCGGTCGCCGTGCGGAACGGAAATATTTGCACCAATCATTTTAAAACCCTCGGCAAAGAAAACCGGCATCATCTCAACGATTCGATGCGCAGAACCGCCATTTTGGAACAGGAAAAAGGGCATCTATCCAGCGCCCGGGACGCGTTTCAATTATTAAACAGCCGGGATAAAGGCGTTTTTTCAGAACTATACGCTAGCTGGGCGGGAACGATCCATACTTCCGCTTACCTGCCGAAGCAAATGGAAGCCTGGTTCGCTTTAGGCGGGGACTGCGAGCCGGTGAAAATTGACTTTGCCAAATGGCTGTCAGGAGAAGACTTGCCCATTGAAAAGATCACCGGCGAAGTGGATACGGATATCCCCTTCCTCCATATGGACAAAGGGGCCGACTGGTTTCAAAAATGATCGAAACCGCGGTCATGAACCATGGATTCCGGCCGCGGCATCCTTTACCGGAAAAATGCTGCGGTTGCAAAAATGGAATCATCCGGTGCTCTGTGTCGTATGGAGCAGAAGCCATGGACTCTTCTATTGCTTTTTTCATGGGCCGCGGGCGTTTCAAGTGTTCCCACTGTTATCATATCTATTGTCAGTTGAGAAAATTTTTATGCATTTACTGCCCAGACAGCAAAAACCGGATACCCCATCAGGCTCCGGTTTTAGTTTGCCGTCTTTTCTTCTGCGATCTTGCGCAATGCTTTTTCCTCTTTTTCCTTTTGGGAGCGCTTTAAAAAATGCGGAAGCGCAAGCAGCTGGTAAGCATTGCAGATGAGAAGCGGGAAAAGCATAAGATAAAGCGAGGATATACTATTGACTCGTAAAGCTGGCACCCACTCAAGAATGGTCACTGCCACCATGAAAAACAAGGCGGGAATAAAAGCCCCTGCACTTTTTGCCTGCTTCGTCTTCGCAGCTGCCGCCACAAACGCAGACACAAGGATCAGTGCTGCAAACAGCAGGGACTGGCGGGTATCCGCGCGGAAGTACACAAAATCGAACAGTACATAACAGGCTGCAACGAGCTGAATGGCCTGCCAAACAAGCCGCGAACGGAAAATGTCAAGCCCGAGCTGGTGCACGGTTAACCAGGCGAAGAAACCTACCTGACTGACAAGACTGAAAATCAAGCCCAACCCCGCAAACCAGAAAAACGCGCCGGCGATGGACAAAAGATCCGCATGTGCAAAATAAGGCGCCATTTCCGGCCAGCGGACGAAAAACCCGAGAATCCCGGCTGACACCCCTCCGATGGCAAGAGCGGCAAAAAAGAAACGAACCCAGTTCCGGCTTGTCAATCCCCATCCCCCTTTGCCTTTAAAGTACCTTTATTGTAACAGAGAATCATGAGAAAAATCCAGCACATCATGCCGGCTTTCCCAACTGTACTGTTTTACCAATCCGCACGATGAAGCCGGTTTTTGCAGAGCTGTAGCACGATCAGGCTCCGGTCCCGGGAAAAAATTCCAGTGCTTTTAAGCCTCCCCGCCGAGCGCATAATCCGAAAAGAACTTCACATATTAAAGATAGAATGAAGAAGGGAGCCAAAAGCATGAAACCAAGAACCGTTTTGCTCCTGATCAGCCTTTGCGCTGCCCTTACAGCCTGCTCGGGCGAGGCTTCAACAGGCGGGCAAGCGGATTATAACCAGACGAAAAAAATGGTCATTGACATATTGAAAACCGATGAAGGAAAAAAAGCGCTGCAGGACGTGATTACAAGCGACGGAATGAAAAAGAATCTGGTCATTGACAAGGCGTACATGAAAGAAGCGATCGAACAAACATTAACTTCCGATAAAGGCAAGGCTTTTTGGAGAGAAGCCATGCAGGATCCGAAATTTGCCGCCGCGGTTGCAGACAGCATGAAAACTGAAAACAAAGCGCTGTTGAAAAGTTTGATGAAGGATCCGGATTACCAGGCAATGATGATGGATATTTTAAAAGACCCGGCTTACGAAAAAGAAGTGCAAACGATGCTAAAGAGCAAAGAAATGCGGAAAACCATGCAGGAGGTTGTCATCGATACGTTTAATGACCCGGCTTTTAAAGCGAAAATGGAAGACAGTCTGCTGAAAGCGGCGAAAACGATGAAAGACAAAAAGTAGCGGCGGGATTTGGCTCCGCCGCTTTCCACATTTATTTTTTCAGCTTGTCCACAATTTTTTGTGCGATTTCCGTATAAATTTTTCCGAGCCGGTGGTCTTCGGCATAGATGGACGGCGCGAAATCATGTTCATTCCAGTCCGGCTGCTGAAGCGGGAGCTGACCGAGCACTTCGGTCCGCAATTCTTCGGCAAGTTTTTCCCCGCCGCCGCGACCAAATACATACTCGCGTTCGCCGGTCACCTTGCTTTCAAAATAAGCCATATTTTCAATGACACCGAGCAAATTGTGTTCCGTCCGGAGTGCCATCGCGCCGGCCCGTGCCGCAACGAAAGCCGCAGTCGGATGCGGGGTTGTCACGATAATCTCATTGCAGCGCGGCAGCATCGAATGGATATCGAGCGCCACATCCCCGGTGCCCGGCGGCAAGTCAAGCAGCAAATAATCGAGGTTGCCCCATTCCACTTCATGGAAGAAATTGTTCAGCATTTTGCCAAGCATCGGCCCGCGCCAGATCACCGGCGCATTGTCTTCTACAAAAAAGCCCATCGAAATGACCTTGACCCCGAACCGTTCCACCGGGATAATTCTTTCTCCGCGGACAACCGGACGCTGCATAATGCCCATCATGTCCGGCACGCTGAATCCGTAAATATCGGCATCAATCAGGCCGACCTTTTTCCCAAGGCGGGCGAGTGCAACCGCCAAATTGACGGAAACGGTCGATTTCCCAACGCCGCCCTTGCCGCTTGCAATGGCGATAAATTCCGTTTTGGCGGAGCCGAGCGGGTTTTTGTTGTCTTCCTGCAACAAATCGCGGAACCGGTCGAGCGTTTCTTTCGGCAGTTCGCCGAAACGGATGCCGACTGTATTCGCGCCAATCCCCTTCAATGCTTTCACAATGGCCATCTGCAGCTGCAGCTGTTCGCTTGTACCAGTTTTGGCAATCGCTACTTTGACACTGACATGCTGGATCTCTTCTTTGATTTTGATTTCGAGGATCCCTTTTGTTTCTTCCAGCGTTTTATGTAAAAAAGGATCTTCAAACCCTTTTAACACGTCGTAAACCTGTTGTTCCGTCAACATTTTCTACACCATCCTTAAAATGAAGTCGTTTCCAGCTTGATTCCAGTATACCATACAATGGCAGTGTTTTGCGCTGGAACGGCTCCGGATGCTTGTCAGTTCTTTAAGTCCTTTTCTTTTGTAAAGTAGCGCATAATCCCTTCATAAATGGATGCCGCCACCTTTGTCTGGTACGCATCGGATTTTAATTGCTCCCGCTCCCCGGGATTGGACAAAAACCCGATTTCCACAAGGCAGCCCGGTTTTTTCGCATGCTTCAGCAAATACACATTGGACAATGTTTTGGAAGCCCGGTTTGTATTTTCGAGATTCCGGACCAGCTCCGCCTGGATAAACGTGGCGATCCTTTTATTTTCAATCATAGTCGGGGCGTAAAAAGTCTGGGCGCCGTGCCACTGCGATTGCGGAATAGCGTTCAGATGGATGCTGATAAAAAGGTCCGCTTCCGACTCGTTGATCAGGGAAAGCCTTTTTCTTAAATCCTCCACTTTGCGGCGGCTGTAGCCCTTTGTCTCGTTATCAGCAAGGTCTGTATCCGTTTCGCGCGTCATAATAACAAGCGCGCCCTGCTGCTGAAGATAGTCTTTGATTTTGGCCGCCACACTTAAGGCAACATCTTTTTCCAGCACTTCATCTCCCGTTGCCCCGCCGTCCGGCCCCCCGTGCCCCGGATCCAGATAGATGATTTTCCCGGAAAGCGGCAGATTCCACGGGCGCCACGTATCTTTTTGGAAAAACTCAAACTGCACAAGTAAAAATAAAAGGGTGACACCAAGCAGAAACCCCGCAATTTTGATTTTCCGTTTCATCACAATCTCCCTCTCCCTGTCCTTATTGAAAAGTTATGGGACAAGGGAGGAAAATAGAACTGCAAAAAAGGGAGCCGCAAAACGGGCATCCCCTAATGAAGCCGCAGTTTCCGCCTTTGTTCGCCTTTTTTAAAGCCGTAAGACCAAAAGTAGTCGGCAAACTGCTCGCATGTATAGTAAATGGACTCCTGCATCGTATCATTGCCGAATGTCCAATAAAGCCAAAAATTGTACAGAGTATCTGTAATATGCTTTAATTCGGTTTCGCACCGTTTCTTTGCCTGCTCGGCCGGCTCGCCGTAATACCCGAACCGGCTGTAATGGCCGCCCAATAAATAGGCTTCAATGGCGACATCGTAACACCCTTCTTCGATCCCCTGCTCCATCCACGCTCCCCCGTTGATCCGGAACGAACCGAAATGGGACTGGAAGCTTTTCTTCAGCACTTCAACCGGCAGTTCGCGGAGCAAATTGCGTTCCGCCTTCATTTGCCTCTCCCGTCTTTTCGCAGACAGGGTGGTAATGACTTCATTCATCTCTACCCACTCCTTACCGGTATTGTACGCGGGCGTAGAGGCGTCGATACTTTATAATGATTTCCAAACAAGGAATCGATATCGCAACATGGGCGCGCGCTTTAAGCCAACACACCGCTCAGGAGCGCGCATCCTTTTTTTCAGTATGCTCCGGCTCCTGGTCAAATCCCCGGTCATCAATCCGGCATGCCTCAAGCGGGATGACTTTTGTCCGCTTTACGAGCTTGTAGCCGAGCCACATGATGGCAAAAAGCGGGATGCCGAGATACGCGGCAATGGCGCTCATCCAGTCGATACGGCCGCCGAGGAATGCCTGATAATCCTGCGCAAGAATAACGATCACGCCGACAATCAGCGCAAAAATCGGGCCGAACGGGTACCATTTCGCATGGTAAGGGAGATCGTCAAGTGAACGTCCCTGGGCGAGATACGCTTTCCGGAAACGGTAATGGCTGGCGGCAATCCCGAGCCAGAAAATAAAGCCCGTGACGCCCGCTGCATTCAACAGCCAGATATAAATGGCGCCGTCCCCGAATGCGGATGCGAGAAATGCAAGCGCGCCGACAATGGCCGTGGCAACAAGGGCTGCGACCGGCACACCGCGTTTGTTCAGTTTGCCGAAAAACTTCGGCGCCTGGCCTTCATGGGCCATTGCATACAAAATCCTTGTGGAAGCATACAGGCTCGAGTTTCCCGCCGACAGCACAGCCGTTAAAATGACCGCATTCATCAGGGATGCAGCAAATGCAAGCCCCGCTTTTTTAAAGACAAGCGTAAACGGGCTCACCATTACATCCGTACTTTGCAAACTTTTTGTCGTATAAGGGATAATCAGCCCGATGACAAGAATTGCAAGGACATAAAACAACAAAATGCGCCAGAAAATGCTTTTGATTGCTTTCGGCACGTTTTTGCGCGGATTCTCGCTTTCCCCGGCTGCAACGCCGACAATTTCCGTCCCCTGGAATGAAAATCCGGCTGTAATGAACACGCCAAGCACGGCAAGCGCACCACCGTGGAAAGGCGCATCCCCGATTGTAAAGTTTTTAAAGCCGGCCGGTGCCCCGCCCAATATGCCAAATATCATCAAAAAGCCGGTAACAATAAAAAGGATAATGGTCGCCACTTTGACAAAGGAAAACCAGTACTCTCCTTCGCCATAGCCTCTCACGGACAAAATGTTCAAAAGAAAAATCACGAGCAAAAACAGGCCGCTCCACAACCAGCTGGGGCTGTGCGGAAACCAAAATTTCATGACCAGCGTCGATGCCGACAGTTCCGCTGCAAGACAAATGGCCCAGCTGTACCAGTAATTCCAGCCGAGCGCAAAACCGAGCGCCGGATCAATAAAGCGGGTTGCATACGTACTGAATGCCCCGCTTGTCGGCATAAATGAAGCCAGTTCCCCGAGGCTTGTCATAATAAAATAGACCATCACACCGATAACCAAATAGGCAAGCAGCGCTCCCCCCGGGCCCGCCTGGTAAATCGCGGCGCCGCTTCCGAGAAAAAGCCCGGTCCCGATCGAGCCGCCGAGTGATATCATGGTCAGATGCCGCGCCTTTAAACGCCGTTTCAGGCCGGATTTTTGTGTTGCCATCGTATGTTCATCTCCATTTATCTATCATACGCATCTGGTTAAAATAAATCACAACGTCCATACCATAGCACAAAAAATTCCGGATGAAAACAGGATTTTGCATATTTCCAGCATTTTGTTGCATAATCTTACATCCCTATGTAGAAAAACGTGCAGCAAGGTTTTGCACCTGCTGCACGTTTGCCGTTTATAAAACCGGCTACTTTTCGATGTACCCTTTTTCTTCCAAAAAGCGGATCACCTGCTCGACAGCCTGTTCCAGCGGCTGTTTGTGGGTTTCCACGACAAGTTCCGGATGTTCCGGGGCTTCATAAGGGGCATCTATACCGGTAAAATTTTGTATTTCCCCATTGCGGGCTTTTTTGTATAAGCCTTTCGGGTCCCGCTGTTCACATTCTTCCAGCGGGCAGTTCACGTAAATCTCTACGAATTCATTATCTTCGACCAGTTCGCGCACCATGTCCCTGTCAGCACGGTACGGTGAAATGAACGCCGTCAGCACCATTACGCCGGCATCCACGAACAGTTTTGACACCTCTCCGATGCGGCGGATATTTTCTTTCCGGTCTTCCGGGGAAAACCCGAGATTTTTATTCAACCCGTGGCGGATATTATCGCCATCGAGGATATACGTGCGGATCCCCCGCCCGTGGAGTTCCTGTTCAACGGCGACGGACAGCGTTGATTTCCCCGCACCGGATAACCCGGTAAACCAGAGGACTGCGCTGGAGTGCCCGTTTAACCTCCGGCGGTCTTCTTTTTTAATTTGGGTTTCATGCCATGTGATATTGGTTGCTTTCGCCATGCGGCCGGTTCCCTCCTTATGATTTGCGGACGTTTAATTGTGCACTTTCATCCCTTTGATCAGCACTTCTGCCACTTCCGGCCGGGAAAATTCTTTCGGCGGTTTTTGGCCGGCGCGCAGCATTTCGCGCACTTTTGTCCCGCTCAAATGAATATGGTCTTCTTTTCCGTGCGGACAGGTTTTCGTTGTGGCCATATTGCCGCATTTCGTGCAGTAAAACGCATGCTCAAATTTTAAAATGGTGATGCCCAGTTCCTGCTCCACAGTGCTGATCAGTTCCTGTGCTTCATACGTCCCATAGTAATCGCCGACACCGGCATGGTCCCGGCCGACAATGAAATGGGTGCAGCCGTAATTTTTACGGACGAGCGCATGCAGGATTGCTTCCCGCGGGCCTGCATAGCGCATGGCGGCAGGGTAAATAACAAGGCGCACGCGATCTTTTGGATAATAATGTTTCAAAATCACTTCGTAACTTTCCATCCGGATATCCGCCGGAATATCATCGCTTTTCGTCTCGCCTACAAGCGGGTTTAAAAGCAGCCCGTCAACGATTTCAAGCGCGCTTTTCTGAATGTATTCATGGGCGCGGTGGACCGGGTTGCGCGTCTGGAAGCCGACAATCGTTTTCCAGCCGAGGGATGCGAACAATGCCCTTGTTTCTTTCGGATCTTTATAATAAGCGGCAAACTCGTCATGATTCGGGCGGTTTAAAAGCGTAACCGGCCCCGCAAGATACACATCCCCGTTTTCATACAAGCGTTTAACGCCGGGGTGCGCCGGGTCGGTTGTCCCGTACACGAGCCTTGCTTCCCGTTCTTTGTCCACTGTATACTTTTCTTCCAGTGTGAGCGTGCCGTAGATCACGCCGTCTGAGCCTTTTAATGCGAGCGTTTCGCCGGTTTCAAACCTTTCCGCTTCCTCTTCTGTTACGGGAAGCGTGATCGGAATACTCCAGATAAGGCCGTTTGAAAGCCGCATATTTTCCACAACCGTTTCATAATCCTGCTTCCCCATAAACCCGGTCAGCGGGCTGAAGCCGCCGATACCGATCAGTTCCAGGTCGGAGATGCTCCAGTCGGAAACGGTTAATGCCGGTAATTGTTCTGCCTGTTTTAAAGCTTCCGCACTGTGGTTTTCCCGGTTTACCAATATACCGCCGTGCGGGATGCTCGTTGAAAAAGCCATGTTCCAATTTCCTCCACTCGTTTGCATTTTTCCTATAAAAACAATTGGAATACTTCCGTAATATTTATTTTAGCATTAAACAGATTATTTTTGCATTTATTTTTTTGCAGATCTTGGCGGATCACGGTACAGCTCGCCGTAATCATTTAAATAATCCTGGTATAGCTTCTCGACCGCTCATGATATGCCCTGGACTGAAAGACTTCCTGCGATTTTGTTCCTTCAAGGGCAAGCAAGTATAATGCCTTTACATCCTCAGCGATGTCTTCACGCTGCATAAAATCATCAAGGCTTGTTGGCAGTACCGGGGGAAGAAAAGATTGATTTTCTGCCTCAGCTTCGTTTCGTCTTCCAGCTATGGCAAATGAAAGGTGCCGGCAATTTAAAGTGACAATCAAGTGTATGATCAAACCGTTCTTCGTGTGAAACAATGATCCGCTTTAATCCGTAAGTTCGGATGGAGAATGGGTCCTAAGTTGCCGCTGGCGGAGATCGCAATTCCATTATGAAGATGCTTAAAAAATGATGAACAAGTTAGCCAGTGCCTTAGCTTCCCTGTTTCCGCGCTTTGTTTACCTGCAGCCATCAAGGGAAAATAGAATGCTGACAGTACATATAAGAAAGGAAGGAAGGTCCATGAAACGATTCAGCCGTTTGCTTCAGTACATCCTGCCGGCCGCCCTCCTTTGTGCGCTTGTTCCGGGCCGACCCCTGGCTGCATCTGAAAAAGGGACCATTGTTGTCGTGTCTTTTGACGGCATGAAAAACGATTATATCCACGAACATAAAAAGGAACTGCCGCATTTAAACAAAATTATGAAGCACGGATTTGATGCCAAAGACATTACAGCGGTTTATCCGTCCCTCACCGCCGCCTCCCATGCTTCCATTGCAACAGGGGCCAAGCCGGAGAAAACCGGCCTGGTCAGCAACGCATTTCACAATAAAAATTTTAAACTGACGGAAACAGAGGACACCTTCTGGTCTGCACTGGACGTCCCGGCCATCTGGTCAGAAGCACGCAAATACGGAAAAGTGACGGCGACAATCTGCTTTCCCGGCTCAAACCCAGAAGTTTCCAAGGCACATGCCGATTATGCCATCTATTACAAGGATACTTTCGCAAAGAGTGACCTTGTTCATCTTACATTCCATCCCGCCAAAGGATGGAACAATGCCCCGAAAAGCCGGAAGCCGCTTAAAGAAGCCGTTTACCGGTTAAAACTTAAGGGAGCAAAGAACCGGACCATTCATGTGCTGGCCGCTGCCCTTTATCACAATGCGTATGACCTTTTCTATTTTTCGGATAACAAAACGATTGAAGATAAAGATGCGCGAGTGGGTGTCAATCAATGGGGCAGTTTCACGTTAAATGAAAATCATCAACCGGCCGGCTTCTGGTTCAAGATGAAAAAAAACCGACCACACCCTGTCAAAAGCGGAAATGTACCGGACAGCGGTCACATCTGCCGCAATCAAGGGACCGGGGGATTTTGCCAAAACGATAAACAGCCAGTTCGGATTTTTCCCTGTGGATGAAGACTTGGACGCCTTCAAAAAAGGCTGGATTACCCGGACAGAATATGAAGACATCTCCACCCGCTTTGCCCGATGGGTGCAAAATGTCTCTCTATTCATTAAGGATCGCTATAAACCGGATCTGCTCATGTTTTATGAGCCGCAAATCGACCATGAAGAACATGCCTATTTGTTAACAGACCCGCGCCAGCCCAGCTATTCCGATAAAAAAGCAAAAACATATGCGGCCCGGATCCGTTGGGCGTATCAATTGGCCGACCATACAGTTGGAAAAACATTGCAGTCACTCGGGGAAAATGACAAATTGTTTGTTGTGTCGGACCACGGCATGGAACCGATGCACACTGGGCTCTCTCCGAATTACGAGCTTAAAAAACACGGTCTGCTTGTTTTAAAGAAAAACGGAGAAATTGATTTGAACCGGACAAGTGAGAAAGGCGGAATTGTTTCTAAACAAGATTACGGGAATGTGCAGCAGGAGGTGGCAAAAATCTTTTCGTCTGTCCGCGATCCACGCATCCTTGCTTCAAAATCCAAACTGGCGGGTTTCTATCTTTCGGACTGGTGGCAAGGCATAACAAACGGGCATAGCAGCTGGTCCACTACAAAAGAAACCATATCGTCCCTGTATGATACGGTAAAAAATGACCCGGCCCGGCCGTACGAGTCCGTGATCAAAGCGCAAAGCAAAAAAAGTGAGTGGTTTCACCACCCGCATGCCGGTGATGTGACGCTTGTCGCAGCGAGAGGTTACATGATGGATTCGGACATCTCTTCCTCTTTCCATGCCCCGTCCGAACTTAGAAACCACGGTGGCAACCCGGAAAGGAGTGATCTGCGCCCGGTTCTGCTTGCATACGGAAAGGACATTCCGCATAAAAAGGTATCGCGCCGGCTTTCTTTAATCGACATTGCCCCGACGCTTTACCGGATGATGAACGTGCCTGCGCCTTTCTTTGTGGACGGGAAAGAAATAAAAGAACTGGTGCCATAATGGCGGGAGAGAGGGCAAAGCCGCTGCTTGCGGCGGCTTTGCTGTTTTTTTATGGTTGATGTTTAAAATGTAGTCGAAGGATTATCAATTTTATCATTTTTACAAAATATTTATATGCTCAATTATTATTCAGGAGAGGCTAGAACGAGCGTGCCCCCATATAAATAACTATATTATTTTCTATTCCAAAAACGTTGCTGAGCGATAGCAGAGACAAACTCCTCACCGAAGTAAGGATTATTTGCGGCAAAAACGACCCCGAGTAAGTTATTCTTCTCTGTTGCTTTCATATAAGTATGTGCAGTTGTTGCAACACCAATCGGTTTATAATGTTTGTATGCTTCACTTACAAAACGCATGATATCCTGACTGAACCTTGTTTCATTTCCGGAACTTCCGCCAACGATATAGAGTGAATCAAACAGTTTGGGATTTGTTGTTAGAAATGTTTTATTCACTTTGAATTTCGTGCCATCTGTCCCTGTCACCGTTCCAAACTTTTCACCAACAAAGTCGATAGAAACACCATATTTCCGCAAGAGACCAATGACAGTTTTTACCTCTTTCCCATTAAAATGATTGCCGATTAGAACGCCCACTTTAAGCGAATATGGATATTTTGGCGTATTCATCATGCTAAGAGCCGGGGAACTTGCTGTAACTGGAACTTGCACCCCGCTCGGACGATTCACACCAACATATTCAGCAATAGTGGTTGCCAAACCTTCATCAACATTGGCAAACATATCAACGACTTGCTGGCGAACTGATTGGCTTTTCACGTTTCCGAGCTGAAAGCAAAATGCTTGTGTAATATGCTGCTTCTCAACAGACGACATACTATTCCAAACCAGTCTGGCCTGCGAAAAGTAATCTTTAAACGATTTGCTTTCCGCTTTAATCTTGTGCCCCTCTACCTTCTCCTTGTAATGCACATACCCGCCTTCTGCCGGACTGGAAGTGGCAGGAGTATTATGCGCTAAGGAATTTTTATGATAGTTTATTTTTCCAACATTGATTTTTTGTTGCATATACCCGCCTTGCTGGTTATTGTGAACCGGGCAGATGGGACGATTGATCGGTATTTCATTGAAGTTTGGCCCGCCAAGTCGGTGCATTTGTGTATCACGATAAGCAAATAATCTGCCTTGTAAAACCGGATCATTGGAAAAATCTATTCCCGGGATCACATTTGCTGGATTAAACGCTACCTGTTCTACCTCCGCAAAGAAATTATCAACATTTTTATTTAATGTCATTTTCCCGATAATTTCTACGGGAACCATTTCTTCCGGCCATAATTTGGTAGGGTCTAAAATATCGAAACCATACTTAAATTCATCATCCTCATCAATCATTTGTACACCTAATTCAAATACAGGGTAAGCTCCAAGCTCAATGGACTCCCACAGGTCTCTTCGATGGAAGTCGGGGTCCACCCCACCAATAATTTGCGCTTCATCGATTAGTAATGAATGAACGCCAAGGACAGGCTTCCATTGAAATCTTACAAAAGTAGCTTTTCCATCATCGTTTACAAATCGAAAGGTATTAATACTGAACCCTTGCATCATTCGCCAACTTCTGGGAGCGGTTCGATCAGACATTGCCCACATAATGAAATGAGCAGAAGCTTGATTATTGGCAACAAAATCCCAAAAATTATCATGAGCGGGTGAGGCTTGTGGGATATCATTATGTGGCTCCGGATTAAGCGCATGTATCGCATCCGCTAACTTAAAGGCATCGTTAAGAATGAATACAGGGAATGAGAGCGCTAATAAATCGTAATTCCCTTCTGTTGTATAAAACTTAGTTGAAAAGCCGCGTGGACCCAATGTCGTATCACTTGACCCTTTATTTCCTTGCATGTTGGAAAATCTAACAAATACGGGTGTCTTTTCCCCGGGTTTCTGTAGAAAGCAAGCTTTTGTATATTGTTTCATTGACTTATACAATTCAAATTCCCCATGTGCCCCGAAACCTCTTGCTTGAACAACTCTTTCCGGTATCCGTTCATGGTCAAAATGCATCTGTTTTTCAAAAAAATAAAAGTCCTCCATTAATGTAGGGCCGCGGACTCCAGCTTTTAAAGTCTGTTCATCATTTGAAATCTTTACCGACTCATTGGTTGTAAGTTTCTTACCTACATTGTTAACACGGAACTGTTCTAGTTGCTCATCCTTTCTATTCACGCTCACTTTCTTCCTGTCGTTTGTTGCTTCATCCATGTGATCACCCTTCACAAATAAACTTCAAACTAATATATTCATACGTTGCAATCCGGTAAATTATGCCGGATCACCCTTTTCAATCTACAAGGAGCAACTTGTCCCAGTATTGCTTGAATATCTAAGATATGAACTATCTCCTCTCGAATCTTTTCGGTACGGAAGTTTATTGTTATAACAGTCTTCTTGCATTTGCTGCGTCACATGTGGTCACGGGTTTTTTTGGACATAAAAAAGACCCTCCCCACATAAGTGAAGAGAGCCTTTGAAATGCCAATAATTTAACGTTTCGAGAACTGAGGTGCACGACGAGCGCCTTTGAGACCGTATTTCTTCCGTTCTTTCATACGGGCGTCACGTGTCAGAAGGCCTGCGCGTTTTAACACTGCACGGTATTCAGGATCAGCCTGCAGCAATGCGCGGGCAATACCGTGGCGGATTGCGCCAGCTTGGCCTGTGAAACCGCCGCCTCTTACGTTTACGAGAACATCGTAGCTGCCGTTTGTTTCTGTTATATTCAATGGTTGTTTAATCACTTCAACTAAAGCTTCGAACGGAATGTAATCTTTTACATCACGCCCGTTCACCGTAATATTGCCATTTCCAGGAACTAAGCGGACACGTGCAACAGAACTTTTGCGGCGTCCAGTTCCGGCGTATTGTACTTGTGCCAAAATAATGCCCTCCTTTTAAAATTATCCGCGAAGTTCGTAAACTTCCGGTTTTTGTGCTTCATGCGGATGCTCTGTACCAGCATACACATGTAATTTTTTAAACATTTGGCGTCCAAGAGAACCTTTCGGAAGCATGCCTTTAATAGCCAGTTCCAGCATTTTTTCCGGATATTTCGTTCGCATTTCGCCTGCTGTACGTTGTTTCAAACCGCCTGCAAACTGGCTGTGGCGGTAGTAAATTTTGTCTTCCAGTTTTTTGCCTGTCAATTCTACTTTAGAAGCATTCAGGATGATCACATGATCGCCCGTATCCACGTGCGGTGTGAAAGTTGGTTTATGTTTGCCGCGTAAAATGGATGCCACTTCAGAAGCGAGGCGCCCAAGGGTCTTGCCTTCAGCATCCACTACGTACCATTTACGTTCAACGTCGTTTGCTTTTGCCATATAAGTCGTACGCATGAGTTACCCTCCTAAAAAATATTCACAAAAACACAGTCATGATCTATTGTCATTATCACAATAAGTTTCCGGGGCTTATCGTGGAGTTAAAAAAACAATACCATAGGTTATATTATCGTTTTGGGGCAAGAATGTCAAGCGAATGTTACGCCTGGCCCGGTTGTTTTTATCTTCTTTTGATCATGCGGATTCATGCTCCGTCAATAAGATACTTTCCATAAATACAACCCTTCCGGCGGCGCAGTTTTGCCCGCATAAATCCGGTTCCGTTTTTCAAGGATTTCGCGCATTTCACCGGGGTCGCGTTTGCCACTTCCGATTTCAAGCAAAGTGCCGGTTAAGATCCGTACCATATTGTATAAAAAACCGTTTCCTTTAAAACAGATCACCAATTCATCGTCCTGCTGCAAAAACCGAATCTCTTTTAACGTACGAATCTTGTCTTCCACCTCTGTTTTCGCTGAACAAAAACTCGTAAAATCATGGGTGCCGAGCACGGTCTCAGCTGCTGCTTCCATCGCCTCGATATCAAGCGAATACCAGACCCTTAACGCGTAACGGTGCTTAAACGGACTGCGGACATGAGAAAAATAGATCCGGTAGCGGTATTCCTTCTCTTTTACCGAGTAGCGGGCGTGAAAAGCAGGGTCCGCATATGCCGCTTTCGAGACCGAAATATCGCCTGGAAGCAGGCTGTTTAAAGCGGCCGGCCAGCTTGTTTCCGGAATAGAAAGATCCGTATCGAAATGGATCACCTGCCCCATCGCGTGCACGCCGGCATCCGTCCTTCCGGAAGCCGCCGTTTTCACGTGGCGGCCTTTATGAAGAGTGGCCAGCGCCTTTTCAATTTCCTGCTGGACCGTCCGCTGCCCCGGCTGGACCTGGTACCCCGCGAATCGGGAACCATCGTAACTGACCGTACATTTTACGCGCTTCATAAAATCCCCCCGTCACGGAACAGCACGAGCAGGACAATAACGACGGCCAGCGCACAAATGGACAGCGTATCAGCCGTACGCCAGACGAGCAGGCGGTATTTCGTCCGCCCCTCCCCGCCCTGGTAACCCCGGGCCTCCATTGCCGTTGCCAGCTCTTCCGCACGTTTGAACGAACTGACAAACAGCGGAATTAATAGAGGAATAATGGCTTTCACCCGGTCTTTTATACTCCCGCCGGAAAAATCGACACCCCGGGCCATCTGCGCCTTCATGATTTTTTCCGTCTCGTCCATTAATGTCGGAATAAACCGCAGGGAAATGGACATCATTAATGCCAGTTCATGGACCGGAAATTTTACTTTCCGGAGCGGCGCAAGCAGCATTTCAATCCCGTCTGTCAGCGAAATCGGCGTTGTCGTCAGCGTCAAAAGCGATGTTAAAAAGATCAGCAGCATAAACCTGAGCGAAATAAACACACCCTGCCGGATCCCTTCACTATAAATATGAATAAATGCATAATGGAAAACAAGGCTGCCCTCGCGATTGAAAAATAGCTGCAGAAAAAAAGTAAAAATGACCAGCCATAAAATCGGCAATAACCCTTTAATAAAAAAGCGGACAGGAACTCTTGAAACCAGCATCACAAGCAAGGTAAAGATTACCAGAATCCCGTAGGTGACCGCATTATTGGCCAAAAATACAATACAAATAAAGACAAATACAAAAATCAATTTTGAACGTGGATCCATCCGGTGAATGACGGAATCGCCCGGAATATAGCGCCCGAAAATCATTTTTTCCATCATACGCGCCCACCCCGTTTCAAAACCGATTGCAATGCTTCCGCAAGTTCTTCCACTGTCAGGCATGTCTTATTGAACTTCATACCGGTTTTTTCCTCGAGCATCGTCTGGAAGCGGACAATCTCCGGCACGCTTAATCCCCATTTTTCAAGCAATCCAGGATCGGAAAAGATGTCACGGGGTGCGCCTTTTTTCATCAATTTCCCCTGATGCAAAATGACGAGTTCATCGGCATATAGGGCGGCATCTTCCATGCTGTGGGTAACAAGCACAGTCGTTAAATGCTTCTTCTGGTGCAATTCGTAAAACATGCCCATCATCTCGTGGCGCCCGCGCGGATCAAGCCCGGCAGTCGGCTCGTCCAGCACAAGCACGTCCGGTTCCATCGCAAGCACACCAGCGATGGCAACTCGCCGCATTTGCCCGCCTGACAGGTCAAACGGCGATTTTGCAAGAATCTCTTCTGAAAGCCCGACAAGCCGGATGAGCTCCCTCGCCCGCTGTTTCGCTTCTTTTTCCGGAACGCCGAAATTCTTCGGGCCGAAACAGATGTCTTTTTCCACCGTTTCTTCAAACAGCTGGTGTTCAGGAAACTGGAACACAATCCCGACTTTTTGCCGGATCGCCTTCAAGTTTTTTTCCTTTTTTCCGGCTTCAATCACCCGGCTGCCGATTGTTACTTTTCCTTTTGTCGGCTGAAGCAGGGCATTCAAATGCTGCAGCAGCGTCGATTTACCTGAGCCGGTATGCCCGATCACGGCGATATAGCGGCCGGACGGGATGGCGAGGGAAATGTCATAGAGTGCAAGCCTTTCAAACGGCGTATTCGGCTGATACCGGTATTCTACTTGTTCAAATGCAATGTCCATAGTGCATCCACCAATTCTTCATCTGTTAAATAAATTTCCGGTAAGTCCAAGCCCCTTGCTTTTAGCGCTTTTGCCATTTTGACCGGGAACGGAATATCAAGGCCAAGCGCAGTCAATGTCTCATCCATTTGAAAAATGTCACGCGGTGTGCCTTCCCGGTAGACCTCGCCGCGGTTCATCACGATCATCCGTTCCGCCTGGGCAGCTTCTTCAAGATCATGGGTAATCGAAATGACGGTCAGCCCTGCTTCTTGTTTCAGCTGTCGAATCGTCTCCAGCACTTCTTTGCGGCCGACCGGATCGAGCATGGACGTGGCTTCATCCAAAATGATCACTTCCGGCTTTAGCGCGATGATCCCGGCGATCGCCACCCGTTGTTTTTGCCCGCCTGATAAATGGTGCGGTTCGCGGTCCAGAAAGTCCGACATCCGCACCCGCTTTAAGGCATCATGGACGCGTTTCACCATTTCCTCACGCGGCACACCGTGATTTTCCAGCCCGAATGCGACATCATCCTGAACGGTTGTACCGACAAACTGGTTGTCGGGATTTTGAAACACCATGCCGACGCGCCTTCTGATCTCCCAGACATTTTCATCCGACAACTTGAGGCCGGAAACCGTTATCGTGCCCTTTCCGGGAAACTGCAAGCCGTTTAAGAGCCTCGCCAGCGTAGACTTTCCGGATCCGTTATGCCCGACAATGGCCAGCCACTCGCCTTTATAAACTTGAAAAGAAATATTTGTTAGTGCATACGTTTCCTGTTCCGGGTAACGGAAGGAAACCTGGTCGATGTCAATGATCACGTTCGTGCTGTCTGCCAATGCCGGATTCCTCCTCTGTAACCTGCTTTTTAGCACGGTTAAAACATGCTAAGCAATCCTTCGCTATTCTCTTCAACTTCATTTCCATCCTGATGGCGGCACCGCAAAGTTGCTTGGGTGTTTACCCAGCCTTTATGCGCCTCGCCACGCGTCAGCAACAGCCCGTTTACAAACGGCTTCTCTTCCGAACGATGATAACCAATGTTTCGCCCGTTTGCTTGTATTTATATTTTACCGTATTGTCGTGCAGTTTGGCGGGTAAAATATCCCCATAATAAAAAAGCCTGCACCCCTCTTCAGTGTAGACGTTAACAATCCGGCGCACAGAAATAAAAAGGGGTGCAAGAGCTAGACGGGCACAAAATGCGCCCATCGTAACACTCACAGTTTATTGCATCACACATAAACGAAAGGGTTTCGCAAGTACAGACCATCCCAGCGCTGCAAAGTCTGCGATTACAAACCGAAAAAAGATAGAAAAAGGGCAAAGAAGCAGTTAAGAACCTTTCAACTGTCCAGCCCTCAAGAAAATCATTCGTTTACTTGCTCTTGATCTTGCTCTTGATTCTGATCTTGCTTTTCTTTTTCAACGAATTCAATAATGGCAACCGGTGCACCATCTCCGCGGCGCGGGCCTACTTTCAAGATGCGGGTGTAGCCGCCCCGGCGATCCGCGTAACGTTCTGCAATGACCGAGAATAATTTTTGAACAGCATCCTGTTTTGTTTCTTCGTCAGCTGTTTCATGGCGTACAAATGCAGCAGCCTGGCGACGGGCATGAAGATCACCGCGTTTTCCAAGCGTAACTAATTTTTCAACAACTGAGCGTAATTCTTTTGCGCGTGCTTCAGTTGTTTCGATACGTTCATTAATGATAAGGTCTGTTGCCAAATCGCGCAGTAATGCTTTACGTTGGGCGCTTGTGCGTCCTAACTTTCTGTAAGGCATGAAGTTCCCTCCCTTATGTTGGATTAATCGCTTTGCCTTCTAACCGGCTCAGTCGTCTTTACGCAAACCTAAGCCCAAATCTTCGAGCTTTGCTTTGACTTCTTCAAGGGACTTGCGGCCAAGATTCCGGACTTTCATCATATCTTCTTCCGTTTTATTGGCCAGTTCCTGAACGGTATTGATGCCGGCACGTTTCAGGCAGTTATAAGAACGGACTGAAAGATCAAGTTCCTCAATTGTCATTTCAAGCACTTTTTCTTTCTGGTCTTCTTCTTTTTCCACCATAATTTCCGCATTTTGTGCTTCATCTGTCAGTCCGACGAAGATGTTCAAATGCTCGGTTAAAATTTTGGCGCCCAAAGCAATTGCTTCTTTCGGGCCGATGCTCCCGTCAGTCGTGACATCCAGTGAGAGCTTATCATAATTGCTGATTTGCCCTACCCGGGTATTTTCGACCTGGTAGTTCACGCGTTGAACCGGGGTATAAATAGAATCTATTGGAATGACACCAATTGGATGGTCTTCCCGCTTATTTTGATCAGCAGGAACATAGCCGCGGCCTTGGTTGGCGGTCATGCGCATACGCAAATGCCCGTTTTCGGCAACCGTCGCAATATAGAGATCCGGATTTAAAATCTCCACATCGCTGTCATGCGTAATATCGGCTGCTGTCACAGCGCCTTCTCCCTGAACATCAATCTCAAGCGTTTTTTCCTCATCGGAATAGATTTTTAATGCCAGCTTTTTGAGGTTCAAAATAATGCTGGTCACATCTTCAACAACGCCTTCAACTGTCGAGAATTCGTGCATCACGCCATCGATTTGGATGGAAGTGACAGCGGCACCCGGGAGTGAGGATAATAGGATACGACGTAAGGAGTTACCCAAAGTAGTACCATATCCACGCTCAAGCGGTTCTATGACGAACTTGCCATAAGTAGCGTCATCGCTGACCTCAACCGTTTCAATTTTTGGCTTTTCAATTTCGATCATTCAAATTAACCCTCCTTCAAAACGTCGAAACCCCGTATAGCACCCCAGAAAGAGCCCTATTCGAAATTCCCCATGCAAAATTCCCTATTATGCATAACAACTGGATCATTCAAATCATTTTTTTTGCAGATTATGCATCATATCCCATTATTGACAAGGATACAAAATCTATACAAAAAAAATCAGACACGGCGACGTTTTGGCGGGCGGCAACCATTATGCGGCACAGGTGTTACGTCTTTAATGGCTGTAACTTCAAGCCCGGCAGCCTGCAGGGCACGGATGGCGGCTTCACGGCCTGCACCAGGTCCTTTTACAGTTACTTCCAAAGACTTCATCCCATGTTCCATCGATGCTTTCGCGGCTGTTTCAGCAGCCATTTGTGCAGCAAACGGCGTTGATTTACGGGAACCTTTGAAACCGAGCGCACCGGCACTGGACCATGCAACAGCATTCCCATGCACATCCGTGATCGTAACGATTGTATTGTTAAAAGTGGAACGAATATGAGCGACTCCTGATTCAATATTCTTTCTTACGCGGCGTTTACGCGTATTTGTTCTGCGTGCCATATGAACAACCTCCTTTGCTTATTATTTCTTCTTACCGGCAACCGTTTTACGCGGGCCTTTGCGTGTACGGGCATTGTTTTTTGTGTTTTGCCCGCGAACAGGAAGACCGCGGCGGTGGCGGAGACCTCTGTAAGATCCGATTTCCATCAGGCGTTTAATGTTCAGAGAAACTTCACGGCGAAGGTCTCCTTCTACTTTCAGCCTGTCCACGATGTCACGAATTTTGTTTACTTCATCCTCTGTTAAGTCGCGGACGCGTGTATCTTCAGAAATTCCGGCCTCAGCAAGAATTTTTTGTGCAGTTGATTTACCAATTCCGTAAATGTATGTTAAAGAAATAACAACACGTTTATCACGTGGAATGTCAACACCGGCAATACGAGCCATACAGGTGCACCTCCTTCAAATTTATCCTTGTTTTTGTTTGTGTTTCGGATTTTCACAGATTACCATTACTTTGCCTTTTCTGCGGATAACCTTGCATTTTTCGCAGATCGGCTTCACAGATGGTCTAACTTTCATGGTTTACCCTCCTTAATATACGGAGTACAAGCCCGGTACCTTTTTTCCAAACAGATTCCCCAGGCAGACTTTCCGTTTCACCGAAAAAGCCGTGTATCTACATTATTTAAAGCGGTACGTAATTCTACCGCGGGTCAAATCATACGGAGACAGTTCAACTGTTACTTTATCACCCGGCAAAATGCGGATAAAGTTCATCCGGATTTTTCCCGACACATGTGCAAGAACAGTGTGACCATTTTCTAATTCTACCTTAAACATGGCATTCGGCAAAGTTTCGCTCACAATGCCCTCAACTTCAATAACGTCATCTTTCGCCATCGAACTTTTCTCCCTCCTCCTAACATTTAGGACCTGGCAATGATACTTTTCCAAAACCTTAAAACGATCAGGCTCGCCAAAACTCCCTCTTCAGGAAGCGGTCGGCCTGCTGCATATTCACGTAAACCGGCTGATCCGAGGGGCCGGCAAGAGCTGATAAACGTTCCCAAGGTTACATGGTTCTTTCATGTCAGTCTTGACCAATCCCATGTCCGGCATACATGTGAACGAACGAAAGCCATTTGCACAGAATTGAATTGCATGAGAGACGTTCGAATGACGCTTACTGGCAATCCTGACAACGGAAGCCGCCTTCCTCATCTATTGATTACAAGTTAACGGATGAAGCAAATCGCCAATAAAACAGAGCCGTCATTTCACCCGTGAAATATCCAGCGGTGAAAATGCCACGAAAACCATTATAACCTTTTTAAGCGGAAATTGCATCAAACTTGAAAAGTTTTTTACCGTCAGGACATGGCCGAAAAGCCGGCCGGTTAAAACTTCCAAAGGTGGTTTCCATCCAACGTGATTGCGGCTCTCATGAATTCACCAAGTCGTTCACGTTTAACCCAGTTGGCTCAGCAATTGATCGATATCCGCAAAAACTTGATGAATATCCTGCTGGCCGTTTACATTCCGCAAATAGCCTTTTTCCTCATAAAAGTCCAGTAGCGGCCGGGTTTGTTTCATATTGACATCGAGCCGGTTCCCGACAGTTTCTGCGTTGTCGTCCGCCCGTTGGTACAGCGGGCCGCCGCATTTGTCGCAAACGCCCTCCGTTTTTGGCGGATTAAACACGAGATGGTAAGTCGCACCGCAATGTTCACAGATTCTCCGGCCGGTCAGCCGCTCTGTCAGAATCTCCCGGTCCACCTCAATATTGATGACATAGTCAAGCTGTTTGCCAAGGCTGCTTAAAATATTTTCCAAAGCTTCTGCCTGGGCAACCGTCCGCGGGAAACCGTCAAGCAGGAAGCCATTTTTGCAGTCATCCTTGCTTAACCGTTCGCGCACGATCCCGATCGTTACTTCGTCAGGGACCAGTTCGCCTTTGTCCATAAAGGACTTGGCTTTAAGCCCCAGCTCCGTTTCTTCCTTTATTGCCGCCCGGAACATGTCTCCGGTGGAAATGTGAGGAATGGCATACTTATCAATGATTTTTTCGGCTTGAGTCCCTTTACCGGCTCCGGGAAGGCCCATTAACACTAGATTCATCGTACAGCCCCCTTATTCCTGACATGGTCTCAAAAAAACGAAACCATTTTTATTTGATAAAGCCTCTGTAATGGCGTTTAACAAGCTGTGCTTCCAGTTGCAGCATCGTTTCAAGCGCAACCCCGATCACAACGAGCAGGCTTGTGCCGCCGATTCTGGCGGAAGCCGGGAGCCCGATGACATTCGTGAAAATGACAGGCAGAATGGCAATCACAGCAAGAAAGATCGAACCGACAAATGTCAGCCGGTATAAAACCGAAGTGACATATTGCTGTGTGTTTTTGCCCGGGCGGATCCCCGGAATATAGCCGCCTTGTTTCTTTAAATTGTCGGCAAGCTGCTCCGGATTGACTTGTACGAATGCGTAAAAGTACGAGAAAGCGATAATCAACGCCACATAAATCAAAGCTCCGACCGGTTTTGTATAATCAAAAATATACTGGATGGTGCTTGCCACACTGCTGGAACCGAAAAACGAAGCGATCGTCTGCGGCGCAATAATGAACGAAATCGCAAAGATAACCGGAATGACCCCGGCAGCATTGACCTTTAAAGGCAAATGCGTTGACTGCCTGCCGGTTGTTGCCCTGCCGGAAATGTGCTGGGCATACTGGACCGGTATCTTTCTCGATGCCTGCTGGAAATAGATGACTCCGACCACAATGGCCAGAATAATCAATGCAAGAAAAGCCAGCAAAACAATCTTCAAAAACAGCTGGGAACCGGCATTTTCAATTTGCTGCGCGTAAATCTGGTTGATGGCTGTCGGAATCCCGGCAATAATGCCGGCCATAATCAAAATGGAAATCCCGTTTCCTACACCTTTGGCCGTAATTTGTTCGCCAAGCCACATTAAAAATGTGGTGCCGGCTGTCAGCGTAAGTGCGATGATCAAATACGTCCAGAAACCGGACTTCGTAATCAGTGCCCCTTGCGCCAAATTATTAAAGCCATATGACATGCCGAAGCCTTCAATCAAAGCCAGGATAACCGTAAAATAGCGTGTAAACTCATTCAGCTTACGACGCCCCACTTCACCCTGTTTTGCCCACTCGGCAAACTTCGGCACAACATCCATTTGCAAAAGCTGCACGATAATGGAAGATGTGATATATGGCATAATGCCCATTGCAAAAATGGAAAAGTTCTTCAGCGCACCGCCCCCAAAAGTGTTTAGAAAACCAACTAAACCGTTTTGGGTGGAGGCATCCAAAACGGAAGCATCCACATAAGGAACAGGAATAAAGGCTCCTATGCGGAATACGACCAGCATGAGGAGGGTGAAAATAATTTTATTTCTTATCTCACCCACACGCATAAAATTGGCGATTGTCTTGAACATTAAATCACCTCGGCTGTACCGCCGGCAGCTTCTATGGCTTCTTTGGCAGCAGAGGAGAATTTATGTGCTTTTACGGTCAATTTTTTCTCAAGTTTGCCGTTTGCAAGCACTTTTACACCCGATTTTTCCTTGCTGATGACACCTGTTTCCAATAAAAGGGCAGGCGTTACTTCCGTGCCGTCTTCAAAACGGTTTAAAACGTCAAGGTTCACAATGGCATACTCTTTACGGTTAATGTTCGTAAAACCACGTTTTGGCAAACGGCGGAACAACGGGGTTTGACCGCCTTCAAAACCGAGGCGTACACCGCCGCCGGAACGAGCGTTTTGACCTTTGTGCCCTTTGCCGGCTGTTTTTCCGTTGCCGGAACCAATACCACGACCGACACGGTTGCGTTTTTTACGGGATCCTTCTGCAGGTTTTAATTCATGAAGTTTCATGGTTGCACCTCCTTATCTTAAAATCGAAAATTATTGTTCCGATACGGAAACAAGATGGGACACTTTATTGATCATGCCGCGAATTGCAGCATTGTCTTCTTTCTCAACAGTCTGGTTGACTTTGCGCAGGCCGAGCGCTTTTACCGTTTCGCGCTGATCCTGCGGGCGGCCGATGACACTGCGGGTGAGGGTGATTTTCAATTTTGCCATGAGCGTTCCCTCCTTAACCTAATAATTCTTCGACAGATTTATTGCGCAGTTTCGCAACTTCATCCGCACGCTTCAATTGTTTAATGCCGTCCATTGTAGCACGGATCATGTTAATCGGTGTGTTTGAACCAAGCGACTTGGACGTAATATCCGCAATACCCGCAAGTTCAAGGATCGCACGGACAGGGCCGCCGGCGATAACACCGGTACCAGGGGAACCCGGTTTCAGCAAGATTTTGCCTGCACCGAAGTGGCCGACAACTTCGTGCGGAATCGTTGTGCCCGAAATCGGTACCTCAACAAGATTTTTCTTCGCATCTTCAACAGCTTTGCGGATCGCATCCGGCACTTCCTGCGCTTTGCCGGTTCCAAATCCGACATGTCCGTTCCGGTCGCCAACAACGACAAGTGCGGAAAAGCGGAAACGGCGTCCCCCTTTTACCACTTTGGCAACGCGGTTAATCGTAACAACACGTTCTTCTAACTCAAGTTTGTTTGGGTCAATACGTAGCATGTAAAATTTCCCCTCCTTTTTGATTAAAATTGTAATCCGTTCTCACGGGCTGCATCGGCAAGCGCTTTGACGCGGCCATGATAGAGGTATCCGCCGCGGTCGAAAACAACTTCTTTGATGCCTTTTTCCATTGCGCGCTTTGCAATCAATTCGCCCACCTTTTGTGCAGCTTCCGCATTGCCGGTTGACTCAAGGCTCAACTCTTTATCGAGCGTGGAAGCGCTGGCCAGTGTGACGCCATTTGCATCATCAATCAATTGGGCATAAATATTTTTGTTGGAACGATAGATATTCAGGCGCGGACGTTCAGCCGTTCCGCTTAATTTTGCGCGGACGCGTGCATGCCTTTTTTTGCGTACTTGATTTTTATCCGGCTTCGTGATCATCGAATTCACTCCTTTCTCATCCTAGGCGGCATTATTTACCGGTTTTACCTTCTTTTCTGCGTACATATTCGCCTTCATAACGAATCCCTTTACCTTTATAAGGTTCAGGCGGGCGGACGTCGCGAATGTTGGCGGCAAATGCGCCGACACGTTCTTTGCTTACGCCTTTTACAACAATTTTTGTATTGGAAGGCACTTCGACTTCCAGGCCTTCTTCCGGTTCAAATTCAACAGGATGGGAGTAGCCGACGTTCAATACGAGTTTTTTGCCTTGTTTTTGGGCGCGGTATCCAACCCCGACCAGTTCCAAAGATTTTTCGAAGCCTTTCGACACGCCGTCCACCATGTTTGCGAGCAGTGCGCGGGTCGTTCCGTGCAAAGCGCGGTGGTTTTTGCTGTCTGAAGGGCGTGTTACGTGAATGATATTGTCTTCTACGGTAATGTTAATATCAGGGTTGAAGCTGCGGGTCAGCTCACCTTTAGGCCCTTTAACCGTAACTGTATCTCCGTTAATGGTTACCGTAACGCCGGATGGAATTTCAACCGGTTTTTTTCCTATACGTGACATAATTTACACCTCCGTTCAACGTCAAATAATTACCAAACGTATGCTAAAATTTCTCCGCCGACATTGTTTTTCCGTGCTTCTTTGTCGGTTAAAACGCCCTGAGAAGTAGAAACAATTGCGATGCCAAGTCCGTTCAGCACTTTCGGCACTTCACCTGCTTTTGCGTATACGCGCAGGCCCGGTTTGCTGATACGCTTGATCCCTGTAATGACGCGTTCGTTGTTTGCGCCGTATTTCAGGAAGATCCGGATAATCCCTTGTTTGTTATCCTCGATATATTCAACATCACGCACGAAACCTTCACGTTTTAAAATCTCGGCGATCTCTCTCTTAATCTTGGAAGCCGGGACTTCCAATTTTTCATGACGCACTGTATTTGCATTACGGATACGCGTAAGCAAATCTGCAATCGGATCAGTCATGACCATTTCTTTTACCTCCTTCCCAAATTCGGGTTTTACCAGCTGGCTTTTTTCACGCCAGGAATTTGACCTTTATATGCAAGTTCGCGGAAACAAATACGGCAAAGTTTAAATTTGCGAATGACGGAATGCGGCCGGCCGCATCGTTCGCACCGCGTATAAGCCTGAACTTTATACTTCGGTTCACGTTTTTGTTTCGCAATCATTGATTTTTTAGCCACGTTTTCGCCTCCCTTTTTAGCGTCCGCTTTATTTTTGGAATGGCATGCCGAGCAGGCCTAACAGTTCACGTGATTCTTCGTCCGTGTTCGCAGTGGTGACAATGACGATGTCCATCCCGCGCACTTTGCTGACTTTGTCGTAATCAATTTCAGGGAAGATCAGTTGCTCTTTAATGCCGAGTGTGTAGTTTCCGCGGCCGTCAAACGATTTTTTCGATACGCCGTGGAAATCGCGCACACGCGGAAGCGAAACTGAAATCAGTTTATCGAGAAATTCGTACATGCGCTCGCCGCGAAGCGTTACTTTTGCGCCAATTGGCATCCCTTCACGAAGGCGGAAACCTGCGATCGATTTTTTCGCTCTTGTCACAACCGGTCTTTGGCCGGAAATCAATGTTAATTCTTCTACTGCATTGTCGAGCATTTTTGCGTTTTGAACAGCATCACCAACACCCATGTTGATCACGATCTTTTCAACTTTAGGCACTTGCATAACGGATGTATATTGAAACTTGCTTGTTAAAGCAGGAATAACTTCTTTTTCGTATTTTTCTTTTAGGCGGTTCATGTCGCTTACCTCCCTTCTTCTTCAGGCTTTTTCTTAATTTCCTTAAGCACGCTTAAAACTTCACCGGATTTTTTTGCTACACGCACTTTTTTGTCGTTCCTTATTTCATATCCGACACGTGTCGGCTCATTTGTTTTCGGGTCAATCGGCATCACATTTGACACGTGAATGGGCGCTTCCATGTCGAGAATACCGCCCTGAGGGTTTGCCTGGGAAGGTTTTGCGTGTTTTTTGACAACGTTCACGCCTTCCACAATCACACGGTTTTTTTTCGGATATACCGCAAGGATCGTCCCGGTCTTGCCTTTATCTTTGCCGGAGATCACCATTACCTTGTCACCTTTTTTGACATGCATTACAATCGCACCTCCTTGATTGTCACAAACTATATCGATTAAAGTACTTCCGGAGCCAGTGATACGATTTTCATGAAATTGTTGTTGCGCAGTTCGCGTGCAACCGGCCCGAAAATACGCGTGCCGCGAGGGCTCTTGTCGTCACGGATAATGACGCATGCATTTTCATCGAAACGGATATAAGAACCATCGCTGCGGCGCACTCCGCTCTTTGTACGGACCACAACAGCTTTCACCACATCGCCTTTTTTAACAACGCCTCCAGGTGTTGCTTGTTTTACCGTAGCAACGATGACATCTCCGATATTCGCAGTTTTTCGGCCGGATCCGCCTAATACTTTAATCGTTAAAACTTCACGTGCACCTGAGTTGTCAGCTACTTTTAAACGGGTTTCTTGTTGGATCATCCTCGTTTACCTCCCTTCGGAATCAACCGTATCCGAACTGATACAAATTAGATAATGACTGCTTTTTCAACGATTTCCACCAGGCGGAAACGTTTTGTAGCAGATAACGGGCGTGTTTCCATGATTCTTACGATATCGCCGACTTTGGCTTCGTTATTTTCATCATGTGCCTTGAATTTTTTCGAGTATTTTACGCGTTTGCCGTACAGAGAATGTTTTTTGTAAGTTTCTACAAGAACAGTAACGGTTTTATCCATTTTGTCGGATACGACACGGCCGGTGTATACTTTGCGTTGGTTGCGTTCACTCATGTATCGCGAACCTCCTCCCATTATCGGTTGTTAATTCCAATTTCTCTTTCACGAATGACGGTTTTCATGCGGGCAATCGATTTACGAACTTCACGAATGCGGGCAGTGTTCTCTAATTGTCCAGTCGCAAGCTGGAAGCGAAGGTTGAACAGCTCTTCCTTCAGCGACTTTACTTTTTGTTCAATTTCGGCAGTGGTTAAGTCACGAATTTCTTTAGCTTTCATTAGATTCACCACCAATTTCTTCACGTTTTACGAACTTGCATTTAATCGGCAGCTTGTGGGACGCAAGGCGTAAAGCTTCGCGTGCAACTTCTTCAGGAACACCGGCAATTTCAAACAAAATCTTGCCCGGTTTCACAACAGCCACCCAGCCCTCAGGCGCACCTTTACCGGAACCCATCCGGACTTCAAGCGGTTTTGCTGTATATGGTTTATGAGGGAAAATTTTTATCCATACTTTACCGCCACGTTTCATATAACGTGTCATCGCAATACGGGCAGCTTCGATTTGGCGGTTTGTAATCCAGGAAGCTTCCAAAGCCTGCAAACCATATTCGCCAAATGCAACTTCAGTGCCGCCTTTTGCACGGCCGCGCATTTTTCCGCGGTGTTCACGGCGGTATTTTACACGTTTAGGCATCAACATGATCAGTTTCCCCCTTCCTCGGTTTTTTTCTTAGCAGGAAGGATTTCCCCACGGTAAATCCAAACTTTTACGCCCAGTTTTCCGTAAGTTGTATCTGCTTCAGCATGTGCATAGTCAATATCCGCACGAAGCGTATGAAGCGGAACTGTACCTTCGCTGTAATGTTCTGCACGGGCAATATCCGCACCGCCCAAACGTCCTGAAACCTGCGTCCGGATTCCTTTTGCACCGGCACGCATGGCGCGTTGAATCGCCTGCTTTTGCGCACGGCGGAAAGAAACGCGGTTTTCCAGCTGGCGGGCAATGTTTTCCGCAACAAGTTTTGCATCAATATCTGCCTTTTTAACTTCGACAATGTTAATGTGGACTCTTTTTCCTGTTAAAGCATTCAGTGCTTTACGCAATGCTTCTACTTCCGAACCGCCTTTACCAATCACCATGCCCGGTTTTGCCGTGCGGATTGTAATGTTGACACGGTTTGCAGCACGTTCAATTTCCACGCCGGAAACAGAAGCATCCGCGAGGCGCTTTGCGATATATTCACGAATTTTAATGTCTTCGTGCAATAGATCGGCGTAATCTTTTTCTGCGTACCATTTCGATTCCCAGTCACGAATCACTCCGATTCGCAAACCGATAGGATTTACTTTTTGACCCACCAATTATCCCTCCTTTTGATCTGATACTACAATCGTAATATGGCTCGTGCGTTTGTTGATCTGGCTTGCGCGTCCCATTGCACGCGGCCGGAAACGTTTCAATGTAGGCCCTTCATCGACATAAGCCTTTTCCACAACAAGGTCATTTGCGTCCATATCGTAGTTGTGTTCTGCGTTCGCAATCGCAGAGTTGAGTACTTTTTCAATAACCGGCGAAGCAGCTTTAGGCGTAAATTTCAAAATCGAAAGCGCTTCTCCTACTTGCTTTCCTCGAATTAAATCAATTACCAGGCGTGCCTTACGAGGAGCAATACGGACTGTTTTCGCGACAGCTTTTGCTTGCATTGGAATACCTCCTCCCGTTAGCGTCTTGTCTTCTTATCGTCACCGGCGTGACCTTTGAATGTGCGTGTCGGAGCAAACTCACCGAGCTTATGGCCGACCATATCTTCCGTGATGTATACCGGAACATGTTTACGGCCGTCATACACAGCGATTGTGTGGCCGACAAATGCAGGGAAAATCGTCGAACGGCGTGACCACGTTTTGATCACTTGCTTCTTGTTGGACTCGTTCAATTTTTCCACTTTCACCATTAAGTGATCGTCAACGAAAGGCCCTTTTTTCAGACTGCGACCCATGAATAGTCCTCCTTCCTGATTAGAGCTACGGTTCAGGCTGCGAACCGTAGTTCAACAGTATTATTTTTTACGGCGCCGTACAATAAATTTATCTGAAGTGTTTTTCTTCTTGCGCGTTTTGTAACCAAGTGTCGGTTTACCCCATGGTGACATCGGTGATTTGCGTCCGATTGGTGCTTTACCTTCACCACCACCGTGCGGGTGATCATTCGGGTTCATAACAGATCCGCGGACAGTCGGGCGTACACCCATCCAGCGCTTGCGGCCTGCTTTACCGATGTTGACCAGTTCATGCTGTTCGTTGCCAACCTGACCGACCGTTGCGCGGCAAGTTGCAAGAATCATGCGCACTTCACCGGAATTCAGGCGGACAAGCACATATTTGCCTTCTTTACCAAGCACTTGTGCAGAAGTACCGGCAGAACGGATCAATTGGCCACCTTTGCCCGGTTTCAATTCAATATTATGGATGACCGTACCAACAGGAATGTCAGAAAGCGGAAGTGCATTTCCGACTTTAATATCTGCATCCGGTCCGGACATAATTTCCATGCCAACAGTTAGATTTTTTGGTGCAAGGATGTACCGTTTTTCACCGTCTGCATAGTGAATCAAAGCAATATTAGATGAGCGGTTCGGGTCATACTCGATTGTGGCAACGCGCCCTGGTATACCATCTTTATCGCGTTTGAAGTCGATAATCCGGTACTGGCGCTTATGGCCACCGCCCTGATGACGAACAGTTAATTTCCCCTGGTTGTTGCGGCCTGCTTTTTTCGAAAGCGGAGCAAGCAGTGATTTTTCAGGTTTATCCGTCGTAATCTCCGCAAAATCCAAAGCCGTCATGCCGCGACGCCCGTTAGAGGTTGGTTTGTATTTTTTGATCGCCATTTTTTTCCCTCCTCTTCAAGTTTGATGGATCGTATTTAGACCTCAAAGATTTCAATTTCTTTGCTGTCAGGTGTTAACGTAACAACTGCTTTGCGGCGCTTGTTTGTATAGCCGGTATAACGGCCCATGCGTTTGAACTTGCCTTTATAGTTCGCAACATTCACTTTCGCAACTTTGACGCCGAAAATTTCTTCTACAGCATCTTTGATTTCTGTTTTATTCGCTTTGACATCTACTTCAAATGTATATTTCTTATCTGCCGTCAATTCCATTGAACGTTCAGTAATCACGGGGCGCTTCAAAACATCACGTGCATCCATTAACCAAGCACCTCCCCTACTTTTTCAACAGCGGATTTTGTCATGATCAATTGATCATGGTTTACAACATCCAAAACATTTACGCCTGTTGCTTCAACAACCGTAATACCCGGAATGTTGCGTGCAGACAATACCACATTTTCGTTCAATCCGTCTGTGACAACAAGTGCTTTTTTATCCACGGACAAATTTTTCAGGACAGCAATAAAATCTTTTGTTTTTGGCGCATCAAAATTTAATGCGTCCAGAACCAAAATATTGTTTTCCTTTACTTTTGACGATAGAGCGGATTTAATCGCAAGACGGCGTACTTTTTTCGGCAGTTTGTAGCTGTAGCTGCGTGGAACAGGCCCGAAAACCGTACCGCCTCCGCGCCATTGCGGGGAACGGATCGATCCTTGGCGTGCGCGGCCTGTGCCTTTTTGTCGCCATGGTTTGCGTCCGCCGCCGCGTACTTCAGAACGGCCTTTTACTTTGTGGGTACCTTGGCGGAGCGAAGCCCTCTGCATGATGATCGCTTCAAATAAAACATGTTCATTCGGTTCGATGCCGAATACAGCGTCGTTTAATTCCACTTCACCGACTTGGGAACCGTTTTGGTTGTATAGAGCTACTTTTGGCATTCCTGTTTCCTCCTTTCTTTGCAATTATTTTGCTTTTACAGCTGCTTTAACTGTAACCAAAGCTTTTCTCGGACCAGGAACGTTACCTTTAATCAAAAGCAGATTGCGTTCTGCATCCACTTTGACGATTTGCAGATTTTGAACGGTAACCCGTTCTCCTCCCATGCGTCCAGGGAGTGCCTTTTGTTTGAAGACGCGGTTTGGCGCAATCGGACCCATTGAACCGGGGCGGCGGTGGTAACGCGAACCGTGAGCCATAGGACCGCGGTGTTGTCCGTGGCGTTTAATGACGCCTTGGAATCCTTTTCCTTTTGTAACACCGGTAACATCTACAATGTCACCTTCTGCAAAAATATCTACTTTGACTTCTTGACCAACTTCAAAATCACTTGTGTTTACGCCGCTGAATTCGCGGATGAAGCGCTTAGGTGCCGTATTGGCTTTCGAAACATGCCCTTTTTCCGGTTTGTTTGCCAGGCGTTCCGGTTTGTCTGCAAATCCGAGCTGGATCGCTTCATAGCCGTCCGTTTCAACTGTTTTCTTTTGCAGCACAACGTTTGGTGTTGCTTCAATTACAGTGACCGGAATAAGATCGCCGTTCTCGGCAAAAACTTGGGTCATACCGATTTTTCTTCCTAAGATTCCTTTGGTCATCAGTCACACCTCCTGTTAAATATGTCATGTTTTATCATTAAAGTTTAATTTCAATGTCAACGCCGGATGGCAGATCCAACCGCATCAGTGAATCAACCGTTTGCGGGGTTGGATTTACGATATCAATCAAACGTTTGTGTGTACGCATTTCAAATTGTTCACGAGAATCTTTGTACTTGTGGACAGCACGCAGAATGGTGTAAACGGATTTCTCAGTCGGAAGCGGAATCGGTCCGGAGACGTTTGCACCTGATCTTTTTGCTGTTTCTACAATTTTCTCTGCAGACTGATCCAGAATTCTGTGATCGTATGCTTTTAAGCGAATGCGAATTTTTTGTTTTGCCATTATTTTCCCTCCTTTTTCGCCTATTTGTTAATAGACATTCTCCATGGAAATTTTCCTGGCCCACGCGCCATGGCAAAGCGGCCGGGTGTGCCAGCAACCTCCCACTTCATCGCAGTCAAAGACCAACATAAAAAATTATACACAAAAACCGGGTGTAATGCAACATAAACTTTGATATACTGCTGATTTCAGCAACTTTTTTTATTATACAGGCCTTGTGGCGCAACATCAAGTTTTGGAAAATATTGCTGCAACCCGGACTCGTAAGCATGGAAAAAGCCCGGCCGGGATAACCTGGCCGGGCTTTTTTTAATAACCGATTAAGCTTCGATAGCGGAAACAGAACCGGCGCCAACTGTACGGCCGCCTTCACGGATCGAGAATTTTGTTCCTTCTTCGATCGCGATAGGGGCAATCAATTCAACGCTCATTTCAACGTTATCACCAGGCATAACCATTTCAACGCCTTCAGGCAGCGTAATAATGCCGGTAACATCCGTTGTACGGAAGTAGAATTGCGGACGGTAGTTAGAGAAGAAAGGAGTGTGACGTCCGCCTTCTTCTTTCGTTAATACGTAAACTTGTGCTTTAAATTTTGTATGCGGTGTAATAGAACCCGGTTTCGCCAAAACTTGACCACGTTGGACTTCTTCACGTGCAATCCCGCGGAGAAGTGCACCGATGTTGTCGCCTGCTTCAGCATAGTCGAGCAGTTTGCGGAACATTTCAACGCCGGTAACCGTTGTTTGTTTTGGTTCGTCGTTCAAACCGATGATTTCAACAACATCGCCGACTTTCAATTGACCGCGTTCTACACGGCCGGTTGCAACGGTACCACGACCGGTGATGGAGAATACGTCTTCCACCGGCATCATGAACGGTTTGTCTGTGTCACGTTGCGGAGTCGGGATGTATTCGTCAACAGCATCCATCAATTCAAGGATTTTTGCTTCGTATTCAGGGTCGCCTTCAAGAGCTTTCAAAGCAGAACCTTTGATAACCGGCACTTCATCGCCAGGGAAGTCGTATTCGGAAAGAAGGTCACGAACTTCCATTTCAACAAGTTCAAGCAATTCTTCGTCGTCCACCATGTCGCATTTGTTCAGGAATACAACAATGTAAGGCACACCAACTTGGCGGGACAACAGGATGTGTTCACGCGTTTGCGGCATTGGGCCGTCAGCAGCGGATACAACCAGAATCGCACCGTCCATTTGTGCAGCACCCGTGATCATGTTTTTCACATAGTCAGCGTGTCCAGGGCAGTCAACGTGTGCGTAGTGGCGTTTTTCTGTTTCATATTCAACGTGTGCAGTGTTGATGGTAATACCACGTTCGCGTTCTTCCGGAGCACCGTCAATTTGGTCATATGCCCTTGCTTCTGCTTTACCTTGTTTTGCAAGAACAGCAGTAATTGCAGCAGTCAAAGTCGTTTTACCATGGTCAACGTGACCGATTGTTCCAATGTTACAGTGTTCTTTAGAACGGTCAAATTTTTGTTTAGCCATCAGGAAATCCTCCTTAATATTTTGGATTGAGTAAGTATATGGATGCTTTAAAGCTGAAAGGACAGCTTTAAAGCGCTTTGAACCAATCTAGTAAAGTTATACTTCATTGAAGGCAAGAAATCAATTATTCGCCTTTATTTTTTTTGATGATCTCTTCCGCAATGGACTTCGGCACTTCTTCATAATGATCAAATGTCATAGTGAAGACACCGCGTCCTTGCGTGCTGGAACGAAGTGCTGTTGCGTAACCGAACATTTCGGACAACGGAACCATGGCACGGACAACCTGGGCATTTCCGCGTGCTTCCATTCCTTCTACACGACCGCGGCGGGCTGTAACTTGTCCCATGATATCGCCGAGATATTCTTCCGGAATGACGATTTCCACTTTCATCACAGGTTCAAGCAGGACCGGATCACATTTGGATGCTGCATTCCTTAATGCAAGGGAAGCAGCCACTTTAAACGCCATTTCACTCGAGTCAACATCGTGGTAAGAACCGTCATATAGTTTTGCCTTAATGTCAACGAGCGGATAACCGGCAATTACACCGCGCTGCATGGCATCTTCGAGCCCGGCTTGAATCGCCGGAATGTATTCACGCGGAACGACACCGCCGACAATCGCATTTTCAAACTCAAAGCCTTTTCCTTCTTCGTTTGGTGAAAATTCAATCCACACATCCCCGTATTGCCCGCGGCCACCAGACTGGCGTACGAACTTACCTTGGACTTGTGCCGATTTGCGGAATGTTTCACGATATGCAACTTGTGGCGCACCGATATTGGCTTCGACTTTAAATTCGCGTTTCATCCGGTCGACGATGATATCGAGGTGAAGCTCACCCATTCCTTCGATGATCGTTTGTCCTGTTTCCGGATCCGTATGGGCACGGAAAGTCGGGTCTTCTTCCTGCAGTTTTTGCAGCGCAGTCGTCATTTTATCCTGGTCGGCCTTCGACTTTGGTTCAACCGACAGCTGGATAACCGGTTCTGGAAATTCCATCGATTCAAGGATTACCGGATTGTTTTCGTCGCAAAGCGTGTCGCCTGTTGTCGTGTCTTTTAAACCGACAGCAGCAGCAATATCTCCGGCATAAACCTTGTCAATTTCTTTCCGGTGGTTTGCGTGCATCTGCAAAATACGCCCGATGCGTTCGCGTTTATCCTTTGTCGAGTTTTTGACATAAGAACCGGCGCTTAATGTACCTGAATAAACACGGAAGAATGTCAGTTTACCAACGAACGGGTCTGTCATGACTTTGAAGGCCAAAGCCGCAAATGGCTCATCATCGCTGGAATGCCTGAATACTTCTTCCCCTGTATCCGGAAGCGTCCCCTTGATGGAAGGAACATCCGTCGGCGCAGGCAAATAGTCAACAACCGCATCCAACATTAATTGGACACCTTTGTTTTTAAATGCCGAGCCGCACAGTACCGGGAAGAATTCAACATTACAGGTTGCTTTGCGGATCGCAGCTTTCAGTTCTTCTTTTGAAATCTCTTCTCCGCCAAGATATTTTTCCATAATATCTTCATCAACTTCAGCAACTGCTTCAAGCAGTTTTTCATGATATTCTTCCGCCTGGTCACGGTACTCATCCGGGATTTCGCGTACTTCAATTTTCGTGCCGAGATCATCACCGTAGAAAGTAGCGTTCATTTCAATAAGGTCAATGATCCCTACAAAGTTGTCTTCGGCACCGATCGGCAATTGGACCGGATGCGCATTTGCCTGCAGACGATCATGCAGGGTGCTGACAGAATATAAGAAATCAGCCCCGATTTTATCCATCTTATTGACGAATACAATCCGTGGTACACCGTAAGTCGTTGCCTGGCGCCAAACGGTTTCGGTCTGAGGCTCAACGCCGGACTGGGCATCGAGGACAGCAACCGCACCGTCAAGGACACGAAGGGAGCGTTCAACTTCAACGGTAAAGTCCACGTGTCCCGGGGTGTCAATGATGTTGATGCGGTGGTCATTCCATTGTGCTGTAGTAGCAGCGGAAGTAATCGTAATCCCGCGCTCCTGTTCCTGCTCCATCCAGTCCATTTGAGACGCACCTTCATGCGTTTCGCCGATTTTATGAATACGGCCGGTATAATAAAGGATGCGCTCGGTTGTTGTAGTTTTACCGGCATCGATATGCGCCATGATACCGATGTTACGAGTCTTTTCTAAGGAGAACTCTCTTGGCATCTCGTACTTTCTCCTTCCTTAATAGGTGTAATGTAGGAGTATCGGAATATTACCAGCGATAATGCGCGAACGCTCTGTTTGCTTCCGCCATTTTATGCGTATCTTCGCGTTTTTTCACGGCAGCGCCTGTATTGTTGGCCGCATCCATGATTTCGTTCGCCAGTCGTTCTTCCATTGTTTTTTCTCCGCGGAGGCGGGCATAATTGACCAGCCAGCGAAGCCCTAAAGTTGTCCGGCGTTCCGGGCGCACCTCAACCGGCACCTGATAGTTTGCACCGCCGACACGGCGAGCTCTTACTTCAAGTACAGGCATAATGTTTTTTAATGCCTGGTCAAAAACTTCCATTGGATCTTTGCCAGTGCGTTCACGAATAATATCAAAGGAAGAATACAGGATCGTCTGGGCTTTCCCTCTCTTGCCGTCGATCATCATTTTGTTGATTAAACGTGTGACCAGTTTCGAATTGTAAATCGGATCCGGTAATACGTCGCGTTTTGCGACAGGTCCTTTACGTGGCATAAATGATCCTCCTTTCAAGTATGGTTATCGTTCTTATTATTTCTTTTCTTTCGGTTTTTTCGTCCCGTATTTGGAACGGCCTTGTTTCCGGTTGTCAACACCGGCAGTGTCAAGTGCGCCGCGCACGATGTGGTAACGTACACCAGGCAGGTCTTTTACACGTCCACCGCGGATTAAAACAACGCTGTGTTCCTGCAGGTTATGGCCGATACCAGGGATATAAGCCGTTACTTCAATCCCGTTTGTTAAACGGACACGGGCATATTTACGAAGCGCCGAGTTCGGTTTCTTCGGCGTCATCGTCCCAACACGCGTACATACACCGCGTTTTTGGGGTGAAGAAAGATCGGTATTGATTTTTTTGAAACTGTTATAGCCTTTATTCAGCGCAGGTGACTTAGATTTCTCGATTTTTGATTTACGAGGTTTGCGCACCAATTGGTTAATAGTAGGCATCTGTTTTTCCTCCCTTCGAACAATTTAAGTCCACACATCCAGGTGGTTCATTTAATGGCAAAAACAAATTTTTGCGGTTTCTCCCGCAAAAAGTGTTTAATAAATAAGTGCAACAGCTGCAGCTCCGACTTCAATGCCGCACACTTTTCCAAGTTGTTTTTTCGACTCGGCATACGTAACCGGCACATTGAATTGTTCGGCAACGGAAATGACTTTGCCCGTAATATTCGGATCAGCATCTCTGGCAACGAGCAGTTCATCCACATTTCCGGACTTTATCGCTTTCGCTGTTTGTTTTGTCCCTACAACAATTCTTTTCGCCTGATTTACTTTTTCATAAGACATCGCAATATCCTCCAAAGTATACAGGTATTCATAGGAGCACCTTGAATATATTATCACTTTGAAAATCCAAAGTCAACATCCTGTGTAAAAAAGGCCATGGTTTTTTGCTAAAAAACAGAAAAAGGTGCAGCACCGGTTTTTGCCGGTGCTGCCGCCGATTATTCAGCCGGCACTTCTTCTTCCTTTTTCACCAGTTCAGGAACCGTTTTGCGGTAGCGGGTCATGCCCGTCCCTGCAGGAACAAGTTTCCCGATAATGACGTTTTCTTTCAAGCCGAGCAGTTCATCGCGTTTCCCTTTGATCGCCGCATCGGTTAACACGCGGGTCGTTTCCTGGAAGGAGGCTGCCGATAAGAACGAATCGGTTTCCAGGGAAGCTTTTGTAATCCCGAGCAGAACAGGACGGCCTGTTGCAGGGCGGTTGCCTTCCTTGAGCGCCTTTTCATTCGCTTCACCGAACTGATGGATATCAAGCAATGTTCCCGGCAGGACATCCGTATCGCCGGCATCGAGCACCCTTACTTTTCTCAGCATTTGGCGGACCATCACTTCAATATGTTTGTCGCCAATTTCCACCCCTTGCATCCGGTAAACTTTCTGTACTTCACGGAGCAAGTATTCCTGTACGGTTGTGACGTCCGTGACACGCAACAGGTCTTTCGGGTCAATGGAACCTTCCGTCAGTTCCTGCCCGCGCACGACGTGGTCATCTACCGCCACTTTCAAGCGGGAAGTATAAGGGGCTGTATAAGTGCGCGTTTCGACAGCGCCCTGAATGACAATTTCATATTGACGGTCGCGCCCTTCGCTGATGGAAGTGACAACACCTTCCACTTCGGAAATAACAGCCTGGCCTTTCGGGTTCCGAGCTTCAAACAATTCCTGAATACGCGGAAGACCTTGTGTAATGTCATCCCCGGCAACACCGCCTGTATGGAATGTACGCATCGTCAGCTGTGTACCAGGTTCGCCGATCGATTGGGCGGCAATAATCCCGACTGCTTCGCCGACTTCCACTTCTTGGCCGGTGGCAAGGTTGCGGCCGTAGCATTTTTTACATACACCATGGCGGGTGTTGCAAGTGAAGGCCGAACGGATCCAGACTTTTTCATAGCCGGCATCGACAATTTCTTTCGCGATATCTTCAGTAATAAAGCCGTTTTCCTCAATGATGACTTTGCCTGTTTCGGGATGCTTGATCGTTTTTCTTGAATAACGGCCGGTTAACCGTTCTTCAAGCGATTCAATGATTTCATTTCCTTCTTTCAACGCACTGATCAAAAGCCCGCGGTCTGTGCCACAGTCGTCTTCACGAATGATAACATCCTGCGCCACATCAACAAGCCGGCGTGTCAGATAACCCGAGTCTGCCGTCTTAAGGGCTGTATCAGCAAGGCCTTTACGGGCACCGTGTGTCGAAATAAAGTACTCTTGCACAGTTAAGCCTTCACGGAAGCTCGATTTAATCGGCAATTCAATAATCCGGCCGGCCGGGTTGGCCATCAAACCGCGCATACCGGCAAGCTGTGTAAAGTTCGACGCGTTACCCCGGGCCCCCGAGTCACTCATCATAAAAATCGGGTTCCGTTTATCGAGCGATTCCATCAGTTTGCCCTGGATCGTATCTTTAGCCCCGCTCCAGATCGAAATAACACGGTCATAGCGTTCGTCTTCGGTAATTAAACCGCGGCGGAACTGTTTCATGACTGTATCGACTTTTTTCTGGGCATCCGAAAGAATTTTTTCTTTCTCGCCTAAAACGACGATATCCGCAACACCAACGGTAATCCCGGCTTTTGTCGAATAATGGAAGCCAAGATCTTTTAAGCGGTCGAGCATCTTGGATGTTTCCGTAATCTTGAACCGTTTGAACACTTCGGCAATGATGCTGCCAAGGAAGCCTTTTACAAACGGGCGGATTAACGGCTGTTCTTTAATATGCGCTTTTACGTCAATCGAAGGATCAACAAAGTATTTATCCGGCGTTTTTTCTTCAAGATTTGTTTTCGTCGGTTCATTAATATATGGGAAGCTCTCCGGCAAAATTTCATTGAAGATCACTTTCCCGACTGTGGTAATCAACAGCTTCTTGTTTTGCTCTTCCGTGAACGTCGGATTGTTCAGCGATCCGGCATAAATGGCAATTCTCGTATGGAAATGCACGTAGCCGTTGTAATAAGCCGTGTACACTTCGTTTACATCTTTGAAGACAGATCCTTCACCGACTGCATCTTCACGTTCAAGCGTTAAGTAGTAGTTGCCAAGTACCATGTCCTGGGACGGGGTAACAACCGGTTTCCCGTCTTTCGGGTTCAAAATATTTTGTGCGGCAAGCATCAGCATGCGTGCTTCCGCCTGTGCTTCGGCGGATAACGGAACGTGAACCGCCATTTGGTCGCCGTCAAAGTCCGCGTTGTAAGCCGTACATACGAGCGGATGAAGACGGATCGCACGGCCTTCCACAAGCGTCGGTTCAAACGCCTGGATCCCGAGCCTGTGCAAAGTAGGCGCACGGTTCAACAGGACAGGGTGTTCTTTAATGACTTCTTCAAGGACATCCCAAATTTCAGGCTGCAAACGTTCAATTTTCCGTTTTGCACTTTTAATATTATGGGCGAGGCCTTTTTCAACCAGTTCTTTCATTACGAACGGCTTGAACAGTTCGATCGCCATTTCGCGCGGCAGGCCGCATTGATACATTTTCAGGTTCGGGCCGACAACAATAACGGAACGGCCGGAATAGTCAACCCGTTTCCCGAGCAGGTTTTGACGGAAACGACCCTGTTTCCCTTTCAGCATATGGGAAAGCGATTTTAACGGGCGGTTCCCCGGGCCGGTTACCGGACGTCCACGGCGGCCGTTGTCAATCAGAGCATCAACGGCTTCCTGCAGCATCCGTTTTTCATTTTGGACAATGATGCTTGGCGCGCCAAGATCAAGCAGGCGTTTCAGGCGGTTATTCCGGTTGATCACACGGCGGTACAGATCATTTAAGTCGGATGTCGCAAAGCGGCCGCCTTCCAGTTGTACCATTGGCCGCAGTTCAGGCGGAATGACCGGGAGAACGTCCAGCACCATCCATTCCGGTTTATTGCCGGAATTACGGAAAGCTTCCAGTACTTCAAGGCGTTTGATGGCGCGTGTACGGCGCTGCCCCTGGGCAACTTTCAGCTCTTCTTTCAGCATTTCGCATTCTTTGTTGACATCTACATCCTGGAGCAACTTTTTAATGGCTTCCGCACCCATGCCTGCCTGGAATTTATTGCCGTATTTTTCACGGTAAGCACGGTATTCTTTTTCGGAAAGAAGCTGTTTCTTTTCCAAAGAAGTGTCGCCTGCTTCCGTGACAACGTAAGATGCGAAGTAAATGACTTCTTCCAGGGCACGCGGGGACATGTCAAGGACAAGGCCCATGCGGCTTGGAATCCCTTTGAAGTACCAAATATGCGAAACAGGGGCGGCAAGTTCAATATGTCCCATTCTTTCCCGGCGCACTTTTGATCTTGTTACTTCCACGCCGCAGCGGTCACAAACCACGCCTTTGTAACGGACGCGTTTATATTTTCCGCAATGGCATTCCCAGTCTTTCGTCGGTCCGAAAATCCGTTCACAAAAAAGCCCGTCTTTTTCAGGTTTTAACGTCCGATAGTTGATTGTTTCCGGTTTTTTGACTTCACCGTACGACCAGGATCGGATTTTATCCGGTGAAGCAAGACCGATTTTCATGTACTCAAAATTATTTACATCCAGCAAGGGGCCAGCCTCCCTTTCGTCTTTAGGTTCATACCTTAAAACACACGCAGAAGAAACAGAAACAGAAGCCGGATTGTACGAAGGCATACAATCCGGGCAAAAGCCTCTGTTTGTTCCCAGCAACATAAACGATTAGTCTTTGGATGCCCCGATTCCTTCCGGTTCTTCTTTTGTCTCAGGCGCAATATTCAGCGTATCGGCCTGATTCAGGTCATCGTCGTCTTCGAGATCACGCATTTCAATTTCCTCGTCGTCGCCGGAAAGAATCTTCACGTCAAGTCCCAAACTTTGAAGTTCTTTAATCAGCACTTTGAACGATTCCGGGACACCCGGTTCAGGGACGTTTTCCCCTTTGACGATCGCTTCATAAGTTTTCACACGTCCGACAACATCGTCCGATTTAACGGTCAGGATTTCCTGGAGCGTATAGGCTGCGCCATAGGCTTCAAGCGCCCATACTTCCATTTCGCCAAACCGTTGGCCGCCGAACTGCGCTTTACCGCCGAGCGGCTGCTGGGTGACAAGCGAGTAAGGGCCTGTTGAGCGGGCATGCAGTTTATCATCAACCATGTGGGCGAGCTTGATCATATACATAATCCCGACAGACACACGGTTGTCGAAAGGCTCACCGGTGCGGCCGTCATAAAGAACCGTTTTTGCATCGCGTGCCATGCCGGCTTCTTCAATCGTTTCCCATACATCTTCTTCGCGCGCGCCGTCGAATACAGGCGTCGCCACGTGGAGGCCAAGTTTTTTGGCCGCCATGCCAAGGTGAAGTTCAAGCACCTGGCCGATATTCATCCGGGAAGGCACGCCGAGCGGGTTCAACATGATCTGGACAGGTGTACCATCCGGGAGGAAAGGCATATCTTCTTCCGGAAGAATCCGGGAGATAACCCCTTTGTTCCCGTGGCGCCCGGCCATTTTGTCGCCCTGGTGGATTTTCCGTTTCTGTACAATATAGACGCGGACAAGCTGGTTCACGCCAGGCGGGAGTTCATCCCCGGCTTCACGTGTAAACACTTTGACGTCGAGCACGATGCCGCCGCCGCCGTGCGGAACGCGAAGCGATGTATCCCTGACTTCGCGCGCTTTTTCACCGAAAATCGCGTGGAGCAGCCGTTCTTCCGCTGTCAGTTCCGTAACGCCTTTCGGGGTGACTTTTCCGACAAGCAAATCGCCGTCTTTTACTTCGGCACCGATCCGGACAATCCCACGTTCGTCAAGGTTTTTCAAAGCATCTTCCCCGACGTTCGGGATGTCACGGGTCATTTCTTCCGGCCCGAGTTTTGTATCGCGCGCTTCAGATTCGTATTCTTCAATATGGATAGAAGTATACACATCTTCTTTTACAAGTTTTTCGCTCATAATAATGGCATCTTCATAGTTATAGCCTTCCCATGTCATAAAAGCAACGAGCACGTTCTGGCCAAGGGCAAGTTCGCCGTGGTCCATTGACTGGCCATCCGCTAAAATTTCGCCTTTTACCACACGGTCGCCTTTTTTCACAATCGGGCGCTGGTTAATGCACATGCCATTGTTGGAACGTTTGAATTTTTGCAGGCGGTATTTGTCAAGGTCGCCTTTTACTTCCTGGCCATCGACATCGATGACGCGGCGCACCCAGATTTCCCTGGCTTCCACATGTTCGACAATACCGTCATGTTTGCAGATAAGTGCTGCGCCGGAGTCCTTCGCATTGACATATTCCATCCCGGTGCCGACAATCGGCGCTTGCGGGTTCATAAGCGGAACAGCCTGGCGCTGCATGTTTGCACCCATCAGGGCACGGTTCGAGTCGTCGTTTTCAAGGAACGGAATACATGCCGTTGCAGCCGATACAACCTGCTTCGGCGAAACGTCCATATAATCAACGCGGTCTGTTTTGACAACAATGTTTTCACCGCGGAAACGCGCATATACTTCATCGTCAACGAAAAAGCCGTTTTCATCCAGCTGTGCGTTCGCCTGTGCGACGACATAATTGTCTTCTTCATCAGCCGTTAAATAATCAATATGCTCCGTAACACGCCCTGTATCCGGATCAACCCTGCGGTAAGGCGTTTCAATAAAGCCAAAACGGTTCACTTTTGCATAGGTTGATAAAGAGTTAATCAAGCCGATGTTCGGGCCTTCAGGCGTTTCAATCGGGCACATGCGGCCGTAGTGGGAATAGTGCACGTCACGCACTTCCATCCCGGCGCGCTCACGGGTCAAACCGCCCGGGCCGAGTGCCGACAGCCGGCGTTTATGGGTCAGTTCCGCAAGCGGGTTTGTCTGGTCCATGAACTGGGACAGCTGCGAACTGCCGAAAAATTCTTTAATGGCCGCAATGACCGGACGGATATTGATCAGCTGCTGCGGCGTAATGGTGTTAATGTCCTGGATCGACATTCTTTCACGAACAACGCGTTCCATCCGGGAAAGACCGATACGGAACTGGTTTTGCAGCAATTCGCCGACAGACCGTAAACGGCGGTTACCGAGGTGGTCGATATCATCCGTATTGCCGACGCCATGCAGCAAATTAAAGAAGTAGCTAATGGAAGCCACAATATCCGCAGGTGTAATATGTTTAATGCTTTCATCAACATAAGCATTTCCGATTACATTGATGACTTTTTCGTTATCGTCAATCGGGGCATAAATTTTGATGGACTGCAAAGTAACATCATCATCAACAACGCCGCCAGTCTGGCTGTACGTTTCAAACTTCAGGCCTTTTTCGAGAAAAGGCACAATTTTATCAAGCGTACGCCGGTCTAAAACGGTTCCTTCCTCCGCGATGATTTCGCCGGTTTCAGGGTCTGCGATTGATTCAGCCAGCCGTTGCCCGAACAGCCGGAATTTCAGGTGAAGCTTTTTATTCATTTTGTAACGACCGACATTGGCCAGATCATAGCGTTTTGGATCAAAGAAACGCGAAATCAGCAGGCTTTTTGCATTTTCAACGGTCGGGGGTTCGCCCGGACGGAGGCGTTCATATATTTCAAGAAGCGCTTTTTCCGTGCTTTCAGTATTATCTTTTTCAAGCGTATTTCTTAAGTACTCATTATCACCGATCAGATCAATAATTTCCTGGTCAGAGCCGAAACCGAGCGCCCTGAGGAGAACCGTGATCGGCAGCTTTCTTGTGCGGTCGATGCGGACGTAGGCCACATCTTTCGCATCTGTTTCATATTCAAGCCAGGCGCCGCGGTTCGGAATGACCGTTGCGGTGTAGCCGTATTTCCCGTTTTTGTCCATTTTGCTGTTAAAATAAACACTAGGGGAACGGACAAGCTGGGATACAATAACACGTTCTGCGCCATTAATGATGAAAGTCCCCGTTTCGGTCATTAACGGGAAATCGCCCATGAACACGTCCTGGTCTTTTACTTCACCTGTTTCCTTATTGACAAGGCGCACCTTTACACGAAGCGGAGCAGCGTATGTTACATCGCGCTCTTTGCATTCGTCGATGGAATATTTCGGTTCGCCGAGGCTGTAGTCAATAAACTCCAGCGACAGGTTTCCGGCAAAATCCTCGATTGGAGAGATGTCCTGGAACATTTCACGCAAACCTTCGTCAAGGAACCATTGGTAAGATGCGGTTTGAATTTCGATAAGGTTTGGCAGCTCTAAAATTTCTTTGATGCGCGCGTAACTTCTGCGCTGGCGGTGCCGTCCATACTGAACTAGTTGATGTGACAACTGATTCACCCCTCAAATCAAGCGTTTTGTTTGCATCTTTCGTCAAACAACAATAAAGCTAAGGCAAAAAGAAAAAGGGTTTTTTATGAAAAAACCACATATCGCATGACGAGCTTATGATTTTATAAGTATTTTCCAATTCATCCAAAATATATACTTGACAAATATAGCTTAAATTGCATAAAGAACCTTAATCTATTGGCATTTTATGATTTTAACATATATGAAATCGGGAGTCAAATTTTTTTGGCTTTAAAAACAAAATATCCTTTTTCTTTTCCAACACAATCCACTTCATCAAATATGCTTTCTAATTTTTTCCTGGCAGAAGGGGCGCCCTGCTTTTTCCGGATGACCACCCAAAGTTCCCCGTTTTTTGCGAGATATTGGTAGCTTTCTTCAAAAATCCGGTGCACGATCTGCTTTCCGGCGCGGATCGGGGGATTCGTAGCAATCAGGGCAAACGGGCCGCTTTTCACTTTTTCAAAAAGATTGCTTTCGTATATGGAAACATTTGAAATATGGTTCCGGGCAGCATTTTTCTCCGCCAGCTCGACCGCTCTTGTATTAATATCCACCATATGCACATGGCGGCCGGGAAAAGATGTTGCAAGCGCAAGGCCGATCGGTCCGTAACCGCAACCCATATCAAGGACCGGCCCTTCCGTTTCAGGCATGGTCACCAGATCAAGCAAAACGCGGGAGCCGAAGTCGACTTCTTTTTTTGAAAAAACCCCTTGGTCTGTTTGAAAATGAAAGGTATGGCCTCTCAATGTAAAGGTGAAATCTATCGGTTGATGCTTTGCTTCAGGGTTTTGCGAGTAGTAATGTTCAGCCATGAAAAGTCCCACTCTTTCTTGGAGGATTCAGGAAGAAGAGATGTTGAAAAAAGCCCGCCAAATGCGGGCTTTTACTTTAAAAAGGGTCTTACTTCACTTCTACGCCGGCTCCAACTTCTTCAAGTTTCGCTTTAAGTTCTTCGGCTTCTTCTTTCGATACGCCTTCTTTAAGCGGTTTTGGAGCATTGTCAACGAGTTCTTTTGCTTCTTTAAGGCCAAGGCCAGTGATTTCGCGGACAACTTTGATGACTTTGATTTTTTGTGCGCCTACTTCAGTCAGCACAACATCAAATTCCGTTTTTTCTGCAGCAGCTTCCCCGCCTGCAGCGCCGCCAGCAACAGCAACCGGTGCAGCAGCGGTTACGCCAAATTCTTCTTCAATGGCTTTCACAAGATCGTTCAATTCAAGCACTGTCATTTCTTTGACAGCAGAGATGATTTCTTCTTTCGTCATTTTCATATCCTCCTACAAGATATTTTTTCAAAGTATATTTCGTAAAACTTATGCGCTTTGTTCTTCTTTTTGATCTGCGACTGCTTTTGCAGCAAGAGCAAAGTTGCGGATCGGCGCCTGCAGTACGCTGAGAAGCATGGAAAGCAGGCCTTCGCGTGAAGGAAGCGTTGCGAGTGCTTTGATTTCATCAACGGTTGCAACATTGCCTTCAATGACACCCGCTTTGATTTCCAAAGCTTCGTGGTCTTTTGCGAAATCATTCAGGATTCTCGCAGGTGCAACCACGTCTTCCGTACTGAATGCGATCGCATTCGGGCCGGTCATCACGCTGTTTAATCCATCCAACCCGGCTGCTTCTACAGCACGGCGCGTCATCGTGTTTTTGTACACTTTGAATTCAACGCCTGCTTCGCGCAGCTGTTTACGCAGTTCAGTTACTTCAGCCACGTTTAAGCCGCGGTAATCGACAACCACAACAGCTGTACTTGATTTGAATTTATCGGTGATTTCTTCCACCAGTTGTTTCTTTTGTTCAATTACACTGCCCATCTTGACACCTCCTACAGATATTCTTGATGAACATTTATACCAAAACAAAACCTCCATATCCCGAGACATGGAGGTTTCATGCATGCGGAGGGCCTAAGGCACCCCCGGATTTATACGCATTACCTCGGCAGGAAATTAAGCCCTTCGGCACCTGCTGTCTACGGTACAAATGTTTACTTTTCAAAGCCGTTTTTCATTATATCAGCCGATATGCAGCATGTCAAATGATTATTTTGCTACCGCAAAAGAAGACGGGTCCACTTTGATGCCAGGCCCCATGGTCGATGTGACAGAAACATTCTTCATGTAAGTGCCTTTTGCAGCTGATGGTTTTGCTTTCATCAATGTGTCAAACAATGTCGTCAGGTTTTCAGCCAGCTTTTCCGGTTCAAAAGAGGCTTTCCCGATCGGAGCATGGACATTGCCCGCTTTGTCAACACGATATTCGACTTTACCGGCTTTAATGTCCTGAACCGCTTTGGTCACATCAAATGTTACCGTGCCGGTTTTCGGGTTCGGCATTAACCCTCTCGGCCCAAGGATGCGTCCGAGTTTACCAACTTCGCCCATCATATCCGGCGTTGCCACGATGACATCAAAATCAAACCAGCCCTGCTGGATTTTGTTGACGTAGTCTGTATCACCGACATAATCCGCACCGGCTGCTTCCGCTTCTTTTGCTTTTTCGCCTTTTGCAAAAACAAGCACGCGCTGGGTTTTCCCTGTTCCGTTTGGAAGCACGACGGCACCGCGGATTTGCTGGTCCGCTTTTTTCGGGTCAACGCCGAGGCGGAATGCAACTTCAACGGTTGCATCAAATTTTGTAAAACTTGTTTTTTTCACCAGTTCAATGGCTTCCTGAACCGGGTAAGCTTTGGAACGGTCAACGAGTTTCAAAGCGTCAACATATTTTTTTCCTTTTTTCGCCATTTGTATTTCCTCCTCGAATGTGGTTTTAACGGAATAACCTCCCACGAAAAAGGTTGCGAGCCAGTATCGCATCGCAACCCCGTTGGACAGAACTAGTACTGCATGAATCAGTCTTCGATCGTAATCCCCATGCTGCGCGCCGTGCCTTCCACCATACGCATTGCCGCTTCAACACTTGCCGCATTTAAGTCAGGCATTTTTGTTTCTGCGATTTCACGCACCTTGTCACGCTTCACAGTTGCCACTTTTGTACGGTTCGGCTCACCTGAACCTGATTCAATGCCGGCTGCTTTTTTCAGCAAAACTGCAGCTGGCGGGGTTTTTGTGATGAATGTAAATGAACGGTCTTCAAACACCGTGATTTCAACAGGTATAATCAAGCCTGCCTGATCTGCAGTACGAGCGTTAAATTCTTTACAAAATCCCATAATATTGACGCCGGCCTGACCCAATGCAGGACCAACAGGCGGTGCAGGGTTTGCTTTACCGGCAGGAATCTGCAATTTAACAATTTTTACTACTTTTTTAGCCACGAGACACACCTCCTTAAGTCCGTGATGTGGTAACAGGGACTAAGCCCTCCCACTCATCTGTTTGATTGAACCCCTCACGGCTAAAGCCGCGAGCTTCCTGCAGATAACGAAACATGCTCCGTATCTTCGCAGGCTATCCCCGCAAGTTCTTGCGGTTAGCCGGACAATGGACAAGCTAAAAAGACAAGCCATATCCGAAGCCATTTCATCTCATGACCCGCGTCACGAGTGTATCATAAGATCATGTGATTGCATTGTGTCTGTTCTTTGTGGGATCCCGGTCAGCGGGCCATCCGCAAAGAACATACTGACTTATAACATATTAACATCTCAGCATATCGATTTCAAGTTTTATCCCGTTATATTTTATCAATTTGTTCAAAAACGAGCTCTACCGGTGTATCCCGACCGAACATATTGACCATGACTTTTGCCCTGCCTTTGTCACGGTCCATTTCCACAATCTTGCCGGCAAAGTTTGCAAACGGCCCTTCTTTTACCGTAACCGTCTCGCCGATTTCAAAGTCCACATCGGCCCGTTTTTCTTCCATGCCCATCCGTTTCAAGATGGTATTAATTTCTTCAGGCAAAAGCGGCGTCGGCTTGGAACCGCCTCCCGACGACCCGACAAAACCGGTGACACCCGGCGTGTTCCGGACGACATACCAGGAATCATCCGTCATCACCATTTCCACCAGGACATAGCCCGGGAAAACTTTTCGTTTCACCACTTTTTTCTTCTCATTCTTCACTTCAAGTTCTTCTTCTTCCGGCACCACTACCCGGAAAATTTTATCCTGCATCCCCATTGATTCTACACGTTTTTCCAAATTGGTTTTGACTTTATTTTCATAGCCTGAATACGTATGGACAACATACCAGTTTTTTTCCATTTAATAGGACTTGATGTCCGTCCCTCCCTGTTGGTCTTTTGATTTTTTGGGCAAATGAAAAAACCCGCTAACCGGGTTTGAGTCGTTGCTTATGATACTCCCATTATACCATGTTTTATCATTGGATATTCAAGTGAAAAATGATCCTTTTACAATGAGTTTTCAGCCCACCGGATCACTGCGGAAATACCGAGATCGATGACAATAAAGAACAATGTCAGGAAGGCAACTGTTACAAGGACTGTAATCGTGTATTTGACCAGCTCTTTGCGCCCAGGCCAGCTGACTTTTCGCATTTCGGAAGCAACATTACGAAAAAAATTTGTGATGGACATGTATTTAAGACCTCCAAGTAAGCTCATGTTCGTTGTTATTTTGTCCCGCGGTGGATGGTGTGTTCGTTGCAGTGCTTGCAAAACTTCTTTAATTCCATTCTTTCAGCCTTTCCGTTGCCCGTTGTAGTCGTGTAATTGCGCGAACCGCAAACCGAACAGGCAAGTACCATTTTTTTCTGCATCTCATCACCAGCTGTCTTATGATCTTACGGCGTTAACGGAACCCGCCGCTGTAAAGATCCCCGAAAAACCGGGAGAATCTGTTGGATGCTGCCGGTTCCGCGCCGGTATCGTATCAAAACATAAAATCCTACAAATCAACATAACACGGCAGAAAGCTTGTGTCAATTAGTAGCAGGAGAAGGGATGTGCCGGGTTTTTCCCGAAAGCATTGAATACCGGGCATTTAAAGACGTGCTTTTGTACGCCTTAATGTTGCACTTGCATTCGGGAAAAACAGCCTGGCGGAAAAACGGCTTACAACACCTTCTCAGTAAGTCATCTCCCTCATTTCCAACAGGCGCTCCAGCTTCTTTTTGACGCGCTGTAAAGCGTTATCAATTGATTTTACATGACGGTTTAATTCTTCTGAAATTTCCTGGTAGGACTGCCCGTCCAGGTAAAGGGCGAGCACTTTTCTTTCCAGATCGCTCAACAGTTCGGATATTTTCACTTCTATATGGACATATTTTTCGCGGATTAAAATCAATTCTTCAGGATTGGAAATTTTCGCGCCGGTGATGACATCCATCAACGTACGGTCAGATTCTTCATCATAAATTGGCTTGTCCAGGGAAATATAAGAATTAAGCGGTATGTGCTTTTGGCGGGTGGCAGTCTTAATTGCGGTAATCATTTGCCGGTTGATGCATAATTCAGCAAAAGCCTTGAAAGACGTGAGCTTGTCCTCTCTGTAGTCGCGGATGGCCTTATACAGCCCGATCATGCCTTCCTGGATAATATCCTCACGGTCGGCCCCGATGATAAAGTAAGAACGCGCTTTTGCCCTGACAAAATTTCTGTATTTTTGGATCAAGTAATCCAACGCTTCACTTTCGCCGTTGTGTATCCGTCCAACCAACTCTTCATCCTGCATCGTGCCATATCTTTCTTCATATGCTGCCTCAATGTTCAGGTTCACCTGTATCCCCCCATGAGCATTCGATAAAAGCTATTATACAGTACAGAATTTTCAATCGTCAACCGCTCATCGTTTTCCCCTGCGTAATTTTTCGAAAATTTCCATGACCTCTTGGCTTAACGGTATTCTTGTTGCCGGCTTTTCCTCTTGAATTGATTTTACATTCTTTTTAATCTTTTGTTCAATCATTTCCACTTTGGTCAACAGTTCGCGTGCTGAAATTCTTAAAGCGCCTTGGCCGAATATTTGCCACTGCTCAGTGAAATCAGATGTGGCCACATAAATCTGCGTGCGGATGTTGTTCAGTTTAATGGCCATTTTTTCAATGCGTTCATCTGCCGTTTCATTTTCTTTTGTAAAAATGACTTCCACTTTGTGATAGCGGTACTTTTTTTCCAGGCCTTTCACCCCGTAAGCATCAAAAACGACGATGACTTTGTCATCCGTATAGCCCTGGTATTCCGCCATGATCTCAACAAGCCGGTCTCTGGCGGCGCCAAGGTCTTTTTGTTTCAATTTTTGCAGTTCCGGCCAGGCGCCAATGATGTTATAGCCGTCCACCAGCAAAATATTCATTTTATTCACCAAGCGGATGGCGCTTCCTGTAAACCTCATACATGAGCAGGCCGGCAGCAACGGACGCGTTGAGCGAAGTCACATGCCCTGCCATCGGAAGGCGGATCAGAAAGTCGCATGCTTCTTTTACGATCCTGCTCATCCCCTTCCCTTCACTGCCGATGACAAGACATAGCGGCAGATCGGCATCCATTTGCCGGTAATCGGTCGTCCCGGAAGCATCGGTTCCCGCAATCCACAGCCCTTGCTGCTTTAAGCCGGCAATCGTTTGCGAAAGGTTTGTTACCCGCGCCACCGGGATATGTTCAATCGCGCCGGTTGAAGCTTTCGCCACCGTTGCTGTTAATGCGACCGAGCGCCTTTTCGGGATAATGACGCCGTGTGCGCCGACCGCATCAGCCGTCCGTAAAATCGAGCCGAGATTATGCGGATCCTCCAATTCATCGAGGATCAGGATAAACGGGTGTTCATTCCGCTCTTTGGCAAGTTTGAACATATCGCCTGTTTCTGCATACCGGTAAGCGGCAACGAGCGCCAGTACACCCTGATGCGCCCCGTCAGCCACCTGGTCAATCTTTTTTTTCGGGACAAATTGGACGGTCACTTTTCTTTCCCTTGCAAGCTCTATCACCTGCTTCATGGCGCCTTTTTGTGAACCTTCTGCAATCCAGATTTTGTTGATTTCCCGGCCCGCCCTTAACGCTTCCAGCACCGGGTTTTTGCCAGCAATATACTCCTGGTCCATCAGTGCGCCCCTCCTTTCTGGTCTTCGACAATGTCGATTGCTTTTTTAATCAGCGCCTCCATCCGCTCCCGGCTGCCGGATAAATAGTGGTAGCCGATCAGCGCTTCAAATGCAGTGCTGTGCCGGTATGTCTGGACATCTGTATTTTTCGGAACCGTGCCCGATTTCGCATTTCTGCCACGGCGGACAACAGCGGTTTCCTCTTCCGTTAAAAGATTCTCGTTCATCATCTGTTTTAAAATTTGAGCCTGCGCCTTCGCTGAAACAAAGCGGATCGCTTCCCGGTGGAGGCGGTTCGGCTTCGTTTTTCCCTGCAAGAGAACATGGTGCCGGATATATTCTTCATATACCGCATCCCCCATATAAGCAAGCGCGAGGCTGTTCAGTTGTTTCGGATCAAGGGTGACCGTCATAAGCGTCTCCATCTCACCCCTTGGGGTGTATCTTCAAGAATGATATTCATGCTTTTCAACTTGTCACGGATTTCGTCAGCCAGTTGGAAATTGCGTGCCTTTCTTGCTTCATTCCGTTTTTCAATCAGCGCTTCAATTTCTTCGTCCAAAAGCACTTCTTCCTCGAGCTTCAGGCCGAGAACGCCGGAAATCGTTTCAAACTCTTTCATAAATGCCCGGAGAACAGTTTCTGTCGTATTTTTTCCCCGCAAGTAATAATTGGCCTGCTTCGACAGTTCGAACAAAACAGAAATACCGTTTGCCGTATTGAAATCATCATCCATTGCCTCGATAAACTGGCGATGGAGCGAACGGACCTGTTCCAGCCATTTTTCATCATCTTCTGCCAGATTTGCACTGGATTCAAGCCGGTGCTTTACATTTTGGTACGACGTTTTGATCCGTTCAAGCCCTGCCTTCGCATTGGCAAGCAGTTCCTCGCTGTAGTTGATCGGATGGCGGTAATGCACCGACAGCATGAAAAAGCGCAAAACTTGTGGATCGTGCCGCTCGATGATGTCATGGACAAGCACAATGTTTCCGAGCGACTTCGACATTTTCTCGTTATCAATATTGATATAGCCGTTATGCATCCAGTAACGGGCAAACGGTTTATCTGTCAACGCTTCCGACTGGGCAATTTCGTTTTCGTGATGTGGAAAAGTCAGGTCCTGCCCGCCCGCGTGGATGTCGATCGTATCGCCAAGATATTTCTTCGCCATGGCCGAGCATTCAATATGCCATCCCGGCCGGCCTTTCCCCCACGGACTGTCCCACGAAATTTCCCCCTCTTTTGCCGCTTTCCAAAGGGCAAAATCAAGGGCGTCTTCTTTCTTTTCCCCTACTTCAATTCTCGCACCTGATTTCAATTCGTCAATCGATTGATGAGACAATTTACCGTAGTCCGGAAAACTTCTCGTATGGTAGTAAACATCACCGCCTGATTCATAGGCATGGCCTTTTTCAATTAATTTTTCAATAAACGCGATAATCGCATCCATATTTTCCGTCACGCGCGGATGGGCGTCTGCATGGCAGCAACCGAGCGCATCAATATCTTCAAAATAAGACTTGATAAACCGTTCGCTTAAAGCCGGCACTTCTTCTCCGCGTTCTTTTGCGGCTTTAATGAGTTTATCGTCCACATCGGTGAAATTCGACACATAGTTTACATCATAACCCCGAAATGCCAAATATCGTCTGACCGTGTCAAATACGATCGCCGGCCGCGCATTTCCAATATGGATATAATTATAGACAGTCGGGCCGCATACATACATTTTCACTTTCCCCTCTTCAAGCGGGATAAACGGCTCCTTCTTTCTTGTTAACGTATTATATATCTGAATGCTCATACATTCTTGCCCCTTCCTTTCTCAGTTGTTCCAATTCCGACCGCAAAGCCTCGATTTCCTGCTGCATGCTGTTCAGGCGGTCTGCAACAGGGTCAGGCAGCTCATTATGTTTTAAATCTTTTTTAATTTTGACGCCGTCCTGGACGACGACCCTGCCAGGAATGCCGACCACTGTCGAATTGGGGGGGACATCCTTTAATACGACAGAACCTGCCCCTATTTTTGCATTTTCCCCAATCGTAATCGAACCTAAAACTTTCGCCCCGCTTGCGATTAACGCATTGTCTTTAATTGTCGGATGGCGCTTGCCCTTTTCCTTCCCGGTGCCGCCGAGCGTAACGCCCTGGTAAACCGTCACGTTATCGCCGATTTCGCACGTTTCCCCGATCACAACCCCCATGCCGTGGTCGATGAAAAACCGCCTGCCGATTTGTGCACCGGGGTGGATTTCAATTCCGGTAAAGAAGCGGCTGAGCTGCGAAATCACCCGGGCGATAAAAAACATTTTCTTTTTATAAAAAAAGTGCGCAATCCGGTGTGCCCAGATGGCATGAAGACCGGAGTAAGTCAAGATCACTTCAAAATACGTCCGTGCTGCCGGATCCTGATCAAAAACCACTTCAATGTCTTCCTTCAACCGCTTAAACATGTGCTACTCCCCTTTCGCTTGTTTTTTTCCCATTCCCCGTCCGTTTATAAAATTTCTTCCGCTTTGCATTTCCATCAGCCGGATGTGTCATCGGACCTGCAATTTAAAAAAGAAGCGCCTCTGCAACGGACAGAGACGCTTCTTGATCGCGCGGTTCCACTCTGTTTGGCGGCAGGCCTTGCCCGCTGCCCAACTTTCCCTGTTAACGGGCGGCCCCCGCTGCATCCTACTGGCAAACGCGTTCAGATACAGGCTCGAAGGTGCATTTCAGAAAAGGAGGGGCTTAAACCACTTTCAGCCGGCGATGGTTCTCTCTTTGAAGCGTCCTCTTCCTACTTCTCCTTCTCAACGCTTTTTCATACATCTATTTTAACCATATCATATCCTATTTTCGAAAAAATGTTAACCCGTGATTCTTTCAAGGCGTTTCTTTACTTTTTCCCTGCCGAGCAGTTCGATCAGGCTTTGCAGTTCCGGGCCGTGTGTCTGGCCGCTAACGGCAACACGGATCGGCATAAACAGCTTTTTCCCCTTTTGTCCGGTTGCTTTTTGCACTGCTTTGATCGCTTTTTTGATTTCGCCTGCTTCAAATGGTTCGATTCTGTCCAGTTCTTCAAGGAATGCACGGAGCACTTCCGGAACGTGCTCTCCCGACAAAATCGCCTTTGCTTCGTCGTCATATGTGATTTCATCCGTAAAGAAGAGCGGTTTCGACAATTCGACAATTTCCGCGCCGTAGCTCATTTGTTCCTGATAGAGAGAGATGAGTTTGCGCACCCATTGTTCTTCTTCAGGTGTCCGGTTTTCCGGAACGAGCCCTGCTTTTACAAGATGCGGCAACGCAAGCTCCACAACTTTATCCAAATCGAGCTTTTTCATATACTGGTTGTTCATCCATGCCAATTTTTGGCGGTCAAACAAAGCAGGCGATTTCGACAGCCGTTCCGGGTCAAAAATCTGGATAAATTCTTCCCGCGAAAAAATTTCTTCCTCGCCCTTCGGTGACCAGCCGAGCATGGCAATAAAATTAAATAGTGCTTCCGGCAAATAGCCGAGTTCCGCATACTGCTCAATAAACTGGATGATGCTGCCGTCGCGTTTGCTCAATTTTTTCCGGTGTTCATTGACAATCAGCGTCATATGGCCGAATACGGGCGGTTCAAACCCGAATGCTTCATAAATCATCAGCTGTTTCGGCGTGTTGGAAATATGGTCGTCCCCGCGAAGTACGTGGGACATTTTCATCAAATGGTCATCGATCGTAACCGCAAAATTATAAGTCGGCATCCCGTCTTTTTTAACAATGACAAAGTCGCCGATTCCATCCGATTCAAAAGACACTTCGCCTTTTACGATATCATTGAACGTATACACTTTGCCTTCCGGAACATGGAAACGGATGCTCGGTTTCCGTCCTTCCGCTTCAAGCCGCTTCCTGTCTTCTTCTGTCAGATGGCGGCATTTTCCGGAATAACGCGGCATTTCCCCACGTGCAAGCTGGGCTTCGCGTTCGGCTTCCAGTTCTTCTTCCGTACAATAGCATTTATAAGCCAGCCCACGATCAAGCAGATCTTCATAATATTTTTTATAAATATCGAGGCGTTCCGACTGGCGGTAAGGCCCGTATTCGCCGCCGACATCAATGCTTTCGTCCCAGTCGATGCCGAGCCATTTCAAATATTTCAGCTGGCTTTCCACACCGCCTTCCACATTCCGCTTCTGGTCAGTATCTTCAATCCGGATAATGAACTTTCCACCCTTGCTGCGTGCAAATAAATAATTGAATAATGCGGTACGGGCATTCCCGATATGCAAAAAACCGGTCGGGCTCGGAGCGTACCGTACTCTGATTTCGTTTGCCATGTCGATTCTCCTTTAAACTGTCGCTTTTTGTCTTGTTTTATTGTATCACCGTCTGAAAAAGCCGTAAACCGGTGGTGTGTCCGGTTCGGCGGACGAAAGATGGATTGACGTGAACCGGCGGATGGATGCCATCGCACATCTTGCAGGTAAAATATCTGCTATTATGCTTGTTCCAGCAAAAGACGGGATAATGGAATTGCCACTGTACCACGAGTGCCCCCGCCAGGCTATGCTTGTTCCAGCAAAAGACGGGTTTCCGATAACCGGGCGCACTGCTCCATTACACCATTTTCGGCAAAACATCTCCAGGCCATACACCGGTTAAAATGGTTCCAGCAGCAGTGCGGGTCCTAAACCGCACGGCTTGTCCCGATTTTGCAGCGATACACCGGTTATGTTTGTTCCAGCAAAAGAAAGGTTTCCGTTAACAGCTGCCCGGCTCCGTTGCACCATTTTTGACGAAACTTCTGTTGCCATACACCGTTAAAATGTCCAGCAGGCAGTACGTGCCTTAAACTGCCCGTTGTTTCAGCACCCTTGCAGCCACGCCGGTTAAGCCTGCTCCAGCAGTACCGCCGCCTGCGCCGCAATGCCCTCTTCGCGCCCGGCAAAGCCGAGTTTTTCCGTCGTGGTCGCCTTGACATTGACCTGCCCGATCTCCGCTTCCAAAATGCGCGCGATCGTTTCCCGCATTTTCCCGATATAGGGCGCCATTTTCGGCTTTTGGGCAATAATCGTGCAATCAAGATTGCCGAGCTTGTATCCTTTTTGTTTCACAAGCTGAAAAACATGCGCCAAAAGCGCCGCAGAATCCGCATCTTTAAATGCCGCATCTGTATCCGGAAAATGCCGGCCGATATCCCCTTCCCCAATGGCCCCGAGACAGGCATCCGCTACGGCATGAAGCAACACATCCGCGTCGGAGTGGCCGAGCAAACCTTTTTCATATGGAATTTCAACTCCCCCGATCATCAAGGGACGTCCCTCCCCGAACCGGTGCACGTCAAAGCCTTGTCCGATCCTGAACATCTTCATCCTCCCCCCTGCTTTTTTAAAATCGCTTCTGCGAAATAAAGATCTTCCGGTGTCGTAATTTTAATATTATCATAACTTCCCGGCACAATATGTACAGGATGGCCGATCCGTTCGACCAGTGAGGCTTCATCCGTTCCGAGAAAGCCGTCCCGTTCCGCCGCTTCATGCGCTTTTTTCAAGACAGACGTGCGAAAAGCTTGTGGCGTTTGGATCTGCCACAAGCTGCTCCGCTCAATCGTCTCGGTTACAATCTGGTCTTTTGCTCTTTTGATCGTGTCTTTTACCGGAACAGCCGCTATCGCCGCCCCTTTTTCCCCGGCCATTGCCGCCAGCGCTGCAATGGATCCGGCGCTGATAAACGGCCTTGCACCGTCATGGACAAGAATGACACTGCAGCTTCCGGCAAGTTCCAGCCCGTTCCGTACGCTATATTGCCGTTCAGAACCGCCGCGGGCAAATACTATTTTTTCCGAGCGGGGCAAAATACGCTTCATCTCTTCCCTATCATGCGGCTGCACGGGAAGTATCAACTTTTTGCAGGACGGATCGGCCAAAAAAACTTCTGCTGTAACCGCAATGACCGGGCGCTTGTTCAGTTCAAGAAATAATTTGTTGAACCCTGCGCCCATCCGCTTCCCCGATCCGGCTGCCGGTATAATCACCTCATAATCTGTCAAATCCAATCTCCCCCGGCATCCTGTATGAACTTCCCGCGTCCGGCGCCGCGGGTGTTCCAGGCTGCATTATAACGCTTTTTCAAGCAGTTTCGGCTTGGCAAAAATCATCCGGCCCGCCGAAGTCTGCAGGACGCTTGTCACGAGCACATCAATGCGTTTGCCAATGTAATTTTTGCCTTCTTCGACAACAATCATCGTGCCGTCATCCAAATAGGCAATCCCCTGGTGATGCTCTTTCCCGTCTTTAATGAGTTGCACATTGAGCTCTTCGCCGGGGAGCACAACCGGTTTTACGGCGTTGGCAAGGTCATTGATATTGAGCACCTTGACTTTCTGGAATTCACATACTTTATTTAAATTATAATCATTCGTCACGACAATCCCGTTCATCAATTTTGCCAGTTTAATGAGCTTGCTGTCAACTTCCTGGATATCTTCAAAATCGCCTTCATACATTTGCACTTCGATCGGCAGTTCATTCTGTATCCGGTTCAAGATATCAAGCCCACGCCGGCCCCGGTTTCTTTTCAAAGCATCCGAAGAATCGGCAATATGCTGCAATTCTTCAAGCACAAAGAGCGGAATCACAATCGGCCCGTCAAGAAAACCGGTCTGGCAAATATCCGCAATCCGTCCGTCGATGACAACGCTTGTATCAAGAATCTTCACCTGTTTTCCAGGCTGCGGATGCCCTTCTTGCTCTGTCCCGCCTTTCCGTCTATGCTGCCGGTTGAAAAACAAATTGAAAATTTCCTCTCTTTTCTTAAAACCGACCTGAAATCCGATATAACCGAGCAATACTGTAAGTGTAATCGACACAATTGTATTGACAATCGGAATTCCCCGCACCGGAATGCTTGCCAGATAAGCAATAATCAGGCCGAGCACAAGGCCAAAGGTGCCGGAAAAAATTTCCGTCATCGGGACTTTTACCAGTGAATCCTCAAACCAATCGACAAAATCAACGATATAATGAATGGACCAGAAAGTAATAAGATAAAAGATAATAGCCCCCAACAGCGCTGAAACATACGGGTTGTTGATTAACACATAATCCACTTTCACAAGCTTGTAAAAATCAGGCAGCAGGAAAACACCGAGCGTGCCGCCAATCAGTACCAAACAAATTTGTATAAGCCGTCTTAACAACATGTTCACCTCCTTTATACATTATAAACAAAAAATAGGGTTTAAAACGTTTGCCTTCGTATTTTTCCCTACCGAGCCAGTTAATCGCCGCGGTTTTCTCCGGGCATTTTCAGGCTTCATGCACATCCCCTGCTTTCTTTTAAAATTTGTATCCTGCCAGCCGCTGTCTTTTCTGTCTTTACATCATAACGGATCCTGTAAACGCAGATTTGCGGCAGTTATTTGCTTATCAAGTGGGTTCCGTTTTTTTCCACGCTTTCCTTCACTTCCCAGTGCCTTCCGCTTCCTCCGGTACCCTCACGCACTGATCCAAAGAACACATAGAAGGCACGGAAATTTGTTCCCTTTCTCATCCGCCGAGTGCCGCTTGCAAAGCTTCCTGGATTGTGGAGACGCCGATCACTTGAATCTCTTTTGGCGGCGTCCACCCGCCCATATTATTTTTCGGGATGATCGCCCGCCGGAAACCAAGTTTTGCCGCTTCCTGGACGCGCTGCTCAATCCTGGACACCCGCCTGACTTCCCCCGTCAGCCCGACCTCTCCGATAATGCAGTCATCCGCATTTGTCGGCTTGTCGCGAAAACTGGATGCCACGCTGACAGCAACTGCCAAATCCACTGCCGGTTCATCCACTTTCAGGCCGCCGGCGACTTTTAAATAAGCATCCTGGTTCTGAATCAAAAGACCGGCCCGTTTTTCAAGCACCGCCATAATCAGCGTGACACGGTTATAGTCAATCCCGGATGCCATCCGCCGCGGCATATTGAAAAACGTCGGGGCCAACAGCGCCTGGATCTCGACAAGGACCGGGCGCGTCCCCTCAATGGAAGCCACCACGGTAGAACCGGCTGCACCTTTTGTCCGTTCTTCCAGAAAAATTTCGGAAGGGTTCTGGACTTCTTCCAAACCGGATTCTTTCATTTCCAAAATCGCAATTTCATTCGTCGAACCAAAGCGGTTTTTGACCGCCCTTAATATCCGGTAGGCGTTATGGCGTTCACCTTCAAAATACAGGACCGTATCCACCATATGTTCAAGCACGCGCGGACCGGCAATGGAGCCTTCTTTTGTCACGTGGCCGACAATGAAGATGGCCACGTTTTTTGTTTTTGCCGTCCGCATCAGCTGTGCAGTCGTTTCCCTCACTTGCGACACACTGCCCGGCGCAGACTGGATTTCCGGATGGTAAATCGTCTGGATGGAATCAATGACAACAAAGCCGGGATTCAGTTCATCTATCGCCTGCTGGATCACGGAAAGGTCCGTTTCCGGCAGCACATAAAGATGGTCGGTATGGATGTTTAACCGATCCGCCCTTAACTTCGTCTGTTTCGCCGATTCCTCCCCGGAAATATACAGTACATTTAACCCGTGCTTTGCCAGTTGTGATGACACTTGCAAAAGCAGCGTTGATTTGCCGATCCCGGGATCCCCGCCGATCAAAACAAGTGATCCGGCAACAATGCCGCCGCCGAGGACACGGTTCAGCTCTCCAAAATCCACCTTTGTCCTTTTTTCTTCTTTAGACTCTATAGACGTAATAGGTGCCGCTTTGGTTTCATTTCCAGGCTCCGGATGTAAAAAAAAGCCCCTCCGTTTTGGCGTCTCCGCTTCCTCCACCATCTGGTTCCACTGGCTGCATTGCGGGCACTTTCCCATCCATTTTGGCGACTCGTAGCCGCAGTTCTGGCAAACAAACTTTACGGTTTTTTTTGCCATCTTAAACCCCTTTCCCTCATATCTATGTGTATAAGTGTATACAAAGTATCTTGAAATTGAATTAAAATCGTATAAGAAACCGCCACATAGGTTGAACGAAACAGTACTCCTTCTTTATGTGTTGCCAGAAGCAATGTTATCCTAATCGCCATTGATTTTGGCGCGAAATTTTATATATGTGAAAAAAAGGGTACAATCGCCAAAACCATTGTACCCTTTCCTGCTTTCGGCATTAAGAATTGGACGATACAGCTTCCGACTCTGCCACACTGGCAAAAGTAAATTCGCCGTCTTTTACATCGACCAATACCTTTTGCCCTTCTTTTATATTGCCTTTCAGCATTTCTTCCGAAAGGCGGTCTTCGATGTTTTTCTGAATCGATCTGCGCAGCGGCCGCGCGCCGTATTCCGGATCGTAGCCTTTTTCCGCCACTTTTTCTTTTGCGGCATCCGTCAGCACAAGTTCGATATGATGCTCTTTTAACCGGTCCGACAATTCTTTCGCCATCAACGTGACAATTTCGTTCAACTGTTTCTTCTCGAGCGAATGGAACACAATGGTTTCATCAACACGGTTCAAAAACTCAGGCCGGAACGCTTTTTTCAGTTCCTCGAGCACTTTGTCCTTCATGTCTTTATAATCGGCCTCGACGGTATCCTGAATGGTGAAGCCGACGCTCTTGTTGCGTTTTAAAGCATCTGCGCCGACATTCGATGTCATGATGACAATCGTATTGCTAAAATCAACCGTGCGGCCCTTGGAATCGGTCAGCCGGCCGTCATCCAGTACCTGGAGCAAAATGTTGAACACATCCGGGTGCGCTTTTTCAATTTCATCAAGCAGCACAACCGAATACGGTTTTCTCCGTACCTTTTCCGTCAGCTGCCCGCCTTCTTCAAAACCGACATATCCAGGCGGCGAACCTACGAGGCGGGAAGTCGAATGTTTCTCCATGTATTCGGACATGTCGATCCGGATCATGGCATCCTCATCGCCGAACATCGCTTCCGCAAGCGCCCGCGCCAGTTCTGTTTTTCCGACCCCTGTCGGCCCGAGGAAAATGAAGGAACCGATCGGGCGTTTCGGATCTTTTAACCCTGCCCGTGCACGGCGGACTGCTTTCGCCACTGCAAGTACCGCTTCTTCCTGCCCGATCACTCGGGAGTGAAGGATCTCTTCAAGGTGCAGAAGCCTTTCCGTTTCGGTTTGTGCCAGTTTCGTCACCGGAACTCCCGTCCAGCTCGAAACAACAAGCGCAATATCATCGACTGTGACTTCACTGTTTTCCTGTCCTTGTTTTGCCTTCCAGTTTTTCTTCGTTTCCTCCAGCTGTTCGCGCAGTTTCTGTTCGGTATCCCTTAACGCAGCCGCTTTTTCAAATTCCTGGCTCTGGACGGCCGCATCTTTTTCCTTGCGTACCTCTTCCAGTTTCAATTCCAGTTCTTTCAAATTCGGCGGCGTTGTAAAGGAACGAAGACGCACTTTCGATCCGGCTTCATCGATTAAGTCAATCGCTTTATCCGGCAGGAACCGGTCTGCGATATAGCGGTCCGAAAGTTTTACAGCGGCTTCGATCGCCTCATCGGTAATCGAGACGCGATGGTGTGCTTCATAGCGATCGCGCAGCCCTTTTAAAATCTGGATCGACTCATCAATCGTCGGCTCATCGACCTGGATCGGCTGGAACCTTCTTTCCAGTGCAGCATCTTTTTCAATATATTTCCGGTATTCATCCAGTGTTGTTGCCCCGATGCACTGCAGTTCGCCGCGGGCAAGCGACGGTTTTAAAATATTGGAAGCATCAATGGCTCCTTCCGCACCGCCGGCCCCAATTAAGGTATGCAATTCATCGATGAAAAGAATGATATTACCGGCCTGGCGGATTTCATCCATGACTTTTTTCAGGCGGTCTTCAAATTCGCCACGGTATTTTGTACCGGCCACAACCGTACCCATATCAAGCGTCATAACCCGTTTGTCACGCAGCGTTTCCGGCACTTCATTATGCACAATTTGCTGGGCAAGGCCTTCTGCAATGGCCGTTTTCCCAACGCCCGGTTCCCCGATAAGGACAGGGTTGTTTTTTGTCCTCCGGCTCAGTACTTCAATGACGCGTTGAATTTCTTTGCTGCGCCCGATTACAGGATCAAGGGAATCTTCCCGTGCGATCGCTGTTAAATCGCGGGCCAGACTGTCCAGTGTCGGTGTGCTGACGCTGGCCGCCGAACCGCCCTGTACGGACGCTTCACTGTTGCCCAATAATTGGAGCACCTGTTGCCTTGCTTTATTTAAGCTAACGCCGAGATTTGTCAGCACGCGTGCCGCCACGCCTTCACCTTCACGGATCAGCCCGAGGAGGATATGTTCCGTTCCAACATAGGAGTGCCCGAGTTTTCTCGCTTCATCCATTGACAGTTCAATCACTTTTTTGGCCCTTGGCGTGTAGTGGATCGTTTGGGAAATTTCCTGGCCGTTCCCGATCAGGGTTTCCACTTCTTCCTGGATTTTTTCGGCGCTTAAACCCAGGCCGTACAGCGCTTTTGCCGCGATGCCTTCCCCTTCGCGGACAAGTCCGAGCAAAATATGTTCCGTTCCGATATTGTTATGTTTCAGGCGGATTGCTTCTTCCTGGGAAAGGGCCAGCACTTTCTGGGCTCTCTCTGTAAATCTTCCAAACATCATCTGTCATTCCTCCTGTTCATTTGGTCTCCTCAAGCCTCAAACGTTCTCTTATCAGTGTAGCCCTCCGGATATCCCTTTCATACGGGCTGAGCGCTCTTCCGGCATAAAGCTGTAAAAATCCCGGCTGCATTAAAATCATCAATTCATTTAAAATTTGTTTCGAAATGTTTTGAATATAGCCCAGATCAATTCCCAGCCGGACATCGGACAAACAACGGGCCGCTTCTTTTGTTTCAATGATCCTGCTGTTTTGCAGGACACCGAGCGAACGGTAAACCCTGTCTTCTAATTGTATGTTTGAAGTCTGCACCAATGCTTCCCTTGCCGATCTTTCCTGTGTAATGATCTGCCGGATGACACTGGTTAAATCCGAGACAATATTGTCTTCCGATGTTCCGAGTGTCACCTGGTTGGAAATTTGAAAAATATTTCCGATGGCTTCGCTTCCTTCGCCATATATTCCTCTTACCACCAAACCAAGCTGATGAATCGCCGGAATGATTTGTTTAATTTGCTGTGTCAGCACAAGTCCCGGCAAATGCATCATGGCCGATGCGCGGATGCCCGTTCCGACATTTGTCGGGCAGCTGGTTAAGTAACCGAGCGTTTCATCAAAAGCATAATCGACCCAATTTTCAAGCAGGTCATCAAGCTGATTGGCTTTCTGAAGCGTTTCATGCAATTGAAGCCCTGGAGAAAGACATTGTATGCGTAAATGATCTTCCTCATTTATCATAATACTAATATCTTCGCCGCTTGACAAAATAACTGCCCCGTCACCCGCTTCTTCGGCAAGTTGCGGGCTAATCAGGTGTTTCTCCACAAGCACCCTTTTTTCGAGCGGTTTTAATTCGTCCATTTTTAAAAATTCAGCCTGCATTTCAGCCGGAAAATGATTTCGGGCGATATCCTGGATTGTTTTCATAATTTCCCTTGCTTCCTCGCTGGTAAACAAGGACGGGAACCGGTAATTTTTTAAATTTCTTGCCAGACGAACCCGTGTCGTCAGCACAATTTCCGATTCAGGCCCTTGCTCGTTCATCCAGGAGCTGGACGCTTTGTGCAAAAAATGTTCTAAAGACATTATTGTTCCCCTCCTTTTGCTTGAGAAGAACCTTCAAGTGCGCGAATTTGATCGCGGAGTTCTGCTGCTTTTTCAAATTCTTCCTGGCTGATGGCTTCCTGCAACGCCGCCTTTAATTCCTGCAATTTTTTCTTTGTATAAATGGCACCGCCAATCCGTGCAGGTATTTTTCCTTCATGCGCAACGTTGCCGCCATGAAGGCGCTGCAAAATCGGAACAAGCTGGTGCTGAAACGTCTCATAGCAATGCGGGCAGCCTAACCGGCTTGTGTTTAAAAACTGGTTCAATGTCATCCCGCAATGGTTGCAGCGAAGCACATCCGGGTCAGGTGCTGTTTCCTGTTTGAAAAGTTGGATGGCCGGATCAAAATTAAAAAGGCCCGCGAGCAGATTATCGAAGGAAAAGGTTTTCCCCCAATCCGATGAAAACTTTTCCCCCTTCTCCTGCGCGCACTTCTCGCAAAGATGGAATTCCGTTTTCACACCGTTTATAATTTTAGTAAAATGCATCGTTGCCGGCCTTTCATTGCATTCCTGGCAAATCACGGCATACTCACCTCTATTGTTACTTGTATTTTAAGGTCGTTAACATCGATTTCAACATTCTGGCACGCAGTTCATCCCGTTCCGGCAACTGGATGTAGAGCACGGAGCGGTCCATCACGCTGAGCATGATTTTTGCCTCCCGCCTTGAAATCACCTCTTCTTCAACGAGGCGGAGAATGATGGCTTCCGCATTCGACTGGGAGATGACATTGCCGATATGCACAAGCAGCTGGTCAATCAGTTCCGCATCGCTTTCAGGCCGCACTTTCATGATCCGGATATAGCCGCCGCCGCCCCTTTTACTTTCAACAATATACCCTCTTTCAATCGTAAACCGCGTATTGATGACATAATTGATTTGCGAAGGGACACATTGGAACTTATCGGCAATCTCATTGCGTTTTATTTCAAGAATTTCTTTTTCATTCAGTTCCAGAATCCGTTTTAAATATTCCTCTATGATATCCGATATATTTTTCATCAAAGCCACCTCCTGACACCTTCTTTTGACTTTGACTATATTTGACTTTAATTATACAGGATTCCTTACAGAAAATGCAACTAGGAAAACTGCCCCTTTTTTCAGCATTTCTGTTTGGGGAGACAATCGGATGTTCACGGACCACCCGATGGGACTGCGTGTGCAGCGAGCGGTAAAGATTAACCCAGACAGATTGCGGGTGCGGGTTCATTGGAGGTCAAGCGCTTTGAAAAGCTTTTACTGCTACGGCAGGACAAATCAAAAAGCCCTCGCGTCTGCGGGGACTATTTTTATGCTTTTATTTCTCTATCTAACAAAAGAAGAACTCTATTTTTTAAATCAATTATGTTTTCATCTAACTTGTCAGGTAGTAAATCATTAATACCATCAATTTCTGTACCCAGTTCCAAAATTTCTATTAATTCATTTGAGTAATTTTTTTCCTTCAAAGAATCAATGATACGGTAATTAAAATATCTTTTCTCAGCTTCTTCTATCGAAATTTTCTTATTATATACAGCCTCGATTATACCTAAAACATTCAACAATATATCTTTTTCTTCGGTATTTTTATTAATCATTTTTTAACACTCCAGCCTTTCTTAGTTTTAACATTTTATAAAATCCTTGCATTTAATTTTTTCCGAACCTGTTAGCATCCTTGCCAAATCTAGGAATTTTGCTTATTCAGCAAGCCCTAATTATGCACAATTTTATTACCGCCGTCAATATATTTTTAAAATTTTTAAAAAATTATTATCAGGTTAGTAATATAATCAGATTCAAAAGGTAAATCTTTGTCGTTTTTCTTATGGAAATTTTTATATCTCCCTTATTTACACATTCAAAAAGGCCAGCTGATTCAGCTGGCCTTCTGTTTGCCCGGCAACGTCCTACTCTCGCAGGGGGAAACCCCCAACTACCATCGGCGCTGGAAAGCTTAACTTCCGTGTTCGGGATGGGAACGGGTGTGACCTTTCCGCCATCATCACCGGACCTGTATAATTTTTGGGATGTGTTCCCTGAAAACCGGATGGGAGAAAAAACTGTAAACGGAGAATAGCTTTGGTTTCTAACTTTAAAAATTGTCTAGCTCCAGCGCCTATCGGCTAGCGTATTTCTGCGCTTTCTCCCTACGATAAGCGGGCATCGGCTCGCCTTTAGGGGCTCGCCGTGTTTCCTTTATCTCAGTCGAAAGCTCCGAAATCCATACGCCGATGACCAAAGCGCTTCCGCTTTTCTATTGTCCAGCTCCGGTGCCTAGCCCCTCGAGGTCGAATAACCTGCCCGTCACGGAGCCAAAAGACGGCTCCATGCCGGTCAGAACATTCGCTTGTCGGGGCTAAACAAGGCACCTCCGCTTTTCTGTTTGGTTAAGTCCTCGATCGATTAGTATCCGTCAGCTCCACGCGTCGCCGCGCTTCCACCCCGGACCTATCAACCTGATCATCTTTCAGGGATCTTACCAGTATAAACTGTGGGAAATCTCATCTTGAGGGGGGCTTCATGCTTAGATGCTTTCAGCACTTATCCCTTCCGCACATAGCTACCCAGCG
>Ga0207748_1000132_pt1 | contig 75406 bp, 70 predicted proteins | sample HigsolmetaGSP13D_FD_184841 | JGI IMG/M metagenome (GOLD analysis project Ga0207748, IMG submission 184841) | High solid enriched microbial communities from the Joint BioEnergy Institute, USA - SP1-3-D (SPAdes) | ecosystem: Engineered > Bioreactor > SSF (Solid state fermentation) > Aerobic >...
TCTTGATGCAGATATTCAATCTGAAGAAAGACCGTGAATGTTGTTGGATATCTGAATGCAGAACGCCTAAATGTGAAGGAAGTCCGGATACATTTAATGCAGAACACTTCCAGTTATGGAACACGGAGACAATCCGTCCATAACCGTATGCAGCGCCCAATCTATGTAATTGGGCGCTGATTGCATTCTATTTTGTATTGGTAAACCCACCGTCAATACGGATGACTTCCCCATTTATGTACTCCTCTTTAGAAGTCAATAAGAAAGTGACCAGTTCTGCCACTTCTTCCGGCGTACCGAGCTTTTTTGTGGAATTCCGCGTGTTGCGTTCGCTTTCATTTCCGGATTTCCTATGATTCATCCGAACAAGCTAGATTATACACCGGCAAAAGTGGAGAGATGGGCAACCATCTCTCCACTTTTGCCTTTGATTAAAATGATCTTTCCATTTCCCGCTTTGTTGTTAAATCAATGATCCGCTGATTTCTGCTCCCGCGAAAGGATAAGGTTAAATCACGCTCTGCCAATAGAAACGGGCCATCAACGAGCACATCACAATATCGCAGCAACTCCTGTTGATAGGGATCATCGGAAGCAATTAATTGTTCAAATGTATAGCCTGAGTAAACCCAAATATTTTTTCCCAGTGCTTTTAATCGTTTTGCCACTTCGCATACTTCTCGTGCTTGAAAAAAGGGTTCTCCTCCGGAAAAGGTTACATCTGTCAATGGATTGCCAGCCACTTCTGCAACGACATCTTCAACCGGCATCTCTGTCCCATTATGGATATTCCAACTCCTTGGGTTATGGCATCCCTTGCAAAAGTGCGGACAGCCTGCAAAAAAGATCACGGTTCGCAAACCTTCACCATCAACAACCGAATCGTGGATGATATTCATGACCCTCATTGATGTTTCACCCTTTCACTCTCTTCTGCACGTTTGGCTGAATTCCACCTTTTCATATCGCCAACCAGATAACCGGTTATTCGTCTAATGCGTCCAATCTTATTTTCATCGGCATTGTGGCAAACCGGGCACTCATTATCAATGATTCCCGAATAACCGCAGACGCCGCACTGGTCGACGGGATGATTGATGGCACCATAGCCAATATCATATTGCGCCATGGCTTTTACCAATCGATCCAAAGCACGGACATTTTTTGAAACATCTCCATCACACTCAATATAAGTAATGTGACCGCCATTACACAATTTATGAAAAGAACCTTCAATTTTTATTTTATCAATCGCCTTGATTTTATAGTAAACCGGGATATGGAATGAGTTCGTATAATAGGACCGGTGCGTCACCCCGGGAATTTTTCCAAACTCTTTTTGGTCATTTCGCGTAAACTTCCCTGATAACCCTTCTGCCGGCGTTGCAATTAAGGAAAAGTTTAAATCATAAGTCTCACTTGCTTTGTCCACTTTCTCCCGCATATGCTGAATGATACGATACCCTAATTGATAAGAATCATTGGACTCCCCATGATGTTTGCCTGTCAGTGCAACCAGTGCTTCAGCCAGCCCAATAAAACCAACACTTAATGTGCCATGCTTTAATACTTCTCCTACTTCATCATCCGGTTTTAAGTTTTCGCTATCCTTCCATATATGCTGACCATACAAAAAGGGGAAATTCTTTGCCTGCTTTTTTGCCTGAAAATGAAACCGTTCTAACAATTGTTGAATGGCAAGGTGAAGATAACGATCTAGTATGTTAAAAAATTCACATTCATTTTTAGCAATCAGCGCTATTTTTACAAGATTAATAGAAGTAAAGGACAAATTCCCGCGGCGGATACTATTTTCTTTTCCATGGCGGTTTGCCATCACACGGGTGCGGCAGCCCATATACGCAATTTCTGATTCCGGCGTGCCGTCATAATAGGGACGATTAAACGTGGAATCTATAAAGCTAAAGTTCGGAAATAAACGTTTTGCCGTCGTTTCAAGTGCTAATTGGTATAAGTCATAATTTGGTTCCCCGGGTTCAAAATTGATCCCTTTTTTCATTTTAAAAATTTGAATGGGAAAAATCGGTGTCTCCCCTTTCCCGAGCCCGGCTTTCGTTGCCAACAACATATTTTTTACGAGCAATCGCCCGGCTTTGGACGTATCGGTACCGTAATTAATAGATACAAACGGGACCTGCCCTCCCCCGCGGGAATGCATCGAATTGCAATTATGGATAAAAGCTTCACATGCCTGGTACGCATCCCGGTCGGTTTCTTCCCAGGCTAATGCCTCAAGCTCTTCGTCTGTATAGCTGGTGGCATAGGTTTTCAAACGTTTTCTATTTTTATGGAAGGTTTTCTCTATGTAAGGAGCAAGATCATAATCAAACATCGGAAAACTTTGCCCGCCATGCTGCATATTTTGATTGGCTTGGAAAATAATCGCTGCTAAAGCCATCGCGCTGCCAATGTCTTTCGGTTCACGCATATACCCATGTCCGGTATTAAATCCGCCCTTTAATACCCCGCCCAGCGGAATCTGGCAACATGTGGTCGTACCCGTTACCATAAAATCAAGGTCATGGGGGTAAATAAAATTGTCATCAATCGCCTTTACGACCTCTTTGCTAAGCAACATTTGCTTTGCATAACTTTTGCTGACTTCAGAAGAGATTTTTGACATTTGCCCCATTGGTGAAGAGCCATCCATATTTGCATTTTCTTGCATTAAATCATGATTATGGGAAAACACAATCTCATTTAAGGCATGCAGGGGAAAACCGCCACTGGTTTCTTGTTCATTTTTTGTCATCATTTTACTGGTTCTCCTTTCTAACGCACCGGTTTTGGGCATGAAAAAATAGGTGGCACATCATGCATTTTCAATGAAAAAAGGCTGCGGCGTAGCGGCTTAAAATTTCCGCAACATCCTTGCCCGACCAACCCGTTCAATCGCGGAATAAACGGCGGCCAAAACGGCAAAAATTCCGCCCTCCGAAACATCAAGTTATGGCAGGCCTGGCTTGTGCTTCTGGCCCTTCTGATGGGCAATACAGCCGAACAGTTTTGTAGGCTTCAGCCGCTTGTCATGCACCGCGTTGTGGCACTCTTCTGATGGGCAATACAGCCGAACAGTTTTGTAGGCAGCCCGGATTTAAACTGGATTCCCTTTCAGACAGATCTGCCACCCTCACCCAAAATACTATATTTAGTATTGATTTCCAAGACAACTAACTACATATAGTATCCTACCATAGTGTGTTTTGGATTTCAATACGAAAGGGGGAGCGTCTCCGGAAAACGATTCGGGTCTTTCTTTTTCCCTTTTACGCTGGAAACCGGGAAACCGTAATGTTTTTCAACAAGACGATAGCCCCGTGGGGAATCATATGTTGCCTTATGGAGGCAAATCGGTACCTGGGGAATCGCGTGATGCCTTTCCTTACTATCCTGGAAAATTGCACAGGCTGATTTTCATTCTTCTGCTGGTGCCGCGTTCACTGGGCATGAGAATCTACTTTGAAAAACACGGGCCTTCCCGAAAAACCCCGCAATGCCTTACATTTCCTCAAAAAAAATGCCGCATTTCCCGGCGGCATCCCATTTTATCACGATTGCGTTTGCAGGCGTTCAGCTTCCTGGATACCTTGATTGATCTTGAGATAGATCTGGTCCGCTTTTGCGAAGTCCAGTGCCTCATCATAGTACATTTCCAGTTTATCGTTCAGCACTTTTGCCTCGTGCAGCCAGGCGGTCCCTTCTTTCATTTTGTCTTTGTACCGCTTATGGGCAGCTTGAATTTCGTTTGCGTATTTTTCATCCGTACCCGGCGTCACCGCAGCCGCGTACATATCTATCACTTCGTCCCCATTTCGCTCAGGGAAATATTCGTGCGGATCGGTGCTGTCAAAAATGCAAAACCCGAGTTCCCTGACGATGACCATATCAAGGCTGTTTGGATCAAATCCGCAATGGTAAATCTCAGTCGTGAATCCTTTTTCTGACGCTTTGGCCGCAATTTTTTTCAGCATTGTGGATTTGCCGGTTCCGGCCCGCCCCTTTATAAAATAGCGTTTCGATAGCCCCTCCGTCAGATTTGGGATAAAGTCAACTGCTCCGTTTGGTGTGGCTGCCCCGAGAAAACGGTGGTATACCGTTGCGCTCCCGCCCCCGGTTTTCCCGTCAAATAGCTTTTCAATCAGTTGCTGTGTCACCTGGCCTGCTTTTTCAAAATCCATTTCTTTTAAGTAAATTGCCTCCAAGTCATCATGATGGCGCAAACTTTCCGCAAACGATTTGTACGCAGATTGATAGGCTTCCTGTATACGGCGATTCAGCTCTAATGCATCCCTTTCATATTTGGCGTCCAATGCGTCCTCCAGCATCATAACCGAATCATTTGTTTTCGGTTCAATCACATACGGCGCGTTTCCATCCACCACGCCTGTTTTTAATCCCGGAATTATCACGCCATCCAACGAATCAGGAGCAGACGGGCAATGAATCAGTTCAAGATCATAACCTTTTTGCTTCCACGCTTCCGCCAGTTTTTCCATGATGTATGATTTCCCTGTCCTGCCATTTAAAATAAACACGCGATCCAAACCCTGCAAACTTGAATCCAAATAATGCGCAAACCCTTTCCCGGTATTGCCGCCTGCAAAATAATGCAACACTTTTCTAGCCATATCCCGCCACTCCTCTGTTTGGATAATTAACGGTTTTCCACATTAGCCTATGCGCCCCGCAAAAAGGTTGTGATTTCTTCTTGCAAAGAAAAGAGCCAGCCCGGAATCAGTCCGGGCTGGCCTCTTTAAACCGTTTATTTCTCCCCGCTCAATTTAACCAAAATTTTCGCCTGGGATTTGTCTTTGGTCAAAGCTTCGAAACCTTTTTCAACGATTTCTTCCAATTGGATATGGCTAGTAACGACGTCTTGCGGTTTCAATTGGCCGGATGCAATCAGGTTAATCGTTTGTTGGAACGTTTTCTTCGTGTAAACAATTGATGCTGTAACGCTAACACCTGTATTCGTTAACTGCATCGGGTTCCATTCTATCGGGCGTGCAAAGATAGAAATGACATCGACAATCCCGCGTGCTTTCGTTGCATCAAGTGCTTGTTTGAAAGTCGGAGCAACGCCGGCCACTTCAAAGGATACATCTACGCCACCTGGAACAAGATCACGGATGGTTTGGACGGCATCTTTTTCCCCGGAGTTAATAATGTCGGTCGCGCCTGCTTTTTTCGCAAGGTCCAGACGAGGTTGCGACAAATCCGCTACGATAATCCGGCTTGCACCTGCTGCACGTGCTGCAACAATTGTCAATAATCCGATCGGGCCTGCACCAAAAATCGCAACCGTATCGCCAAATCTTAAACCACTATCTTTCACAGCCTGTACAGCAACTGCGCTAGGCTCAACTAGTGCAGCTTCTTCCAAAGACAAGGAATCCGGCACGCGGTAAATATTTTTTTCCGGAATGTTGGCGTATGCTGCAAATCCGCCATTGCTATGTAATCCAATAAAAGCGTAGCCATCATAACGATCGAGTTCATCGGGGTTGGTTTCGTGAGTAATCGTCGGGTTAATGACAACCCTGTCGCCTGCTTTATACTTGGTAACCTTTGATCCAACTTCTTCAATCACACCGGCAAATTCATGCCCCATCGTGAGCGGCGCTTTTTCACCGGTAAATTCATTTTCTTCGCCAACAGGGATAAACACCGGTCCTTCCTGGTATTCATGCAAGTCACTGCCGCAAATCCCGGCCCATGCTACTTTTACTTTCACTTCATTCTCCTTTAACGGGCGCAATTCAACATCTTCCACACGAATATCTTTTTCTCCGTGCCATACTGCTGCTTTCATTTCTTCCACTCCCTTTGCCAATTTTCCGCTGAATATCGTTTACCACAAATATTCTATTATTATAGTAATATTGTTATATATAAATAGCAATTAATACGCTTACATATTTTGGATTCCGGTTCAAAACGAGGTGAAATTGGGCTTTTTTATAATTCAATCAGGGAAACAGTTTTTATAAAATATCTTTAAGGATCCGGGTTCAATATTTATGATCCCATCGACTTTCACATTCACTTGTTTTCAGAAAAGGTGATCATCTTCTTATCCCCGTGGCCAATTTAAGAAATTGGCAACTTTAAAACTTTCGCCTCTCTTTTTGGAATTTGAAATAAACGAAAACAAGCATCTGCCCCGCTCCGGTTTTCATTACACTTTACATATTTTTAACCGGTCATACGCACAAGAAAAAAGCTATCACATGTGCTAAAATGGTTCATAAAAACGGGAGGAAAATGGCGTGGATCAGTGGCTGACGAAGGAACTTGCCCAAAAAATTGTAAAAAAAATGATGCTGGATATTCCCTACAGCATCAATATTATGAATGAAAAAGGTATCATCATCGGCAGCGGCAATCCAAAGCGGGTAGGTACCTTGCACCAGGGCGCGGTAAAGGCGCTGAAAACCGGGAAGATGGTTGAAATTTACGATGATCATCGATATGAGAAAAAAGGCACAAACGAACCGCTCGTTGTAAACAGTCAGCCGGTTGGCGTGATCGGAATCACTGGTGATCCGCAAGCCGTCCGCCCCTTTTGCAAACTTGTCAAAACAGCCGTGTCTTTGTTGATTGAACAAAATATGCTCATGGGGAACCAGGAAGCCGAACGGAATCGGAAAGCCGCTTTTCTTGAAACCATCCTGAATGAACAGAAAAACTACTCGCAAGAACTGATACGGGAAGCGGAACGTTATCGTATTCACCTGCATGAAGAAAAAAGCGTGGTCCTCGTGAAGCCGAAGGAAAAAAGCAGCCGTTTCGAAACGATATATAAGCCCTTTCCTTTTTTCAAAAAACCGAATGAAAATCTGTATATCCTCATTTTGCAAAATCGAAAAGATATTCAAAAGATAGTTGAAAGCGTATGGAAAATCGATCCGTTTGCCATTGTCGCGGCCGGCCTGCACGGTATGAATATTGCTTCCGGTTACCGCCAGGCAAAACTTTGTCTGTCCGTTTGCGAAAAGCTTCATTTACAAAACCGGTTTTTCGATTACGCTGACTGGAAATTTCCTGCTGAATTGTCCCAAACCCGCATTTTTCAGAAAGCCTTTGAAGAAACCTTGAGTTTGCCCGATTTGTATTTAGAAACTTTAACGGCTTTTATCAGCCATAATGGCAATCCTGCAGAAACAGCCCGGGCGCTGATGATTCACCGCAATACACTGTATTACCGTCTCGGCAGAATTGAAGAATTGACAGGAAAAAATCCGTTTCAGCTGTTTGATCTGTTCGAACTGGCATACCGGTTGTTGCGCAGGTGAAAAGTACAACCTTTTTGCGGTTTACGCTCGTTTGCGACTTTGTATGGAGGCTATGGGTTGTACAATGGCTAATATCCAGTACCGGAATTTTTAACGACATCCATTGGTTTGTATCATCAGGGTGTCTATCTTGAAAATATACGCCGGCTGATTTTTTTGATGGTGCCGCGTTCACTGTGGCATGGGCGTCTCATCACCGTTAACTCTTGAAGTCGTTTCGTGAAAAAATGACACGCCCTTTACTGTTTCGCTTGCACGAGGAGCCGTGCGATATTTTCGCATGTTCTCTCAATATTGGCAGCACCCGTTTGCAAAGCGTCTTCAAGCGCCATTGGGCGGGGCAGGATGCCAAAGATCGCATCAATGCCTTTTTCATATAAAACATCAATTTGTTCCCCGACATAACCGGCAACAGCAATTACGGGTTTCCCATGTTTTTTTGCTGCCTGGGCCACGCCATAAGGGGTCTTCCCGAACTGCGTCTGGAAATCGATGCTGCCTTCGCCGGTCAAAACGATATCAGCATCTTTTACTTTTCGCTCCAACCCGGTGTATTCCACGACAAGCTCGATGCCGCTTTTTAACCTGGCATCCGTGAACACCATCAGACCGGCACCGAGGCCGCCTGCAGCCCCTGCCCCCGGGACCTCAGCAACATCTTTGCCAAGCTGTTCTTTGATGATGGCGGCATAATGCGAAAGGTTGGTATCCAAGAGCGCAACCATTTCTTTCGTCGCGCCTTTTTGCGGCCCGAATACATGAGAAGCGCCGTTTTCCCCGCATAAAGGATTGGTAACATCCGATGCGACAAAAATTTGCACCTCTTTCAAGCGCGGATCAAGGCCGGCCAAATCAATTTCCGCTAAATCCCCGAGTGCACCGCCGCCAAAAGGAAGCATCCCGCCCCTTTCATCTAAAAATTTTGCGCCGAGCGCCTGTGCCATCCCGGCACCCCCGTCGTTTGTGGCACTGCCGCCAATGCCGATCAGAATCTGTTTTACTTTTTTGTCCAGACAGGCTTTAATCAGTTCTCCGGTACCATAGGTTGTGGTAACCAACGGATTTTTCGTTTCTTTTGTGACCAAATGGATGCCGCTTGCAGATGCCATTTCAATTACTGCCGTTTCCCCGTCTCCGAGAATCCCGTAACAGGCTGTGACCGGATGTCCGAGCGGCCCTGTGACGGTTTGCTGGTAAATCGTTCCGCCTGTTGCATCCACCAGCGATTGAACCGTTCCTTCCCCGCCGTCCGCCATTGGAACCTGAATGCAAACAGCATCCGGGATCGCTTTTTTAATCCCCGCTTCCATTGCGGCACATACCTCTTTTGCCGTCATGCTCTCTTTAAACGAATCCGGCGCTAATAAAAAGACTGGATTTTTCATCATTTCACCCCATTAAAATAGAAATCCGTACAAAACGGTTGCTACTATCGCCATCGTTCCTCCGACAAGTGCCTCGTACGGAACAACGCTCATTCTTTCTTTTATGGACATGTTCATGCTGCTGCCAGTGACATGAAAGTAATTTCCCTGCGGCAGCTGGTCAATGACTGTAGCACCGGTATGAACCATTGCCGCAGCTGCAATCGGAGCAGTCCCCATGTCCAGAATAGCTTTGCTGAACGAACCGGTTGCCAGGATGACCCCTGTTGATGTGGAAGCTGTAGCTGCCGCCATCAAAATGCCGGAAATGGGCGCCAGGAACGTCCCCGAGATGCCGGATGCTTTAATCAGTGCCACCACCTCAGTCGAAAGATTGGAAGCAGAAATGAGACCGGCAATGGCACCGGCTCCGATTAAAATCAGCACGGTTGCCGTCATATTTTGCAGGCCGGACGCTGAATAAGCCAGAATTTGTTTATGGTGGCCCATGGCGATCATTCCCAGAACACCGGCAATCGGTAAGATATACATGGCATCAACTTTAAATGAAGCCAGTACAGAGATATGAAAAATCTCACCGATTGGATTGATCATCAACAATACAATCGCAACAACCGGGGCGACGATTGCCCGCTTTAATGAAGGAAGAGCGCGGCTGTTGTGATTTGTTTCAATCCTATCAGATTCAGTGATTTTTACACCTTTGTGTTTAACTAAAGTTGCCACAATGACCGTAACGACCAAACCAAAAACAGCCGGAATAAAATCGTAAATCATTAAACGGCTCAATTCCACATGAAACCCATGTGCCGCTGCAATTGTATTCGGATTTGGCGATATCACGTTCCCCGCTTTGCCGCCCCCGGAAAGCGTCAGTAAAAGGGCAAGCTTTGAAATGCCCATTTTATTTCCAACTGATAATGCGATCGGGGCCACAATTAAGACTGCAACAGGGATAAATACACCCACTGCCGTAATCACCATTGTTGCAAGAGCAAGGGATAAAATGGCTTTTCCTTCGCCAAACTGATTGACAATGGCTTGTGCAATTGTCTCAGCCGCTCCCGATTCCATCATTGTCCCGGCCAATATACCAGCGGCAAGAACCCGGATCACCGTTCCCATCACACTTTGTGTACCCGCAACCAGTATATTCACCGTATCTTCAAGGTTCGCTCCTCCAATCAGCGCTCCCAAAATTGCGCCTAAAAACAGTGCATATACGGGATTCAATTTTTTTAAAATTAGAATAATGGCAATCGCCAGCCCGATCAATGCACCGATCCAGCTGATTGTAACACTGCCCATGATGTAACCTCCTCGTTTGCTGTTTGTCTTTATAATAGTGAAAACCTTTTCAAATTAACATTGGAAAAGAAGAGAATTTTCTTGTGCACTTGCATAAATTCCGGGTGGTATGAGGTTGACAAGCAGGTCAATTCCTTCTGCGAGATAAACTGCCAAAATGGGCCGCACAACTGGTGAAGCATTTTCCCACTTGAATTTCAATACAGTTTGTCTTTTATAAAAACGATGATGAAGGACGTTTTTCATCACGTTTCTTTGTCATTTGTCCTTCATAACATGGATGACAGACATTTCACGCCAAGTTTCAAGTCAATTTGTCTTTCATGAACCCGATGAAGGACATTTCACATCGAGTTTCAATGCATTTTGTCCTTCATAACAAGGATGAAGGACATTTCACATGCGGATTCAAAGCATTTTGTCTTTCATAACACGGATGAAAGACATTTCACGCGTGGATTCAAAGCATTTTGTCTTTTATCACCCTAATGAAAGACATTTCCCGGCCAAACTCAAAAAATAGTAACCTTCATCCCAATTGGTAAACTATCTAAACATCAAAACAGCACCCTCTTATTAGGATGCTGTTTTAGTCTGGCTATCGCCCATCTCATTCCAGGTGCGGTATAAAGGCCAGACTCTATCACCTAAATATTCATTTGTCTCTGACTCTGCGGCTTTGTAAATTATGTAAATGGAAAACAGAATCAAGTGCCAAAGGATGTAGATCAAAAATTTTACAGCAGAATATTTGACAAAGATTAAATAATCCTGCTGAACGAACCAGATACGCAAGGAGATCCAGTCCGTTCAGCAGGACAAACTTATTTTTCCTTTACCAATTTTAACGGCACAGCAATACGGCTTTTGACTTTTTTCCCTTTTAATATTTTGGACGCAGCCTGAACGGCTTCTTTTCCGATTAGCACAGGCTGTTGGGCAACTGTCGCACTCAACTGTCCTTGTTTAACAGCTTTTAATCCATCATCCGTTCCGTCAAATCCCACCACAATTATATTTTTTCCTGAACTTTTAATCGCTTGGATGGCCCCTAAAGCCATTTCATCATTTTGGGCAAAAACAGCCTGGATGTCTTTGTGCCCTTGCAAAATATTTTCCATTACGTTCATGCCCTGCGTACGGTCAAAATTAGCTGTTTGTTTCGTAACAATATTTAATTCTTTATCTGCAATGGAGTCAAATCCCTGTCCCCGTTCACGTGAAGCAGATGCACCGGGTGTTCCCTGCAACTCTGCAACTTTTGCATTTTCCCCAACCTTGCTTATGATATAGTTTGCTGCCATCTTTCCGCCTTTCACATTATCTGAAGCAACTAAAGTTTCCACTTTCCCCTTATCTGCAGACCGGTCAAGCGTAATCACCGGAATGCCGATGTGGTTCGCGCTTTCAACTGCGGATGAGACAGCCGCAGAGTCTACTGGATTGATGAGTAAAATATCCACACCCTGCTGGATAAGATCTTCTATATCATTAATTTGCTTAGCGGAATCATTTTGGGCATCTGCCGTAATCACTTTCATTCCCTTTTCCTTCGCTTCCTGGAGCACGCCGTTTTTCAATGAAACAAAGAAAGGATTATCCAAAGTAGAAACACTTAAGCCGATTTTCATATCCTTTAATTCTTTATGATGGCCCGGTTTTGCCCATGACGGCGGTTCCATGGAACAGGCAGCTAAAGATAATATAAGCAAACATACAGTCATCATTTTCATCATTTTTTTCATTATCTGCACCCCGCTTTACGATTTTTTCCGGTCAATTAAGACGGCAATTAAAATGACGACCCCTTTTACGACCTGTTGGTAAAAAGAAGAGACTCCCAGAATGTTTAATCCATTGTTTAATGTACCAATAATAAGTGCACCGACCAGTGTGCCGAAAATTCTTCCTTTGCCGCCTGACAGGCTTGTCCCGCCCAAAACAACCGCTGCAATCGCATCCATTTCATAAGAAGTGCCTGCTGTCGGCTGGGCCGAATTGAGACGCGAAGTTAAGATGGATCCGGCAAGTGCTGCCAATAACCCCGCCAGACTGTAAATTAACCACTTCACCCGGTCTACTTTAATTCCGGAAACAAGAGCAGCTTTTTCATTTCCGCCCACTGCATATGTTTTTCTGCCAAAAGAGGTTTTGTGCAAAATAAACCATAAAATGAAAAATGTGATAACCATCGTAATGGCAGGAACCGGAATGCCTAAGAAATAGCCGCGGCCAAACAACTGGAATGCTAAGTTATCGCCAAGTCCGGTAATCGGATTTCCGTTTGTATATACCATTGTCAAACCGCGGTATATCGTCATGGTTGCCAATGTTGCAATAAACGGGGCGACTTTTCCTTTTGTAATAAACAAACCGTTCACAGCGCCCAACAGCGCACCGATGAGGGCTGAAAGAACGATCGCCAGAATGGGATTCAGGCCTGCAACAATCATTCCTGCCATGAGGGCACTGGATAATGCCAGTGTTGAACCAACAGATAAATCGATTCCGCCGGTTAAGATCACAAAAGTCATGCCAAATGCGATCAATGCGTTAATCGATACTTGCCGCAATAAATTAAGCAAATTCAAAGGAGCAATAAATGAAGGATTCAAAATGGCAACAACAATAAATAACAAGATAAAAGCAAGTAATGGGCCGAGTTTTTGCAGAACAACTGTGCTTTTTTTAGTTGCTTGTTCCATGTTTTTTTCCTCCCGTCGCTAAGAACATGATATTCTCTTGTGTAGCTTCCGCTTTGTCCAATTCGCCGGCAATTTCTCCTTCATGAATAACAAGAACCCGGTCACTCATCCCAAGGATTTCCGGCAATTCAGAGGAAATCATGATGATGGCCATACCCCTTTCCGTTAATTCATTCATCAAATAGTAGATTTCACGTTTTGCGCCTACATCAATTCCTCTTGTCGGTTCATCAAGAATCAATACTTTTGGGGCTGTTCCGACCCACTTTGCAAGAACCACCTTTTGTTGGTTACCACCCGATAGATCTCCGGCAACTGTTTCTGAAGAGGAGGTTTTAATTTGCAGCCTCTGAATCATCATGTCAACAAATGATTTTTCGTCAGCCGCTTTTATCACGCCATTTGGAGCAAAGCTTTCCAAGTTTGACAGCGCAATATTGTCGCGAATGGTAAAGTCAAGAATCAGCCCCTCATCTTTCCGGTTTTCTGTGATAAAAGCAATGCCTTTTTGTACCGCATCACTTGGATTTTTGATCCGGACCTTTTTCCCTTCAATAAAAATTTCGCCGGCATCGTAGGGATCAATGCCAAACAATGCGCGCATAATCTCTGTTCTGCCTGCCCCCATTAACCCTGCAACTCCAAGGATTTCCCCGGACCGGACCGAAAAATGGATATCCTTGAATTTTTGCCGGCTGGAAAAATGGCGGACTTCTAAAATCGTATTTCCTTGACGGGCTGTTCTTTGTGGAAATTGTTCTTCTAAATCACGGCCCACCATTTTTTTAACGACTTCCTGATAACCGGTATCTTTCGTCCGTTTTGTATCGACTGTTTTACCATCCCGCATCACTGTAATTCTGTCGCTGATTTGAAAAATTTCATCCATTCTGTGAGAAATATAGACGATCGAAACATGATTCTTTTTCAGTGATTCGATGACAGAGAATAAAGATTGAATCTCACGGTCGGTTAAAGCAGCCGTTGGTTCATCCATAATCATGACTTCAGCATCTGTAAGCAAGGCTTTCGCAATTTCAATCATTTGTTGTTCCCCCACCGAACAGGCACCGGCCAGCCGGTCAAATGGCAAGGAAATGTTTAAACGATCGAACACACCCTTTGCTAGCGCTTTCATTTCCTTCGTTTTTAAAACGCCAAAGGGACGTGTTATTTCTCTTCCGATAAATAAATTTTCAAGGACAGTCATTTCCGGCCAAATATTTAATTCCTGATGAATGAATGCAATGCCGGCCTGTTCCGCCTCTTTTGGATTTTGAAAAAGTGTTTCTTTGCCATCAATAATAATTTTGCCTTTATCTTTTTGATGGAGGCCAGTTAAAATATTCATTAAAGTTGATTTTCCAGCACCATTTTCCCCCATTAATGCATGGACCTCGCCGGGCAACAGCGAAAAATTTACACCTTCAAGCACCTTATTGGCACCAAAAGATTTATAGATGTCATGCATTTCAATTTGCATCGGGTTCCCTCCCTTTATTTTTGGCATCCCTTACTTTGTCGCATGCTTAGAAAAAAACACCCGCCTGTAAAATACAATTTGAATAAGCCGTCATTTCCCCGGTACGGATCACCGCTTTTGCTTTTTCTATCATTTTTTTAAAATCCTCATGTGGAACGAATGCTATCAAATTCGGAAACTGTTCATTTAAAAACGCCAGCTGGTCCGGGTTTCCGTCTTTCACTTCTTCTGCCGCAATGACTTTTTCTATCACCATGTCATCACAGACAGCCTTGACCACACTTTTAAACGAAGGGGTTCCCGGAGTTAATGCAAGGTCAATTTTCGGAACGCCTTTAGGAACCGGCAGTCCGGCATCGGCAATCACAAGCCAATCTGTATGTCCCAGGTCCGCCAAGACTTTTGTAATCGAGCTGTTCAACATTCCGTGCTTTTTCATCATCTTTTCCTCCCGTCTACTTCTTCGCGGGTGGGCATGCCGCCTTGTGCCCCGAATTTTGTCACCGACAACGAGGCAGCACGGTTTGCAAACAGGAGCGCTTCTTTTATTTCTTTCCCTTCTGCAACGGCTACTGCAAATGCGGCATTAAAAGTATCACCGGCTCCAGTGGTATCCACTGTTTCAACTGGAAAACTTGGCACGACAATCTCTTCTCTTCCGTCATAAAATCTTGCCCCGTTTTTCCCTTCTGTAATGATTAACTGGTTTGGATGCCGTTTTAATGCTTCGGACCTGTCTATCCCGTTGAAAAGGAAATTGCACTCATGCTCATTTGGCGTCAAGTATGCTGTTTTTTCAAGAATGGCTGGGGAAATTTTTCGTGCCGGTGCAGGGTTTAACAAGAGCGGAATCTGTTTTTTTTCACAAAGTTTCGCGACATATTCAACCGTTTCATATGGGATTTCTTGCTGGATTAAGACAATAGAAGAGCCTTCAAATGCTTCTTTTGCCTTTTCCACATAATCCGGTGTAACAAAATCGTTTGCTCCCTTGATAAAAATAATACTGTTGTCCCCTTCCGCCAACGTAATATGCGCGGTACCGGAACTGCAATGTGTAACCGGTTCCACATATTGTGTAGAGACATGATTTTGACGCAAATTTTCAATTAAGGCCGGACCATACACATCATCCCCAACACAGCCAACCATGTTTACCTTTGCCCCAAGCCTTGCCGCAGCAACGGCCTGATTTGCTCCCTTTCCGCCCGGCACCGTCTTAAATGAGTGCCCTAAAATGGTTTCTCCTGCCTGTGGCCTTCTGTCAGCTGTCACGACGAGATCCATTGAGATGCTTCCGACCACTGTAATTTGCACCATTTCTATCCGCCTTCCTTTCTTGTTGTTTCCCTGTCTTTAAATGCAATCGAGAGTTTGATCTTCTTTTTCAAATTTGTCTGTTGATGCATGCATTCCAGCAAAAGTTTGGCAGCTTCCATTCCCATCTCATAAGCCGGCTGATGAATGGTAGAAAGCGCAGGGTATACAAGCTGGCTGATGGGAATATCGTCAAAGCCGATGATTTGCAGTCCATCGGGAATTTTTTTCCCTCTTGCCAATGCCTCCCGCAAGACAGCTGCAGCCACCATATCATTGGCTGCAATGATTCCATCTGTATCCGGGTAACAGTCAAACAGCTGCTTTGCTGTTTCAAGGGCATGATGATACGAAAACGCGGTGTTCAATACTTGAAACCTTGCACTGGACCGGCCAAGTTCAGTTAACGCCGCCAAAAACCTTTCCTGGGCAGTGCGCAAATGATGCGGTCCTCTCATCAGTGTGATATTGCGGCTTCCCCGTTCGAGCAAAATTTGCGCAGCCAATTTTCCCCCAGCTTCCTGATCCGCGCAAACGGAAGGAAAGTCATCCTGAATTCGGTCTAGCAATACAACAGGAATGTCCAAACCGGCCCACTGTGAGATGTCATCGCTTGATGTACTGATAATCCCCATCACATTATGCTGTGAAAAGGCTTCTATATAATTCACTTCCTTCTCACGGCTTTCATCACTATTGCCAATCATGACATGGTACCCTTCTTCCTGGAAGAAATCCTCCACGCCCCTGGCAATCTCGGGGAAAAAAGGGTTTGTAATATCCGGGACAACAAGACCGATCAGCTTCGATTGATGGTGATAAAGTGAACGGGCCACTTCGTTTGGTTTGTACGCTAATTTCCGGATGGCAGCCTCAACTGCCTTCCGGGTATTTTCATTGACATATCCCTTTCCGTTCAGCACGCGGGATACCGTCGCCACCGACACACCCGCTTCACTTGCCACATCTCTGATCGTTGCCAAATGCCTCACCTTTCCTGTGTAACCGGTTACAGACAGTATAATATATCTCGCGAAAAAATTCAATCCATACACGGTGATTTTAATGAGCTCCAAACAGCAATGGAATTTTCTTTGTTTAAAAGATTGCTTATAAGCGCGTGCCCAGATTTGAAAAAGTGCTAGGGACTTAAGCTCCGGTCATGGCAAGGTAACGGACTGCCTCCCGCAAGAAACAGCCCGTTTTTAACGGATACCTGACTTCCAGCTTATGCATGTTCCAATCGCTGTTTTATTTTTTTCTACTTCTGTGTGGCTGAGCTCGTTCATGTCAACAATCAATTGTGGCTCCACGCCATTCTTGAGCATCCCGGTCACAATGGTTTGTAAGAATGCCTTTCTGCCCTTCCTTATACTCCTTTTTCAAATAATTCTTTAAATCCCTCCTTAAATCCCTCTTTAAACCCATCTTTAAATCCCTTTTCATACCCGAGGTCATAATAATAGTTCGGCAAGTCTAAAACAACTTCTTTTCCATCCACACCAGGCAGCCTGACTTCCATCTTATGAATGCTCCAATTGTTGTTTTATTTTTTCCACTTCTCTCTGGCTCAGGCCAGTTTTTTCCACAATTAATTGAAGCTCCATACCCTCCTGCAACATTTTGATGGCAATTGGGATCGTTTGCAAAAAATTCTTTTCTTTTTTCTTCTCTCCCCCTTCTTATGCCGCGGTCAAAATAGGGATTCGGCAGCTTCAATACTTGCTCTGCTTCGTCATAACTCGGGTTCAAGGCTTTCCCCCTTCTATCTGCCTTTTGATTTTCATGATCTCGTCTTCACTCAAGCCAGATGCCTGGACAATGACCTTCACATCCACTTGATTTTTTAGCAAGTTAACAATAAATCTTCTTAACCTTTTTTCCTTCTTCTCTTTCTTCTTCTCTTTCTTCTTCTCTCCCCTTCTCTACTCCTATTTCAATTCCTTCCTCTTTCCCCTTCTTATACCCGCGGTCAAAGTAAGAATTCGGCAATTTCAATACTTGCTCCGCCTCATCATAACTCTGATTCAAGGCTTTTCCCCTTCTATCTGCCTTTTGATCTTCATGATCTCGTCTTCACTCAAGCCGGATGCTTGGGCAATGACTTTTACATCCACTCGATTTTTTAGTAAATTGATAATCAATCGTTCTCTTTCTTCTTCTCTTCCCTTCTTATACCCGCGATCAAAATAGGAATTCGGTAATTTCAATACTTGCTCTGCTTCGTCCGGATCCAGCATTTTAATGTTTTCCATTACTTCCGCCTCCTCTTTTTCGTTCAATTTTAAATAATAATCAAAGAAACCGTATAGCAGCCTCATTTTTGCAGGGTCGAGTTCCATCCGCGCCAGCATCCGCAGAAACTCCAGTTTGACCTGCACCCGTTCTTTTTCTGTATACCCCATTTTGCTTAATAATGCCGCAGCAACAGGGTTGTTGCTCCGGATATAATTTCTCCAATTTTGCTTCATCAGATGAATGGATAAATAGTGAAAACGAAGAATTTCAATGTTGTGGAACGCAAAGGTGTACGTATCAGGGGTTTCTGTTTTCTCCTCGTAACTAAAAACGGCAATCGGCAATACCGGTTTCCGGTGCCGCAGACTGATCATCATGTAATAACGAAACATGCGTTCAGGAAAAGGTTTCTCGTAATACGACTGCGGCTCTACATGGATGAGAATCACCGTGTCTTTCCCTTTTACCTTCGTTTCGGCAAGGATGTCAACCCGTTTTTGCTCACCGCCCGGAAAGTCCGTAAACTGTTCCTGCGACAAAAACCTCACCCGGCGGTAGTCAAGATCCGTTGACACATCCGGAAAAAACGCCTCCATAAACTCCTGAAAAAAGTTTTGGATCAGCTCTTTAAAAAAACGATCATGCACGTGATAACCGGCATGTTTTTCCATTACAAGTTCCAATGGCAGCACTCCTTTTCTTATTTTTCAGTTTTATTTTAGAGGACGATTGTCCCTATTTCAATACCGACTATATAAGTTGAACTAAACATTTACTACTTCTCTATATGTTACCAAAATCAATGTCAATCGTGATCGCCATTGATTTTGGCACGAAAAACTTAAGTTCATTTTATATAGCAGAGATACAGGGAAGCCGGACTAACCGGCTCTTCTGTATTATTTAAATTTCAAAGTTTCGTTTAAATGGTCATCATCGGTCTCATTGCCAACCACTCTGTTAAAGAAATGAATGACCATCTTCGCGAAGTTTCCGGAATCCCAGTACTCGGCAGATTTCACATTCACTTTTAGCAATATTACGTTTGGATCATCGTAACTCGTTTTCAAGAGTTTCTCATAACCGGCGCTCCAATATTCTTTCTTCTTTGCGGGGTCTTCGACAATCTCGGCAGTGCCGCGGACGGACACATAAGACTTTCCAGCGTAGGTAACATTTACTTCACGGTTGTGTAAAATTTCATGAAACTTATCCGTATCTTTTTTTGTGAAAAACCACAAATCTCCATCAAACTCAACATCTTGCGTCTTCATTGGGCGTGCGACAAGGCCTTTGTCCGACATTGTAGTCAGCATGGCTGTGTCAATATCTTTTATTAATTCCCGTAGCTTGGAGACTGCTTCCCTATTTTGTTCAGCATTTCCCATGTCATCACCTCATTCTTTTACTTAAATTATTCCCTTAGGAACTTTGAAAAAACCGCAAACCATGGTCTTTTTAAATGAGTTTGAGTAACAGGGGTCTATCAGAGAAGACGAATTTCTTCACTTTCCAATCTGTTTTTATTTTTATGGGTTTACAATCAAACAGGTGATAAGAAGGGGCTATTGCTCCTACCCCTCTATCTACCTTTTGATTTTCATGATCTCGTCTTCACTCAAGCCGGATGCTTGGGCAATGACCTTCACATCCACTTGATTTTTTAGAAAGTTGATAATCAATCGTGTTCTTTCTTCTTCTCTTCCCTCCTTTACTCCTTCTTTAAATCCTTCTTTAAATCCTTCTTTAAATCCCTCTTTAAATCCTTTTTTATACCCGAGGTCATAATAATAGTTCGGCAAGTCTAAAACAACTTCTTTTCCATCCACACCAGGCAGCCTGACTTCCATCTTATGAATGCTCCAATTGTTGTTTTATTTTTTCCACTTCTCTCTGGCTCAGGCCAGTTTTTTCCACAATTAATTGAAGCTCCCTACCCTCCTGCAACATTTTGATGGCAATTGGGATCGTTTGTAACATTTCTTTTCTCTCTTCTTCTCTCCCCTTCTCTACTCCTATTTCAATTCCTTCTTCTCTTCCCTTCTCTACTCCTATTTCAATTCCTTCTTCTCTGCCTTCCTCTTTCCCCTTCTTATACCCGCGGTCAAAATAGGAATTCGGCAATTTCAATACTTGCTCTGCTTCGTCCGGATCCAGCATTTTAATGTTTTCCATTACTTCCGCCTCCTCTTTTTCGTTCAATTTTAAATAATAATCAAAGAAACCGTATAGCAGCCTCATTTTTGCAGGGTCGAGTTCCATCCGGGCCAGCATCCGCAGAAACTCCAGTTTGACCTGCACCCGTTCTTTTTCTGTATACCCCATTTTGCTTAATAATGCCGCGGCAACAGGGTTGTTGCTCCGGATATAATTTCTCCAATTTTGTTTCATCAGATGAATGGATAAATAGTGAAAACGAAGAATTTCAATGTTGTGGAACGCAAAGGTGTACGTATCAGGGGTTTCTGTTTTCTCCTCATAACTGAACACGGCAATCGGCAATACCGGTTTCCGGTGCCGCAGACTGATCATCATGTAATAACGAAACATGCGTTCAGGAAAAGATTTCTCGTAATACGACTGCGGCTCTACATGGATGAGAATCACCGTGTCTTTCCCTTTTACCTTCGTTTCGGCAAGGATATCAACCCGTTTTTGCTCACCGCCCGGAAAGTCCGTAAACTGTTCCTGCGACAAAAACCGCACCCGGCGGTAGTCGAGATCCGCTGAAAGATCCGGGAAAAAGGCATCCATAAACTCCTGAAAAAAGTTTTGGATCAGCTCCTTAAACAAACGGTCATGCACGTGATAACCGGCATGTTTTTCCATTACAAGTTCCAATGGCAGCACTCCTTTTCTTATTTTTCAGTTTTATTATAAAGGACAAACGTTCGTTTTTCAATACTCATTTTTGCGTTTATCTCCCAATTTTTTAGAACGACTCACGTACATAAACAGAATCTGCCCGATTAGCCGTTTCTGTTAAGGAAATGGGTAGCCAATCCAGGATATTGTAAACGGGGACCGCCTAAGCCTTTCACGCGATCCTTGTACTGCTGCTGATTACCACCTTTTCCGCCTGCACTTATTTGTTTTACCGAAAACGGGACTTAAATATGTGATATATAGCGGGAAACTTTTGCTTTACCGCTTTTCTGCCATTTTCAATCCATGGAAGAAAACAGCGCCTGCCACCCTGAGCGATGACCGGCGCACATTATTACTTTTTCCGAAAGGCCATGATCAAGGCAACCAGTGATAGCACAACCGATACGATTGACAAGATGAGCGGCAGGGTGTTGGATGAAGAGCCGGATGTTTTGTCGTCGTTGGTTGTTGTATCATGGGTTTGGGCTTGACCGGTGTCCGAACCTTTTACTATTTTTGTAATTGAATGGGGGTTGTCGCCGTTTTTGTCCTGCGTCCACTCGACAATACTGCCGTCTTTGTAATATTGGTACGCATCCCAGGCGATTTCGGTCTCACGATTCGGGTTTGTAGCAACAATTGTAAACTGCTGGAACTGTCCCGGTAAAATGCCTTTTCCATCAGCCTTGAAAGTAAAGGTCTTGGTTTTTCCGTCTGAACCTTTTTCAGCTGAATAGGTCCAACCCGGCACCGGTTCATATGATTCAATTTCGACGCCCTTTGGTGTTTTAATTGTGACTTTGGTCGTTGGAATATTTTTTTCTGTCGGCACTTTAATCGTATAGGTTTCCCACGCGCCGGTTGTAGATGTGGCCGGGCTCACGGTTACGTGGGCACTTGCTACACCTGCAAACAGAAATAAACCGAAAAATGCCGGCAGCACGACTCTGGCAAACTTCTTCAACATTTTTCCTTTTCTCCTTTCATTGGAACCACTTTTTGAACGCCGTCTTTCCCTCTCAGTCAGGCTGGCTTGCGACACGAATGGAAAAATCCAAGTCAATCGTGTTCAAGTCTTTCCAAAACTTAGGCATGCACGTTCCAGCCTAATACAGAGAAACTGATCTTTTTTCCCTCAATCAGGCTGGCTGCCAACATGAACAGAGAAATCCGTGTCGATGGTATTCAAGTCTTTTTTCAAAACGTGGACATGCACGTTCCAATGGCCTGCCATATTGAAATCCATTCCTTTTGCGCGGTAGTAACCGTCTTTGACTTTTTTCAATACTTTCGACTCGCTGCCCATTTCCATTTCAAGCGAAGTAAAAGTTAATGTCACTTGCTCGATGTGCCCAATCGGACGTCCATTGCGGTCTTTCAGCGACAATGTAAATGTATTTTCCCCTATCACATTCGGAGTGGCCGAAAATGTCACTTCTTGTTGATGGACAGTTTTGGTTTCTTTGAACGGCCCGGGTGCCGCCATTGCAGTCGGCAAGTTCGTCAAAATGACAGAGAGGACGAGCACGGCAAGCCCTGTTGCCAGTTCACCCCAAACGGAGGCAAAAAGCCCTTTTTTCCTGCTCCGCCTTCCGTTCCAAAAATTCAACGCGGCAAGCATGACCATAACGAGAAGCAAAAGGATTTTAGCAGACAGCACTTTCCCATAAGAGGTCGTTGCGAGTGACCGCAAGTTTGGCACATAGGTAATGCTGCCCGAAACGCCTGTCACAGCGAGCACAACGACAAGGGCAATGCCCCATTTTGAAAATGCTCTGATCATCCGGAAGTAAAGCGGCTTTGTATCCTCATGCCTTGCCAATGGCATAAAAACGGCGAACATGGCCAGGCTTCCAATCCAGATTTCTGCCGAAAGCAAATGGAGAAAATCCAGCGCCACCTGCCATACGGGATGCGGGGCTGAAGCAGCATGGCCAATGAACGCTTTGGTGAGCACCCATCCAAGCGCGGGAACGAGTGCTGCAAAAAACAAAGCAGGGTTTTTCGTTTTTGAATGAAAAAATGCCAAAGCAGCCAGGCATAGCAACAGAGCAATCTGTATCAGCCATATATGCCCAAAAGCTGTATGTACGATAAAGCTTTTTAATATGCCGGCATGGAGCACATGGCGCCATGAAGCCGTCAGTTCAATGGACGCTGTTAAAGGCAAGCTTAATAAAGTGCCCACGGCCAGGAACAAAGTACCCATTTGCAGCATCTTGCCGGCCGCTTTCTTCATATATTGATTGTGGCCGTACTCCCGCGGAACAATGAGCAGAGAAAAGAAAAGCATACCGGCAATACAAGCAAAACTGGCATATTGCAGCCAGCGGATCAAAATCAAGTCTATTTTTGGTGTGTACCCCGTTTCCGTTCCGGGAGTGGATGGTTGCTTCGCCTGATGCCCGGATCCAACTTGAAAAGGGATAACGCCTTGGACAGGGTGCCCGTCACCGGAAACCGCTTTCCATTGGATTTGATATGTACCTTTTGGCAAGTTTGTGCGCAAGCCGCATTCCAAAATAGTTCCATTGCGGGAGTTGATCCTTCCGTCTTTTCGGTCCACCCGCTTCCCATCCTCATCAAATACCTGAATGGAATAATTTACGGGCTGGATTTTCTCATCAAATTGGATTGTCACCTTTTTCGGCGGTGCTTTCCATACTTCATTTTCAGAAGGGCTGGATTTTACGATGTACGCATGTGCAGATGCCATGGAAGGTAAAAGTAGCACCCCGAACAAGAGCAAAACGGCAAATAAAAAATACTTTCTGGTCTTCAAATGAACCTCCCTCCTTTCAAAATGAGATCCGCGCGATTTTCCCACGATCAAATCCATCGTATACTTAGAAAAATGCAATAGATACCGGAGGACCGCTCCCCTAGGACAACCACTATTAGCTTAATATATGATTTCACGATTTACAAATGAGAAGGATTTTCAACAAGTGTTTGTGAAAAAGGAAGTACTTGCCACCCCCGCAATCTGCCAAACATCATTTGGCGCTTTACAGGTGACGGGTACTGTAACGGTAAATGCGTTCCTTTTCTGGGTTCGTTTTCCACATTTCAGTTCTTATGCTTTATACTCATCAAAAGCGATAGAATTTAAAACAAAAGACCTGGTTCCCTTCACATGAAAACCAGGTCTTGCCTTTATGGATCATTTGTCAATGCCTGTGGTGATTTGATCTCAACCGATTGTCAAGCCTTGATATTTTTTTATTTCTTCCAATGTTGGAATCGCGTCTTGTCCGCCGGCACGTGAGACTTTGATACCGGCCGCAACCGATGCAAACCGGGCCGCCGCCACAAGATCGTCCGTATCGATTAGCGCATCGGCAATGGCACCGGCATAGCAGTCGCCTGCCCCAACCGTATCAACAGCCTGCACTTGAATAGAATCGACAAAAGTGATTTTGCCTTGCTGAGAAACAAGGCTGCCTTTGCTTCCCATTTTAACAATGGCATTCGGGACTCCGAGTTCATGAATCTTTTGAGCCGCAAGCAGCGCACTTTCTTTATCCGTCACTTTAATACCCGTGATCGCTTCCGTTTCCTGGCTGTTTGGCAGTACAAGATCAGCATATCGGAAAGCCTCCGGTGTAATGCCGCCAGCCGGTGCCGGATCGAGAATAACATACATGCCGCGTTGTTTTGCCAGCTTCATGGCTGCTAAAATCGACTCTTTGCTTGTTTCCATTTGTATCAATAAAATTTTCGCTTTCAAATTCGCGAAAGCTTTTTCAATATCTTGCCCGGTTAATGCTTCATTGGCGCCGATTGTGCCAACCATCGTGTTTTCCCCTGACTGGTCCACAAGTGCAATAAACGTCCCGGTTCCGGCTTTATCTGTCTTCATAACGCCGGTGACATCCACACCCCGGCTGCGCAAATTTTCAAGCATCTGGTTGCCTGCGCTGTCATTGCCGACCGAACCAACCATTGCAACCTTTTTGCCAAGTGTTGCTGCGCTGGCTGCCTGGTTGGCACCTTTGCCCCCCGGCAACATTTTAATCGATTGGCAAAATTCCGTATTCCCGTATTTCGGATAAGTTTCACAGTTTACCACAACGTCCATGTTAATGCTTCCTACCACCACAACATCGAATTCCATTGTCGGTTCCTCCTCTGTATGTCCGTTATTAATGATGCAATTGCCACAATGCCTCATCCATATATGCCGGCTGATTTTCGTTTTTCTGATGGTGCCGTGTTCACTGCAGCATGGGCGTCTAATAAGTTTCTCGTACGCTCCACATTTTCCCGCAGCGTGCCTTCCTTTTTAAACACGGCGCTTGTTCCGCACACATACATTGTGGCGCCGTTTTCTTTGCAGGCCGGAATCGTAGATGCACCGATATTCCCGTCTACCTCTATCTCAATATTAAATTTGTTGCGTGTGATAGTTTCATGGAGACGGGCAATTTTATCATACACAGCCGGAATAAATTTCTGGCCGGCAAATCCCGGATTCACCGTCATTACAACAACGTAATCGGTTACGTCATAGACATAATCCAGCACATCAAGCGGCGTTAGTGGATTAATGGCAACACCGGCTTTTAAACCCTTGTTCTTGATCCTGGCAAGTGCTCCCTGCAAATTATCGGTTGCTTCTGCATGAATGGAGATCATATCTGATCCGCAGTCAGCGAATAAATCAATGAATCTTTCAGGCTGTTTAATCATTAAATGTGTATCCAATGGTTTATCAGTCAGCTTTCGGACGGTCCGGATAAAATCGGGTCCAAGTGTGAAATTCGGCACAAATAAGCCGTCCATTACATCAAGATGGTAAAAATCAACACCGGCTTCATCCATCTCTTTTATGTTTTCTGCTAAACGTCCCAAATCTGCACACATCAAAGACGGTCCTATTTTATTCATCTTTTTCACTCCTCGTATAACCCCGCACCATGGGGGGTTTTTCTTTTTAAAACGGAAACCGAAACAGGGGCAACGCCCACTTACATGAAGCTAAAATTGAAAACCTTGCCCCGGACTCATCATTTCCTTTTTTGCTTAACAAATGGGGACGGAAATACCTTCTTCCAAAGAATCAAGGTGCGTTTTTCAGCCCTCCATCCCCCGGAACCTGCCGGCTATCAATCAACCGATGACTCCCGTACAACAAGTTCAGGTTTTACTTCATATTTCCTCGGTTTTTCGTTTTCGTTCCGGATTAACCGGATCAATTCCTCAATCGCCAGCCGGCCTGCCTTATGTTTTTGCTGGTCAACCGTCGATAACTGCGGCGTAGAGAATCGCGAAAACTGGATATTATCATAGCCAACGATTTTAATATCGGAAGGCACTTTTAACCCGGCTTCCGTACAAGCGCGGATGGCCCCTAACGCCATGGCATCGTTCGAACTGAAAATGCCGTCAAAGGACGCTCCGCTTTTTATCAGGCCTTTCACCGCTTCATATCCGCTTTCCATGCTGAAATTCCCGTAAACGACCTGTGGCACTTGCCCATGCCCATCCTCTTTTAAAACTTCCAGGTAGCCGGTTAAACGGTCATTTGCACTTTTTTCATCTTTCGGGCCCGACAGATGGACAATTTTACGGCATCCGCCTTCTTTTATAAGATGCCGTACCGCAAGCCTTGCTCCTTTTTTATGATCCACCGTAATGGAAGAATAAGGGTGGTCCGACTGCGACCTGTCGATGGTAATGGTACGGACTCCCCGGCTTTCAAGGAAATCGAGATCTTTTGTTTTCACGTACAGTGAATTAATAATCGCACCTGTTACATAGCTGCTTAGAACGGAATCCAAGTAGTATTTTACTTTTGAACGTTCATCATCGCTGTTGCATAAATACACATGGTAACCATAAGCATTGGCAGCTTCCTCAATCGCCTTCACCAATTCCGGAAAAAAAGGATTTTCCAACGAAGGAATCAGCAAAGCAATTAAGTTTGTATTTCCTTTTGATAAACTTTTTGCCAATGTATTAGGCTTATAGTTCATTTCTTCTGCTATTTTACGTACGCGTTCAATCGTTTCCGGGCTGGCTTCGCCTTTATTGTTCAAAATTCTGGATACCGTTGCCGTTGAAACACCAGCTGCTTTTGCCACATCGCGTATTGTTACCATGAGCATAAACTCCTTTTCGTCTTACGTAACCGATTACGTTACTAATGTAAGCCTTTTTCTTTATTTTGTCAACGGTTTCTTTTTGTAAAATCATTTTTTCTGTATATTTCCCGGTTTCCTTCTAATATTAGATGCTCATGACATATTAAATAGGGCACCCGCGGAAGAATGAAAATTAGCCGGTTAATATTTTCAAGAATTCGATTTACCAGCAACATGCATTTCAACAGCAGATATAAAATGAACTTAAATTTTTCGTGCCAACATTTAATGATGATCAGAATAGACATTGCTTCATATAAAGAAATAGTAATCACTTCTATAGCTGCAAAAAACGTTTGATTTCTCCTCTCCCTCAACTTTTGCGTACAAAGTTCTATGCATTTATGTTAGCAAAAGCCGCCAGAATTGTGCCAAGCCTAAACTTTTTGCCTATTCAACGCTGGCTGAAAAGCGAAAGCCGTTCCATTTTCCCGCAAAAAGGCCGCCTTTCAGAAAAGGGATCAAAATGCTAGAGGAAATTTGGATATTTTTTCTTTTATGAAAACGGTTGAATTTTTTTTGGGAGTTTGCTATATTATAGACAATCCTTTTTGTTTCGTTTACGTAACCGGTTACGAGGCAAAAGGAGGGACACAACCATGATGATTGTCGATAAATTAAACGAAGGTTTTCGCTTTTTTATAGACTTAGGCGCACCAGCCATGATGTTTTTTATCATTACCATTTTATCTTTGTGTGTAGGCGTATCCATCTCGCGTTCCATTGAAGGCGGGATTCGGATGGCATTGGCGCTCACAGGTATGAGTGCCGTCATCTCATTATTGACAAGTGCGTTCGGCCCGGCCCTTCAAAACTTTGTGAAGGCAACCGGCGTATCGCTTGGCATTACCGACCTAGGATGGGCGCCGCTCGCGGTCATCACCTGGGGATCGATTTACACACTTTATTTTGCTTTTATTTGTCTCATCACAAACTTCATTCTTTTGATTACGAAGACAACCAGCACATTAAATGTCGACCTGTTTAACATTTGGAACATTTCCGTTCTTGGATTGCTCATTTTGCATTACTCCGGAAACAATATGATTGTCACAACTTTGTTTGTCGCATTTGTTTACGCGCTCATGCTGATCAATTCGGATGTCATGAAACCAACTATTAATGAGCTCCTTGATTATGACCAAACCAATATTACAACAACGGCACACCCGTCATTGTTAGTCGCTCCAGTTGCGATGGTGTTTAACAAGGTGATTGACAAATTTCTCCCGTTTATTGATAAGTTTGACTTTAATGCCGAAACCCTCAATAAAAAAATCGGTTTCTGGGGAAGCAAATTTGCGATTGGTGCATACCTCGGGATTTTCATCGGTTTATTGGGGCAGCAATCTCTCAAAGATACTTTTGCGCTTGCTTTTACCGCAGGGGTTTCGCTTGAATTGTTTGCTTTTGTCGGCGGATGGTTTGCCCCGGCGATTGACCCGCTATCAGACGGGATTACCCAAATCATGAGCAAGCGATTGCGCGGAAGAAAACTGTTTATCGCCATTGACTGGCCGATTCTTGCCCCAAGAGCAGAAGTTTGGGCGGTAGCCAACATTCTTGCGCCGATTCTGTTAGTGGAAGCCATGTTTTTACCAGGAAACCACGTCTTGCCGCTTGGAGGGATTTTGCTGACGGTGCTGACGCCGGCACTCTTGATTGTTACCCGTGGAAGAGTGATCCGGATGACCATTATCGGAACGGTGATGATCCCATTGTTCCTTTGGGGGGCAACACTCATTGCCAAATTCTTAACATCAGCATCGATTGCCATGCACAGTTTTCCGGCAGGGCTTTCAAAAGGCGCACTCTTCTCATCTGTTGACTCGGATCCAATTGAGAAAATGCTCGCCATCTTGTTTGGGAAAGCAGCTAATACGCTGGATTTGAAGCTTATTGCTTTTTCCATTCTGGCACTGGCCGGATACATCCTGCTGTTTGCCTGGTACCATAAACAAATGCGGAAAAGAAACGCAGCCATTGACGAGACGATCCAAGCACAATCCGCCCAAAACCAAAGTTCCAGTGTAAAAAAAGTGCTTAAAGCGGAATAATTGAGAAATACCGCCCTGAAAACGGAAAGAGGTTTTCAGGGCTTTTTTAGCTATGGGCGGCTCTTCATCAATTTCCCAAACGGCAGACAAATATTTGCACGCTGACAATTTACCGTCTTTGTTTCACGGCTTGGGCATCGTTCACTGGGGATTTCATCCATCTCCCGTCCGTGCGTTCTCTCCCATCAGCAAAGCGCTTCACCTCCCCTGCCGCCGGCTTGCGTTTCGAAGCGGCAGGGCTTATTTTCCTATATCCATAGCAGCACTCCCTTTTTTACAAGATTCACCAATATTCCCTTGTTTTTAAACTTCGGGTATGCGATCAGCCGGTTCAGATCTTTTACGGTTAATGCAGAAGGCGGGATGGCGAGTTCGTATTCGCCCCGCAACTGATATACGAGTGACAGCGCATATTCCGTTTGTTTAGGTGTCAGTGAATAATCTTCCGCACTGGCAGTCTGCCCGGCTTTTGTTTTGCCCATTTCAGCCAAAAGCGCTTTTAATTTGGCATCGACAAGTGCTTCTATTTTTTCCTGGCTGATTTGCTCCTTATCCCGCCTTTTAAGCCATTTTTCCAAAAACCCTCTAAGCAATGACTTTCTTCAAAAATTGTCCCTGATACTATTTTACCAAGCCGGCCAGGGATTTTTCTATATTTTTAGTGTAATATGTATTTTCATAGGAAAATTGTCGCAGCCGGTATAGTATAATGAGTAAACAAGATGGTTTGGAAGGAATTGGAATGGCCGTTACGATTCCTGAGTCAATCAGGTCTTCCGCAACAGCGGGAGAGCGCTGTTGTTCCGTGCGCTGAAACCATCCGGAAAGCACGGTTAGAAAGAAACGGTTTTGCGGAAGCAGGTCAGCCAATAAGCATTGCTGGGCGCAAAAGCAGGAAAAAAATCGATGTGCAAAAACGGCGGGACACTTTATGTTGCCCGCCGTTTTGGATGGCAATACGATGGAAATCCCCGCCAGATTTGGCGGTTGCCGCGCATTTCAGGCTCCGGCCCGTTTTCCAAAAGCGAAGTGCTAGTCCATGTTTAATATCCCGTTTTGTGGAATCTCAATTTGAAAATGGGTTCCTTCCGTTGAACTTTCAACGATCCGGATATTGCCGAGATGCTCTATAACGATCTTTTTTACATAAGGCAAGCCTAATCCCATTCCTTCAGATTTCAACGACAAAAAAGGGTTAAAAACACTTTCCCATTGTTCCTGCCCAATCCCTGTGCCGGTATCTTTAAAATGAATCATAATCATTTCCTGGTCCACTTCAATCTGGATCGCAATTCTCTTGTCTTTTCTATCTTCAGGAATCGCCTCTATGCTGTTTTTAATGAGATTGATAAAAACTTGTTTCAAGTTTGCTTTATTGACGTACGCATCAAGGGAATGATAACAATTCTTCAGTTCAACTTCAATATGATGTTCTGTTAAAATGACTTGGGAAAACGCAAGAGACTCCCTGATAATCGATTCCAGATTTTCTTTCTTAAAAGTGGTGGAAGATGACTTCAAATACGTCTTGTAGTTATCTACTAAGTCATCTAAATGCTCAGAGGATTTTTCTATCATATTCAAATAAACTTTATCTTTTTCATCCATACCGGCGCTTGCATTTAACATTTGGGAAAAGCCCTTAATGATTTGATTCGCATTTTTTACTTCATGAATCAAACTTCCGGCTAAGTTGCCGGTGTAGTCCAATTTCATCTGCTTTTCCATTAGTTCATAATAGTTCTCCTTTATATTTACACCTAACTTTATGAACTCCATGACGATCAAGGTTGAGAAAATGATCACCCCGATGCTGCTGGAAATACCACCGGTTTCAGGAGAGAAGTTTAAAAAACCGAATATGTATAAAAGCAGGGAATACAGGCAAAACCTTGCCAAGAATCTTTTCATATTTTGATTTACCATTCTTTTCGTCATCAAAAATATAAGGATTAAAAACAGTAAGAAGCTGCCCATATGTAAAATATACAGCCAGATCAGCGGCCCGTATTCAGGAAATAAAAAGATGGCATTTTCTCCATTTTTATGCGCCACATACAGGTCTTTTGTACCTAAACTTGTCCAGTTTATAAAATAAATAACCGTACTCCAGAAAATTAAAAAATATAAAACCTTTTGATTGAGTAAAACATTCGATAGTTTGTCCAGCCATTTCCGTCCTGCCAGAAGTGTCGGCTGGCCTTTTATAATAGAAAAAGCAATGTAATATACAACTGGTATGGAAAAAGTCGTCCCGCCTCGAAGAAATTTAAAAAGAACAAGGATCGTTTCCTTGCTTAATACTTTTCCGAGAAAAAGGACGCCGATATCGAATTGCCAGGCCGTGATCAAAAGCATATAGAATCCCAATATCAAAGACAGCTTTGACTCTTTATATAATGATTGCATGCTCACGGCCAGGACAATCGGAATGAATCCTATCGTAAAAATCAATACCCCAATAACGATAGTACCTCATCCCCTTTCTAACTCTTGATGTATTTCTTCATATAGGCACATGCGTTATTGCCGCCAAATCCATGGTTGGTGATGGCCACTTCATGAACCTCCCGATAGATGGTCTCTGTTATAATATTCATTTCTTCATACCCGCGTCTGGTTGTTCGGATTGTTGGCGGGATAAAGCCGTATTGCAAACTTAAAAGCGATGAAATGACTTGTAATATGCCAATGACGCCAAAAGGATTGCCATACATGCTTTTGATTGAAGTGTAGGGAACTTCATGGTTAAACAACTGTTTGGAACAGCGCTGCTCGATTTGGTCGTTCAGTTCAATGCCAAGTGCCTGGCTGTTGATGTAATCCGGCTTTCTTCCCGATGTGACTTCTTTTAATGCGTTTAGCATTTGGTCCCCGGATCCGTCCAATGAAAAAATATTGATCCCATCATTATTAGAAACGACATCAACTATTTCGCCTTTTATATCTGCTTTTCGTTGAACGGCATCTTCTTCCCTTTCCAGCACGATTGCCCCTGCCGCTTCTGACATTGCAAATCCCTTGCTTCCTTTTTGAAACGGCACAGCGCCTTCTTCTAGTGTCTGGTTAAGCGGGATCGTTTTTGTTTTTGCAAACGCATAGGTCGTCGCATTGCATATAGGGCTGTCCGTTCCGCCAACAATGGCCACATCCACTTTTCCACTTTTCAAGTAAAGGATTGCATCTTCTACCGCTTCCAAACTGGATGTGCAACCTGTTGTAATCGTTTTTTCGACGCCCCTAGCCCCGATATAATGGCCAATGGCAGCCGTGATACTATGGTAATTCGCATAGTGGGAGAAGATGAGTGATACTTTTCGATACAGTTCTTGATTGGCGTAGTGGATGGAATCCTGGTACAGTTTCTCTCCCGTAGCACCAAGGGATGATCCAAAAAACAAGCCTACTTTTTTATGCCGGACATCCAGCCCGGAAGACGCAATTGCTTCTTTTACTGCAGCAACCCCCATTTTTGTTACTTTCGGGAGGCGCTTTAGTTTATCATCTGCTTCTATTTGTTCCAGGTCTTCATCTTGGATAAGCCCAGCAATGGTTGATTCTCCTTTTGGCCCCATGCCCTCCACCACTTTTAATGTACAAACGCCGTTTTTCAAGTTAAACAAATACTGATCAATGCTCCTCGTATTTGGTGCAAATATCCCGTACCCAGTACATACTATTTTCATAAAGGCCCCACCTATCGAGTATTTTACTTGTCTATTATAGCAAAAACACGGTCATTTTTATTTATTGTTTTGAAAAAATACAATGGTTTTGCAAATTGTGTTGCCCCTTACATGAAAATGATTTCTTTTAAAGCTGCCCATCCATGCACAGGCGGATGGATTACAACAATTTTTTAAAAAATAGTTGCAATCTCCTCCCGCCTGAGGTATACTAAAGAAGAATTATTTTTGTTCGGTGTAAAGAATGACATAGTGAATGACTTTTCATCTTGATGACCACCTTGGACAAGGATAGTAACACATTGTGTGCAGTTGCACACCAGGAGGCAATATAAATGGAACAAGGTACAGTAAAATGGTTTAACGCAGATAAGGGCTTTGGCTTTATTGAACGAAATGGTGCAGACGATGTATTCGTTCACTTCTCTGCTATCCAAGGTGAGGGCTTCAAAACTTTAGACGAAGGTCAAAAAGTATCTTTTGATGTTGAACAAGGTGCTCGCGGACCGCAAGCTGCAAACGTTGAAAAAGCTTAATATAGAAAATGATAAAAAACAGGCTCTGATAAGGAGGGCCTGTTTTTTTATTTCTTCAAAATCAAAAACACGCTCACTTATGTAGCAGGAAGCTGAAACAAAAAGACGCCCATGCCATTTGGCACCTGTAACAGAATAAAAAACAGCCCCCACAAATTTTCAGCACAAGCATTGATGTTTGATTAACCGTAATCAGCTAGTAATGCCTTCATTGTCAGGATTCCCTCTTCCATTTCTTCAAAACTCGGATATGCGAAGGACAATCGAACCGTATGGTGATGATCATCATAAATAAATCCAGGATTTATCAATACGCCAGAGTTTAAACATTCCTTGAATAATTTTCTTGTATCTATATTACCTTTAAAAGCTACCCATATGAAAAATCCGCCTGAAGGTTTGGACCACGTTGCATAATCTGCCAAATGCCGGTTTAGCAATTGTAATAGAAAATCTCTTTTTTGTTTCAACCGGGTTCTGGTCCTTTCCATATGTTTATCGTATAATCCCGAAGAGAGCATTTCTAATACCAGCATTTGCGACACATAGCTGGAGCCGTAATCCAGTTGCATTCTTAAGTCACTGAGGCGTTTTATTACACTTTCAGGGCCTGCCAGCCAACCGATCCTTAGACCGGCTGCAATTGTTTTCGAAAAACTTCCAATATACAATACCTGTCCCTGTGGATCAAATGTTTTTAAAGGGGGCGGGGCGGGTTCATCGATCCATAAATCCCGGTAAATATCGTCCTCAATCACGGGCAGCTGAAAGTATTGGCTTTTTTTCATCAGTAGTTGTCTCTTCTGCATTGACATCACGGTTGTTGTTGGGTTTTGAAAGGTCGGGTTCACGTACAGAGCAGCTCGGTGGTTCTTAATATTTTGCCGGAATAGGTTCTCCACATCAAGACCATTTTTAACTATAGGAATCGGTTTCAACTGCATGCCGGCAGCCCGGAATAAATTAATAGAATATACATAAGACGGGCGTTCTATAAAGACTGTTGATCCTTTATTTAAAATACCGACTGAAATGAGTTTTAAAGCTTGCAAAGCTCCAGAAACGATAAGAATGGATGAGGGAGAGGCATGTATACCGTGTTTCAAAAGATTCTTGCTGATTTCTTTCCGTAAATGGATGTCCCCAAGACCGTCTCCGTAACCAAATTCATGTAACAAACCAGAAACCTTCTCGGCTGCTTTAGCAATTTCAGCGTGAGGAAACAAATCAACCCCTAATTCTCCCTTACTGAGTTGAATGATCCCCTTTCGATTCTCCATTTCATTGATGAGTTGTACAGTACGATCGCTGGGAGGATGTAGTGCCCATTTTGAAAGCTCGTTCCAGTCCGGGGGTGAACTGGCAGTCAGCAAAGACAACGGATGATTGACAATGTATATGCCACTGCCTGTTTTCCCTTCAATTAATCCTTCAGATTTTAATATTTCAATAGCAGTGATCACAGTACTTCTGTTTACATGAAATTGTTTTGCCATTTCCCGCTGGGTGGGGAGTTTACTTCCGACGGCCCATTCTCCTCTTGAAATTTTCTCTCTAATTAAATGAACAATTTGAAGATAAAGGGGTGTTTTATCCATCAAATAAGCCCTCCGAATTTGACATTCCAATTGGCTGGTTTTTATTCCTTTAAATTGGTTGAAGATTTCCTTTTCTCATTATTTTATTATAAAGATGCAATACAATCTGTCAATTCATACAAAGGAGAGGAAATGATGAACAAGTTACAGAGTAAAGGATTGAGCCGGTATCCAGTTGCAAATATTTTATCGTACGAAGTGTTAAACCTGCCGGAGAGCAGATGGTAATGGCATAAAAAATGAAATGGAAAGTATTATATGCTTATAGTGTTACGGTTCTGCTATGGGGATCGGCTTTCCCGGCGATTAAATTTGGACTGCAATCTTATAGTCCTGGCCACCTTGCAGCCTTACGTTTATTTATAGGTGCGATTGGATTGACCGTTTTTGCAGTTGTTCGAAAGATAAAACTTCCTGATTTAAGAGATGTACCGGCTGTTTTATTATTAGGATTTTTAGGTTTCGCTGTTTATCATACAGCATTAAGTTATGGGGAAAATTCCGTTAGTGCCGGGGAATCCAGTTTAATCGTTTCCACTACTCCTATTTTTTCAGCCATTTTGGCAGCATTGTTTTTAAAGGAACCATTACCGAAAATAGGATGGCTTGGTTCTGTTATAGCCTTTCTCGGAGTGGCGATGATTTCTTTTGGAAAAGATGATTCATTGGCCAAGTTATCCTTAGGGGCTTTATGGATTTTAACTGCAGCATTGGGTGAAAGCTTTTATTTTGTATTTCAATCTAAGTATCTCAAAAAATACGGTTTTCTCCCTTTTACTGTTTATACCATCATTGCTGGCGCCGTATGTATGTTGTTTTTTTTACCAGGTTTGGCCGGAGAAGTATTAAGGGCTTCGGCATCATCGACATATGCGGTACTATATTTGGGACTTATTCCAACCTTAATACCCTACTTTGCTCTGGCCTATATCACTTCAATAGTAGGAGCTTCCGAGGCAACCAGTTCTCTTTATTTGACACCGGTGATCGCACTTATCATTTCATGGATTTGGTTAGGCGAAATCCCTGCGTTCCTGTCATTGGCAGGAGGAACGTTGGCATTAATGGGGTAAGTCTATCGAGTTTTAAAGGAAACAAGGAACAGGATGATACTGCGGTTTAAGTCCATAAAGTTACTTGTTAAATGGCATGCAGTCTTTTCCTTGCTTTTATACCGGGAGGAAGATATTTATGATATTGCGGCGCCCAATGACTCAAAATCATACATATAAATGGGTGATTCTTTTTATTGCAACATTCTCACAAACTTGTGCTACGTTTGTCACTTATGGGATGGGACCATTGGCAACTTTTTATCAAAAACAGTATAGCTTATCCCAGTTCGAGACAGGGTTAATCGTATCAGCAGTGAACATTGGCCCCATTTTTTCCATGCTTATTTTCGGAAACCTGATGGATAAGTATGGAGAAAAGTGGATAGTCGGAACAGGATCAATCCTTCTCGGAATGAATGTATTCATCGCTTCTACAACAGACAAATATGCATGGTTATTAATCATTTTAATGTTTGTAGGGATATGGTACGGAACGGCACAGCCAGGAGGAAGCAGTGCAATTATAAAGTGGTTTCCTAACCAGCACAGAGGTTTGGCAATGGGAATCCGCCAAACAGGCATCCCCATTGGCGGAGCACTAGCATCAGCCGGCTTACCTTACTTTTATTTTCGTTATGGGTTATCGGCAGCCATTTTGGCGCAAGCCACAGTGGCTATTTTGGGTGGGTTCATTTTTCTCATTTTTTACAAAGACCGGCAAGAGAACAAGAATCCAAAAGTGCAATACGGGTTCATGGAAAAAATAAACAAAATAAAAAACAACGCTGAACTTTATCCTGTGTTTTTTATTGGCATTACGATGATTTCCTTACAATTGATTATCGTAGCCCATTTAATGAGTTATCTCACGAATACGTTACAATTCGGTCTGAAATTATCAGGGCTATTTTTAAGTTTAGCCTTAGTAGGAGGGATGGTTGGAAGAGTCATATTGGCCTGGATCAGTGATACTGTATTTAAAGGAAATCGAAGCAAGCCATTACAACTCACCATTTGGTTAACGGTAATATGTATAGCCTGTTTGGTATTTCTCCCAGCCTCTATTCCTTTATGGATCACCAGCTTATTATGTTTCCTGCTTGGATTTCTAGGAATGGGATGGTTCAGTTTATTTATTGTTTTAGTGTCAGAAAAATCAAACCCGCATTTTATCGGTTTAACCGTGAGCTTTGCATTAACTTTGAATCAGTTTTTCATTGTTATCTCGCCGGCTTTGTTCGGAATTCTAGTAGATTATTTTAAAAGCTATAGAATTCCCTTTTTATTACTGGCATTTTCCATCTTTATAGGGGGAATATGGTTATGGGTTACAGAACGTAATCGTGACTTGAAAAACCACGGCACACGCCCATTCGAAAACGAAAATAAGCCATAGCATCCCCAAAAAAGCACTTAAAGGAAAGAAAAAATAGACTTGCCTAGAACACGATAAACTTTCCGGAACCTTCATTTGAAATTTGTTAAATGATGCCTTTGAAACAGCGGGGTTCAAGCCCAGCCGGTTATAAAGGCGCGCTTTTTGTCTCATCCTCTTCGCCAAAAGCGCGCCTTTACAGCACCGTTCAAAGGAATCGGCATGGCAAAATACATGTCCAGGCTGTTGGGGATCGCTTTTGAAGGCGACTTTACACACCACAGCATCGGAATCATCAGCCTGTTTCTCTTAGGCGACAAAGGAATCAGCACAGCCGCAAAAGCCGGAAAGATGGGCAAAAAGTACAGGCAGATTACCTGCACTTCAGGCAGCCGGAGCAAGGGCTGGAAAAATGCCGTATTCGTTAAAAGAAATGATGCACATGTTTTGAACCTGTTTTTCCTGCCGGGGATTGCGGAATTGGAAAAACAAGAAGAACCAATATGAACTAAAACATCTTGATTAAAATTACACCGGAAAGCATGATGGCGAGGCCCAATATTTGGACTGGCACAATTCTTCTTTTTAAAGATTTAAACAGGCCGAATCGTTCCACTACAAGGCTTCCGGCAATCTGGCCGAACAGTGCCAGAATCACGGTTTGCCCTGTGCCAATATGATCGACAAGGAACACGTTAATCAAAATGTACAGCCCGCCGATGATGCCGCCAAGCCATACCCACCATGGAGCAGATTGCTTAACCGGCTCCTTGATATTCGTGAAACTGCGGTCTTTTATGCCAACGATAAGGACGAGCACCACAGAGCCGACAAAAAATGAAATGAAGGCAGCGTGAACCGGAGAATGGAGCACTGTGCCCAGCTTTCCGTTTATTGCTGCCTGGACAGCCATAATCATACCGGCCGCGATTCCCAACAGCCGCCAAATCCATATATTTTCTCCCTTTTGCTCTTCTATGGCAGAATGGCGTTTTGCAATGGCTTCCGGGACAACGACTGCAAAAACTACCCCTGCAAGGACAAGAAATACGCCAATCGCCCTGTTTATTCCGAAAGATTGTCTAATGGAGTGAAACCAGCCGAATTGGTCGATGAGCATGCCCATGAGAATCATGCCTAAAATCGGCATGACCGTCGTTTGTACACTTCCCAGTTTGGGGAAAAGGAGGATATTGGAAGTCAGCCCGATCACACCGCAAATACCGCCAAACCAGATCCAAACAGGCTGGTTCAAGAAAAGACCGGCGGGAACCCCTAAAGGTGTCCGGCTTACAGCTGTTGCAGCGGCCAAAAAGACAGTTCCAACCAGGAATGAAATCATAGAAGCCAGAAAGGGAGATACAACAAACTTTCTTAACTGGGAATTGATAGCTGTTTGTACAGCCAAACCGAATCCAATTGCAATGCCTGCAAAAACTGCGAACATGGCGCCCTCCTTTTCAAACGAATCGTTTTGCCCGGGCCCTTCCTGAGCACCGATAAATTCAGGTTCAATCGCATTGCTCCCAGGCCCCTATTTAAAAAAGTGTATTGTTGCCCGGAAAAACATCTAAAGCCCCCCGAAACAGAACAATCAGGAACAACTTACCAGCTCTGTCTCAGATACACAAATATTTTGCTTAAAGGATGCAATTGTTCAAGCAATCCCCATTCCCTGGCAACAGAAAAACAGGAGACACTTGGTAACATTTACTCGTATTTTGGAAAAGAAAAAATTCCCCCACCTTTTTGGTTGGTTTTTCTGAACAAACCTAATTATATCAGAGGTCCGGGCATTTTTTCCCTTTAGCTGCTACTCTGCTTTCTCCATTTCCGTCATCCCTGTGCCCGCTCCCCCATTTGCTGCACTCGCCGTTCCCGGTATGACAGGCATGCACATCCAGAAAATTTCCGGCTGGTTTTCAATTTTTCCGGCGGTGCGGTTTATCCGGATCCATGAACATCTATATTAAAACCGCCCGGCCTGGAAAACATAAGCAAAAAGACGGATGGACAGGCTTCTTTAGGCTGGTAGACTAAAAATGAAAGGGATTACAAAAAGGAGGGGTGGCGTTTTTGAAAAGATCCGGATTGTTTGTCGTATGTTTTGCGTTGTTGTTTTTGCTTATGCCCGGCTTCCGTGGACAAGCGAAACAGGATGGGCATTGGAGAACAAGGGTAAAAGAACGCTGGGTGTCCCATGAATTGAAAAAGATGACAGTCGAGGAAAAAGTCGGGCAGCTGTTCATTGTTCATGCTTACGGAAAAACACCGGAGGATCCCGCCTACGCCGAAACGAATATCGAAAAAGGGCGTGGCGGCACAAACTTCAAAGAAATCATCGAAAAATACCATATTGGCGGCGTCATCTATTTCAACTGGTCGGATAATATCAGCACCCCTGTTGATGCCAGACAAGTGCAGCAGTTATCCAACGGGCTACAGAAAATTGCGTTAAAACAAAAGCCCCGCATTCCGCTCTTTATTTCTACGGACCAGGAAGGCGGCGCGGTTGCCCGTGTACTCGAACCGGGAGCCGTTTTCCCGGGGAATATGGCACTCGCAGCAACCAGGTCTGCAGCCAACGCGAAAAAGGCTGCAGAGATCATGGCGGTAGAACTGAAAAGTCTCGGCATCAATATGGACTTTGCCCCGGATCTCGATGTCAATGTAAATCCGGCCAACCCGGTGATCGGCGTCCGTTCATATTCAGAAAATCCGGACCTTGTCGCATCACTTGGCATTGCCCAAATTGCAGGATTTCAAAGCCAAAATGTAGCCGCCACCGGCAAACACTTTCCGGGCCACGGGGATACGAATGTCGATTCCCATTACGGCCTGCCTGTCATCCATCACGACTTGAAAACATTAAATCATGTGGATTTAAAACCGTTTAAGGCCGCGATTGCTTCCGGCGTTGACGCAATCATGACCGCGCACATTGTTGTACCGGCACTCGATGGTTCCGGCCTGCCGGCGACGCTTTCGAAAAAGATCATGACCGGCCTCCTCCGTGAAAAACTGGGTTACGACGGGCTGATTGTGACCGACAGCCTCGATATGTCCGGCGCAAACGTCCTTCCTCCCGGCCAAGTACCGGTAGCAGCATTCAATGCGGGCGCGGATATTTTACTCAATCCGCCCGATGTGGAAGTGGCCTGGAATGCTGTGCGAAATGCAGTAAAAACCGGAGAAATCAGCCGGAAACGCCTGGATGAATCTGTCGCGAGAATTTTACGGGTGAAATATGAACGCGGCATTGTCCGGAACCCGTTTACATCTGAAAAATCGCTAAGCTATTTCGGCACCCCTGAACATTTGAAAGCCGCACAAAAAATGGCGGACGAAAGCATCACAATGGTTAAAAACGAAAATCAAATATTGCCGCTGAATCAAACGAAAAAAATATTCGTAACCGGCCCATCTGTTGCAAACAGCAGCCGCCTTGCCGGCCTTCTGAAAGAAAAAGGGTTTATAACCGAAAATACGAGCACAGCGGCTGCGCCAACACAGGCAGAAACAGCTACGGCAGTTGGAAAAGCACAAAATGCCGACGTGATTGTCGCTGCCGCTTACAATGCAAATACCAATACCGCGCAACAGGCATTTTTAAGAGCGCTGAAAAAAACAGGCAAACCGGTTGTAATGGTTTCAATGGGCAATCCTTACGACATCATGGGCGCGCCTGATGTGGACGCGAATCTTCTGGCCTATGGAAACCGCAGCGTTTCTGTACAATCCGCTGCAAAAGCGCTCACAGGCGAAATCAACCCCGGCGGAAAATTGCCTGTCACCATTCCGGGGTACGCTCCGTTCGGCCACGGTCTTCATTACTAAAAGGGGGGGACTTGCTTGAAGAACAAAGGGGTAAAATTCGTTTTATGGGTTGGATGCATCATTTTGTTGGCGGCCGGGGCCATTCCGTCTCTTGCCTTTGCATCCGGATATCATGGCCACCCGTCTTCCTGGGATGCACCCGGAAAAAGCTCAGCAGTACTGCATAAAGGAACGCCCGCGTCTGCCGGAATGTCCCAAGGCCCGCTCACAGACATTGACAGAGCGGTAAATGACGCGATTGCGCAAAAAGCCATGCCGGGCGCTGTTGTGCTTGTCGCAAGGAAAGGCACGATCGCAAAAGAACAGGCATACGGATATGCATACCGTTATACAGACAACCAGTTTACAGAAGCATCTGCCCCGGTCCTTGCAAAAACAAACACCATTTACGACATTGCTTCGATCAGCAAATTGTTTACATCCATTGCAGCCATGCAGCTGTTTGAAAAGCGGAAATTTGCGCTTGATGACCCTGTCGCAAAATATATTCCTGTATTCGCGGAAAACGGAAAGGAGAACGTGACCATCCGCCAGCTGTTGACGCATACTTCCGGGTTTGAGGCGGGAATCCCGGTTTATAAAATGGGAACATCCCGCAAAGACCGGCTCGAAATCGTTCTGAAGCACGGGCTGCAAAATCCCCCGGGAACGGCGTACACGTACAGCGATTTAAACATGATTACGCTGGGCGTTTTGGTTGAAGTTGTGAGCGGGCAGCGGCTGGATGCTTATGTAAAAACGCACATTACCGCCCCTCTCGGCATGCGCGATACGATGTATAATCCGCCCGCTTCGTTAAAGGCGCGCATTGCCGCAACGGAATTTCAGCCGTGGACTGGAAGAGGGATGATCCGGGGGCAGGTGCATGACGAAAACGCGTGGGCGCTGGATGGCGTTGCCGGGCATGCGGGCGTTTTTTCCACCGCACATGACCTCGCTATACTCGCACAAACGATTTTGCAAAATGGCAAATATGCGGGCGCCCGGATTTTAAAACCGGAAACGGTCCGGCTGATGGAACAGAATATGAACAGCGCTTTTCCCGGCGATGATCACGGGCCCGGCTTTGAATTAAACCAGGGATGGTACATGGATGCGCTCTCCGATACAAATACAATGGGCCATACCGGCTACACCGGCACCTCGATGGTGATCAGCCCGAAAAACCAAACAACGGTCATTTTATTGACCAACCGCGTCCATCCGACCCGGGACACTGTCTCGACAAACGGAATCAGGCGATCTGTTGCCCGGCTTGCGGCGGACGCTATCCCGGTTGCCGTCCCTGATAAACATGGCGCATGGTTTGCCGGTTACGGCGACAATAGAAAAGCTGTGCTGGAGGCGGATGTTGACTTGAAAAGGCCGGCGTTTCTCCGTTTTTGGACCTGGTACCGCATCGAGCAAAACGCAGACTTTGGGAAAGTGGAGGTTTCAACAGACGGGAAAAACTGGACGAAAGCCGGCAATGCTTTAACCGGATCAAGCGGCAACTGGCGGCAGATGTCCATCCCGCTCCCTGCTGGCACGAAACATATCCGCTTTGTGTATGAAACTGACGGGTCAGTGAACGGCCGCGGCTGGTATGTGCTCCATCCGTCCGTCGTATCACACGGCAAAGCTGCAAAAATATCTTTTACAAGCCATGACTGGGCTTTGCGGAACCGTTAAAAGGAGGAAACAATGAAAAGGCTCGCTGCCATATTGGCGCTTATGATCGCTTTCAGCTCCCTGGCCGTGGTCCATGCGGCCCGGAGCAACCAGCCGCATGAAAAACAAAAACACCATTCTTTTCAGCTTGGTGTCGATGTTTTTTTAAAAGATAAAGCCCATTCGCTGAAAGGGAAACGGGTCGGGCTGATCACAAACCCGACCGGTGTCGACCAGTCATTAAACAGTATTGTGGACAGATTTGCCAGGAATCCGGTTATTCATCTGACCGCCCTTTTCGGCCCGGAACACGGGGTGCGCGGCAGTGCGGACGCCGGCGCCTATGTCCCGTTTTATACAGATCCGAAAACGGGGCTTCCGGTTTACAGTTTGTACGGCGAAACGAAAAAGCCGACACCTGAAATGCTGAAGGATGTCGATGTGCTTGTCTTTGATATTCAGGATGTTGGCGCAAGATTTTACACTTATATTTACACAATGGCCTATGCGATGGAAGCAGCGAAGGAAAAAGGCATCCCGTTCATCGTGCTCGACCGCCCGAACCCGATTGGCGGCACGAAAGTCGAGGGGCCGGTGCTTGATCCAGCCTATTCTTCTTTTGTCGGAATGTACCCGATCGCGCTCCGCCATGGGATGACAGCGGGAGAGCTTGCCAAATATTTTAACAAAGAATGCGGAATCGGCGCAGGTCTCACAGTTGTGCCGATGAAAGGCTGGCACAGGGATATGTACGCGGATGGCACCCCGCTCCAGTGGGTGATGCCGTCCCCGAACATGCCGACATTGGACACGGCGATCGTCTATCCTGGTGCGGCGCTCATTGAAGGGACAAATATTTCGGAAGGCAGGGGTACGACCCGCCCGTTTGAGTTGATCGGGGCACCGTTCATTGACGGGGACTTGCTAGCGGAGAAATTGAATGCCCTCGGTTTGCCGGGCGTCCGCTTCCGGAGCGCGTCTTTTACACCAACAACCTCAAAATGGGCCGGCAAGCTCGCAAACGGGATCCAAATCCATGTCACGGACCGCAATGCTTACCAGTCTGTTGAAACCGGCGTTGCAATGGTCAAAACGATCCATGACCTGTATCCCGGCCAATTCGCTTTCCGGGCAGAAGACAAAAACGGCATTTCTTATTTTGACCAGCTGATTGGAAACGGCTGGGTCAGGCAGGATATCAACCGCGGCACTTCCCTTAAAACCATTGCCCAAAAATGGCAAAGGGACTTGGGTGCCTGGAAGAAAAAACGGGAAAAATATTTGATGTATGATTGAAAAAACGCCCCCAGCCTGAGCCGGCTTGGGGGCGTTTTCAACCTGCATTAGATGTCCCTGAAGATGGGGAGAAACTCCGTTTTCTCCACGATCATTTCCGCCAGCAAATAACCACGTCTTTTTCTTCCATTGAACAAATTACGGAAAGAAATAGACGGTTTATCTACCCCTCTTCCACATTTCTAAATTGGTTGTAAAACATATGATAATACCGGCCGCGGCGTGCCATTAATTCGTCATGGCTGCCTTGTTCAAGGATTTGCCCGCAGTCGATGACCATGATATGATCGGCATCGCGGATCGTATTCAGGCGGTGGGCGATGATGAAACTCGTGCGGCCCTCCATAATCGAAAGGAGCGCATCCTGGATATGCCGTTCTGTCCGTGTATCGATGCTGCTTGTTGCCTCATCCAATATAAGCAAAGCGGGCTTTGCCAGAAAAACCCTTGCGATGGCCAAAAGCTGGCGCTGCCCCTGGCTCAAGTTGCCGCCGTTTTCCGACAAAACGGTTTCATATTTATCGGGCATCCGGTTGATAAAAATATCGGCATGGGCAAGCCGGGCCGCTTCTTCGACTTCTTCATCCGCCGCTTCCGGATTTCCGTATTTGATATTTTCCTTGATGGTGCCGGAAAATAAATACGTATCCTGAAGGACAAAACCGAAACTTCTTCTTAGGCTGTCCCGCGTATATGTCCGGATATCCGTGCCGTCAATGAAAATCCGGCCTTCCGTGACATCGTAAAACCGGGTCAAAAGGTTCACAATCGTCGTTTTTCCGGCTCCGGTAGGCCCGACCAGCGCCGTACGCGTGCCCGGCTTTGCCTCAAAGCTGATATTTTTTATAATCGGAACATCCTCGCGATACCCGAAGCTCACATTTTCAAACACAACATGGCCTTTTGGCTCCCGGAGCACGGCGGCATCCTTTGCATCTTCCGGCTCTTCTTTTTCATCGAGTATGTCAAAAACCCGTTCAGCCCCGGCAACTCCTGACTGGAGGACGTTAAAAATATTCGCCAAGTTATTGAGCGGCCGCACAAACTGCCGGGAATACGTCAGAAAACTTGCGATTACGCCGACAGTAATCATGCTCTTCAAAGCCAGAACCCCGCCGACAACGGCAACCATGGCAAAGCCGAAGTTGTTAATCACGTTCATAAGCGGCATAAGAAACCCGGTCCAGATTTGCGCCCTCAGCCCGACCTTAAGCAAGGACTGGTTCACCTCTTCAAACGCCTTGATTGCTTTTTCTTCATGGTTAAAAGCTTTGACCACCTCAATCCCCGAGATTGTTTCTTCAATATGCCCGTTTAGCCGGCCGAGTTCCGCCTGGTTATTTTTAAACAGCACTGAAGTCCTCTTGGCAATTGTCCGCGTCAGCAAAAACACGAGCGGAACCGTACACAGGCTTGCAACCGTTAAAACCGGGCTTAAAATGATCATCATGATGAGTGTGCCGATAAGGGCAATAACCCCCGACATGAGCTGCGTCGTCGATTGGGAAATAGTATTGCTCACGTTGTCTATGTCATTCGACAGGCGGCTCATCAGTTCACCGTGGGGCCTCGCGTCAAAAAAAGCAACCGGAAGTTTTTGCAGCTTTTGAAACAGATGGCTGCGCAAACGCTGCACAATCCGTTGCGAAACACCGGCCATCAGCCAGCCTTGCAAAAAGGTTAAGGCAGCATCTGCAATATAAGCCGCTGTAAGAACAAAAACCATGATTTCAAGCAGGTTAAAATTGACCTTTCTGCCCGGCGGCATGGCATCAACGGCCCTGCCGATAAAATAGGGAATGCACAGCGTAAGGACGGAGTCGGCCACAATCAATGCAAGAATGACAGACAGCCAGTTTCTTTCCCTGCCAAAATAGGCCCAAAGCCGTTTTAACGTCCCTTTAAAATGCTTTGGTTTCTCGGCCGGGCCCCTGAACCGTGCCGCACCTCCCCCGCCCGGACGGCCCATCCGCAAAAAAAGCCCCGGTGCCTGATTTCCCTTATATCCGTTCGTTTGTCCGGCCATCCTGCAACACTTCCTTACCCATTTGCGATTGGTAAATTTCCTGATAAACCTGAGAGGTTCTGAGAAGCTCCTCATGCGTGCCCAAGCCGGCAACTTCCCCCTTATCCAACACGATAATTTTGTCCGTGTCCATCACAGAAGTAATGCGCTGGGCAATCAAAAGGCAAGTCAGCCCTTTCGCATATTTTTTTAACGCTGCCTTGATCCGCATTTCAGTCGCAACATCCACAGCACTTGTACTATCGTCAAGAATGAGAATTTCCGGATGCCTCACCAATGCGCGGGCAATCGAAATGCGCTGCTTCTGCCCGCCGGAAAAATTGACGCCGCTCTGGCCAATTAACGTATCATAGCCTTCAGGTGCAGCCGCAATGAAGTCATGTGCCTCAGCCAGTCTCGCAGCATGTTCGACCTCATCCATTCCCGCCCGGCCATTTCCCCATTGGATATTTTCACGGATGCTGCCGGTAAAAAGGATGTTTTTCTGCGGAACGATCGCAATTTTTTCACGCAGATCATGCGGATGAAAATGCCGGACATCCATACCATCTACTTTAAGGGACCCGCCCGTAACATCGTAAAAGCGCGGAATGAGATTCACCATTGTGCTTTTTCCCGATCCGGTTGAGCCGATAATGCCAACAGTTTCACCCGGATAAATGGTAAACGTGATATTTTTCAAAACCGCATCCTTCACTTGTCCGGTATAGGAAAAAGTGACATTTTCAAAATCAATTCTCCCTTTTTCACCCGTTACTTCATGTTTCAATCTGTTCGGGGAGGTTTTTTCTTCTATGGCAAATACTTCACCGATCCGAAAAGTGGAGGCCCTTGCCCGGACAAACATGTTAAACACCATGGAGATCATCATCAGCGATGTTGAAATTTGCGTCATATAATTGATAAAAGCAATAATATGGCCGACTTTCATTGTGCCATTGTCCACCCCGAAGCCGCCCATCCATAAAATCGCGACAATGCCGATATTGACCGTAAGCAAGATCGCCGGGCTGAAGATGGACATAATCCGGATCGAAGAAGCCGAACGTTCTTGCAGGCGGCGGTTTGCCACGCTGAATTTTTCCACTTCAAATTGAAACCGGTTAAAAGCCTTCACAACACGGACACCGGATAAATATTCCCTCATGATGCCGTTCACGCGGTCGAGCGCTTTTTGCACCTTCATAAACAATGGAAAGCCCAATCTCATGTTCGTTATAATGAAAATAATGACAATCGGCACAACAACTGCCAGCACCACAGAAAGCTGCGGGTCAAGCCGGACTGCCATGATCAAGGCGCCGATTGCCAATAGCGGCGCTTTGACAAACATGCGCATTAAACCATTGATAAAGTTCTGTACCTGGGTGACGTCATTGGTAAGCCGCGTGATGAGTGAGGCCCGGTCAAATTGATTGATGCTTTGGAAAGAAAGCGCCTGGATTTTCCGGAACAAATCCGACCGCAATTCCGCCCCAAAGTTTTGCGACACGATGCTTGCGAGCGTGCTCCTTAATGAGGCGGCAACCGCGCCGCACGCTGTGATGAATAACATCACGCCGCCCATCTTTAACACATATGGCATATTTCCAGACGCCACACCGACATCAATGATTTTTGACAGGATCGCCGGCTGCATCAAATCGCAGAGCGCTTCACACATTAAAAAGAAAACAGCCGTACTAAAAAGTTTCCAGTACTTTTTGGCATACTTGCTTAAAAAATGCATCGGATCATTCCACCTTTTAACGTTGCGGAAATCAATTTTTGCTTACGCCTTTTTATCCGTCTGGTGATCGCCTTTTGACACTTTTAAATTCTCAGCAAGCCGCTGCAGAAATCCAATAAACAGTTCCTGCTCCGCTTCTGAGAATTGGCTTAATCCATTGCTCAGCTGCTGGAGATAAGCGGTTTTTGCTTCCTTGATGATTTCTTCTCCTTTTTCTGTCAGGGACACCATTTTTACGCGGCCATCGCGGGCTGACGCCACGCGCCGGGCGTATCCCCATTTTTCAAGCCGGTCGATCATTTGCGACACCGTGCTCATGCTGACATTGAAATGGTCGGCAAGGCTCCCCATCGTGCACTGCCCGGACCTGCCGACATGCCGCAACAATATCCACTGTAAACGTGTAATCTTTTTATCTTCATTTGCCAGCCGCCCTTCCCGCAGATGCCGGTTAATATACCGCCAATGCGTAAGGAACTGGTCCATTTTGCTATCTTCCATAATGGAACGCCTCCTGAAAGCAATTACTTTATTTAGTTTACTAAAGTAATTGGGAGATTGTAAAGCCTGCATCAAGAAAAAGATAAGCATTCCAGTTGTTTCCCAATTCCAGGAATTACCGGGTAGGCAGCCCTTTTTCGTGTGAACATAATTAAAATTACTTTGATACAACCGTCAAAGTTGTCTCTTTTGCTGCTTTGATCACTTTCTCGGCATCTATTTTAAGATATTCCGGCCTGATCCCCTGCTTAAAAAAAAAGAACCAAGATTCGGTTCCTCTATAATATCTAATATAAAATGAGCTTGGGTTTTCGCTGCCGAATGGATCGTTATGAAGAACGCAACTTGTTTACCTCATCGGAACACTACTTCAACTTACCATTATCAGTCACATGTTCAATTTTTCAGGAATATTTGTATTGAAAAATTCAGTGTAGTCCTGTAATTGGTAATCTGCAATATCCGTTTGATTTTGAAAGATACACGTTGAAATTCCCAGTTCTTTGGCGGGTAATAAATCCAATTCTCTATCCCCAATCGCTAGGTCGATTCTATATTTTTCGTGCAGATGTTTGTAAGCTGATGGGTTAGGTTTACGAGGGAACCCATCGTCACTCGTAACCATATCTACAAAGTATTTATCCCATCCATAATATTTTAGGATGCCGACAACACCTTCCCTAGACTTGTGTGTGACAATAACATTTTTATTTGCGAAATTTAAAATTCCTTCTACACCATTAAATGGTTTCATATCTTCTGGAGATATATTTTTCTTTAACTTTTTTATCTCCTCTTCTTGTTCACTTGAAATGTCATAAAAATGAATTGCGTGTGAGTAGGAAATTTTCAGTTTCCCATAGATTTCCCGTTTATCTACTGTTTCTCCCAATACTTGAGAGAAAATGTTGGTATATACAGGATAAGTATCAAATAATGTTCCATCGAAGTCCCATAAAATGTTCAATTAAATCACCCTTTTATGTATATTTTAACATAAATGCTTCAACTCATTTTATCAAGGTTTCAAAACCAAATAAAATGACTGAAGGATATCTATTACAGCATAGATGCCGACACTATATTGAATTTTTTTTTTGAATGTTCTCTTTTGGTTATGTAGTCGTTCAGTAATGCAATACTAATCTTCAATCTGAATTTGTACCTGAAACCAATGTTAAAAGCGTGGCTAGTACTAGCCACGCTTTTAGACTTTTTTATTGACGAATTGTATTGCTATTTCTGTTTTTTGCCGTGTTAATTGATGTTTTACATCTCAACACGGAGCGGCTTAGCATACCGCCGACTTTTTTCATCTTAATAGAATCTTCTGATGCTGTTGAAATGAGATTTCCAATAAGGGTTGCTTAAACTTTTTATTGAGACGCTCTTGTCTGAATCAGAGATAAACTGGTTGTTTCCGAGATAGATGCCGACATCCGAGATTCCGCTTTTATAGGTATCTTGGAAGAAGATAAGATCTCCCGGCTGCGGGCTGCTTACTTGGTAAGAGCTGCCATAGTACCCTGCTGCAGACTGGCGGGCAATGGATTTGCCGGCCTGATTGTATACATAGAAAACAAAGCCGCTGCAGTCAAATCCGGATGGCGTGGTTCCGCCGAAACGGTACGGTGCGCCGATGTATTTTTGTGCAATTTGTGCCACTGCGGAGCCGCTGTAAGAGCCCGAATTTGAACTTGATGATACCGTGTTTTTGGAAACGGCTCTTGAGCTGCTTGTGCTTGCAGAGCTGGATGAGCTGCTTCCGGCGTTAGACGAACTGCTTTGAGCACTGGACGACTGACTGGATTGTGAGCTGCTGGTTGAGCCGCTTGCTTGTGAACTGCTTTGAGCATTGGACGATTGACTGGATTGCGTGCTGTTGGTTGTGCTGCCCGAATTGTTGGACGAACTGCTTTGCGTGCTGGACGAGCCGCTTGTCTGTGAACTTGCGCTTCCTGCGTTAGAAGAGCTGCTTGCGGCGCCAGACGATTGATTGGATTGCGTGCTGCTTCCATTCGAGCTGCTTGCCGCACTGGATGGGCCGTCCACTTTTAAAGCACTGCCGGCAACAATCCAATCAGAGCTCAAATGGTTCCATTCTTTCAATTGAGAAACGGTCACGCCGAATTTTTGCGCAACGCCGGAAAGCGTGTCGCCTTTCACAATTTGATAGGTGCCGTTTGGCGCAGTGCTTTTTTGCGTTGCAGCACTTTTGGCGGTGTTGTTTGCAGTACTGCTGTTGGCAGTGCTGTTATTGGCAGTGCTATTGGAATTACTATTTGCAGTACTGTTTGAAGTACTATTCGCAGTGCTATTGGCAGTGCTGCTGACCGTAGCGGAAGAACTGTTAATTTTCAGGGTATCTCCGGCATAAATTAAATCAGAGCTTAAGTTGTTCCACTCTTTCAGTTGAGATACTTTGACACCGTATTTTTTGGCAATGCCGGAAAGCGTGTCTCCTGATACAATTTTATATTTTTTTGGTGTTTGAGACGGCACCTTAAATTTCTGATTCGGATAAATAATATCGCCTGTCAGATGGTTATCATTTTTAATTTGGGAAACCGTTGTGTGATATTGTTGGGATATTTTCCACAACGAATCTCCTTTTTTGACCGTGTATGTAGCTGCTTCCGTTGATGCAGAACCTACAATTAAAGACGCTAATGTCATGCCGGCTGTAACAGACAATACTTTTTTTCGAGTCAAGATTGAAACCTCCTGGATGTTTAAAAAAATTTTCATTGGCTATATATTAAGGGTCATGGTTTGTTTCACTCACAAACCCTATTTTAAAAAAATATATTGCCACTTTCAATCATTCTATGAAAACGTAATTCAACTGTAATCTCATAGAAAATTTACCATTTTAGGAATATAATTGTGATAAAACCAATTTATATAGGAAAAAGGTCACAATTGTATTCAATCCACAAAAAATCCTCCCGCTTTGGCAGCGCGGAGGCATTCCGTTGTGTAGGTGAATGTTCCCTGCATTCTTGAAAAAATGCGGCTGGTGGAAGGGACCAGCAGATTGCTGCCACACTGCCTGTCGCCGGAACCGGCGGGCGGCACCCCCATTACAATTGATAATCTTCCAGGTTGAAGTGCGTATGGCCGGATTGATAAATATGATAAGCGAGAATCGCCGTTTCAAGCGCAAGCCTGCGGGCCGGCTCCATAAATTGATAGCCGAGCAGTTCTTCTATTTTTTCAAGGCGGTGGTAAAGCGTCTGCCTGACGATAAACAGTTCATTTGCCGTTTCTTTTTTCCTCCCCCTGTTTTTCAGGTAAACTTCAAGTGTTGTTAATAAAGAGGCATTCATTTTTGCGTCATATTCCAGTACGGGTCCAAGCTGGTCATAGATAAACGTTTCCACATATTCATTTTTCTCGCCTAGAAGCAGGAGCTGGTAAATGCCGATTTTGTCATAAAAAATTTCTTGAAGCAGATTGATCTGTTGCAGAAAGATGACTTTTTTCGCATCATCATACGCCCGGCAAACGTCCACTGTATTTTTATAAGCTTTGCTGATCCCCGTCATCGTGTGCTTGCCGTTGTAACGGTCCTTTATGCTGAGTTGCACCAATGACTGGTGGATATCAGAAAAAGTTACAAGATCATGATTGGCCTGCTCGCCCTTTTTAAAAAAGCAAATCGCTGCAATTTCGTCCTTGGCAACTGAAATAAGGGAAAGCATGCCTTTCTTTTTTATCCTGCTTTTCATCATGGCGGAAAGCTGCAGCAATGTTTCTTCCCAATCTTTGGTGCCGGATTGTGGCTTCGTAACTTTGAGTAAAATGACCCGGAAATGCAAATTGGCAGAATAACCGGGCAAAACGGCTTTGATTTCGGCCTGTTCACAGTCTTTGCCCGCAAGCAGTTTCCTAGCTACCTCTTCTTCCGCAACGCGCTTGTTTTCTTCCATTGTTTTCGTTCTTAACATGATTTGTGAAATGGCAAGGACGGCGTGCTCCATGATAAAAGAAGTGTACGCGTCCATTACATCTGTTTTTAATTTCAGGCATAAATATCCCCAGATTTGTCCCAATCCTTTTACCGGCATGATCACAAAGTGGATCGCAAACGAAAATGTTGCGGTTTAACCAGTCATACTTTTCATTCGAGACTTCGAAGACGGGGGTCGTTCTGAAATATTCCGGCACCGGCTCCACTCCTTCTCTTGAAGCCGGCCTTTCCTGCAAGCCTCCGGGTTTTTCAATATACAACCCTTTATTGATGACATAGATCAGCACATCATCATCCGTTTTTAATGTGTACCGGGCACAAATATCAATGACACCGTTTTCTCTTGTCAATGACCAGTCCGCCCCGCCCGGTATGACCGTTCCTTTTATGCCGGGGCCTTCGAACACGCCTCCTGTGATCGGCGTAATATTGCGGATTCCGCCGGGGACAGGTCCGATCGTCAAATTTTCATCAATCGACACATACGCTTGAAATGCAAATTCTAATCCAATGGTCATTCCCATTATTCCTTTCTGTTTAGGATTCATTTACTCGGGACGCACTCTTTTTAGTGGGGGGCGTTTCCCAGAAAACCTCGTTCTATGAAATTGGCATACAAAATGACGCGTCCTATCAACCTTGTTCCTTTTCTAAACAGGCCTTTTTCATGACTTATGTTGTTCAATGTCGCCCTAAGAATCATTCGACTTTCTGTGTACATTTCTTTGTTCGTAGGATTTCCGGAACGTGGCCGCGGATGCAGCGCCAGTTCTCATCGATTTGCATCACGGAACGGTGATCCGGATCATAGGCCGGCCAGGCAGGAATCGCGGGATGAGCGGGGTTCCCGTTACGGGCAAAAGAAACCCACGTATCCTGCATCCGGTCAGCCAGTGTTACCGGCGGCTCTTTTCCTGTCAGCCACTCCCCACTTTTTAAGTTATGAAAGACAAACGGCAAATCAATAGCATGGCACGCACCAAGCCCTTTTATCCGGGAAGGCCAGGTAAAAAAGTACATCCATGTACTGGCAAAACGGGACTGGGCTTCCGCAAATTTTATAGCCGGGATGTGAAACAATATGTCGTTGGCAAGCTGATATGGACCCGCAGAACCGGCTTGTATGCGGTGCTGTGCGGCCGCTGCAACAATGCCGGACATACTCTCGATGATGGAAAGCTGCTGGTTCAGATAATCTTCCAAAATATCATCCAAATCCGGGTAATACAGGCGCCAATAGGCCATCTCATCTTTTGTTGTGCCAATCATACAGTCGATCCCTGCAGCACATCCGTTTTCAATCTCCTGATAAGGATTGAGCGGAATTAATTTCCCGTCAGCAGTCGGTGCAAACATAATCTCGCTTTTATACTGATAAAGATCCATCAGCCGGTCGCAATACACTCTGAGTTGGTCCGCGCCTAATGCCAGCAAATCCTCAACCGAACGCGCACCCGTGAGTTTTACAAAATCCCTTCCAATTTGTTTTGCCGTCTCCTCATTTTTCACAAGATTGACCGTCCCGCTTTGTGCAATCACTCTTTGGAACAGCCCTTTCGCTTTTGGAATCGTCATGAGTAGCGAAACACTTGCGCCGCCGCATGATTCGCCAAAAATCGTAATATTGCCTGGATCCCCGCCAAACAGATGAATATGTGCTTTAATCCATTCCAATGCTTTGATTTGGTCCAATATGCCTAAATTTTTGCTGTCTGCGTATGCCTTTCCGCCAAGCTCCTCCAAATCAAGAAATCCAAAAATATTTACCCGGTAGTTGATCGAAACCAATACGATATCGTTTCGTTTTACAAAACTTTTTCCGTCATATAGCGGATCATTCGAACCTCCGCCAATAAATCCGCCCCCGTGAATAAACACCATGACCGGCTTTTTCGCGTCTTCCAGTTCTCTCGTCCATATATTTAATGTCAGACAGTCTTCAGACTGGTTCCCAAATGAAGAGGGTTCATTTTCATCGACCGGTTGTATGCAAGGCGAGCCATATGAAAAAGCTTCGATTCTTTTTGGTTCGGGGTCCAGGTCTTCCGGTGCTTTCCATCGCCGTTTTCCTACAGGCGGTTTGGCGTAGGGGATCCCTTTAAACGAAATGACGCCGGATTCTTCTTGTCCGATATAGGTCATATTTGAACTGCTTATCGTTTTCGCTATCAACTTTATCCCTTCTTTCAGCTGCCTATAGAAAATCACGATAAAAAAACAAGAATCAATGAAAGAGCGGGTCGATTGGCACTTGGATATTTGCCCGAGATTCAATGATTTCTGCAGCATCTAAAATCGTGTCTTCCCGGAACCGCCTTCCAACAATTTGAACCCCGGCCGGCAACCCGCCGCTTACAGATGTCGGGACTGAAATGGCCGGAAAGCCGAGTAAAGCAATGGACATCATCGGCCACTGCGCCGCCATGAGCCGCGCGTTGCTGTCGACACTTTCAATATCTTCATTTTGTTTGAACGCCTGCTCTGCCGAAACAGGAAGGAGCAGGATCGGATATTGTTCCATAAATTTCTGTAATGCAATAATCAGCGTCCCTCTCCGCGCATATCCTGTTCGGTATTTTTCAAGTGTGACTTCTCCCCACCATTGTCTCGAAACCTCGTAATTATATTGCAGATTTAACCTTGCCCCTTCATCCCCAAATTGTTTAATAGCCGGCCAGAGATCGGTCAAGTCTTCTAGCACGAGCAGGTACCAGAGTTTATAAGCTTCGGCAAACAAAGGCAAATCTACTTCTTCTACCACATAGCCGGCGTCATTTAAATACGCAGCCGCCTCGTTCAAAGCCTGATTGACAGCCGGATCCGGTTTTACCACGCCTGGATCGCGGAGCAGCCCGACACGGATCTGTTTTTTGAGCGGTTCGCCGGTTAACGGAACATTTGCGTGGACCGGATCGCTCGGATCGTATGCCGACATCACAGAAAGCGCCAATCGTAAATCGGCAACATTCCGTGCCAGCGGTCCTTCTGTTACTTTCATTTGGAGAGATAAGGGCGGATCTCCATTTGGAAGGTTGACACCTGTTGCAACCCGCCGATCGTAGGCCGAATACCTGTAATGCCACATGCATATGCCGGATACCGAATCGAGCCGCCGATATCGTTCCCCTGTGCGATCGGCGCCATCCCGCATGCCACCGCCGATGCTGCCCCGCCGCTTGAACCGCCGGGTGTCCGGGTGGGATCCCACGGATTTAATGTGCTGCCATGCAAGTCATTATTGGAAACCCACCTTAGGCTGAATGAAGGGACATTGCTCCTTCCAACGAAAACCGCACCTGCTTTGCGTAAGTGGGCGACCGGGGGGCTGTCGTCTGTCGCCACGTTATGTTGAAAGGCAACGACACCGTCTGTCGTGACATGGCCTGCCTGATCGGTATTGATTTTGGTCGCAACCGGCACCCCGTGAAGCGGGCCGAGCTCTTCCCCTTTTAATACGGACCGGTCCGAAGCATCCGCCGCCCGAAGCGCACCTTCAGCCAGCACTTCTACTAACGCATTGACTTTTGGGTTGACTTCTTCAATTCTTTTGAGACAGCTCATGACCGCTTCACGCGAGGAAATCTGTTTTGTCCGGATGGCATACGCCAGTTCAGCAGCCGACCAGCACCATAGTTCATCTGTATTTTTTTTGGCTTAATTCAAAACTGGATGATAATGCTTTCGGATTAATCAATTTTTTCCACTCCAATCTGGGTATTTGTCAATGAATTGTAATCAAGACTGTCTTTTTCAGTCTGCAAAGCTCTTTGCATCCCGCTGTTTGTGAAGAGTGTGAGTAAAAAGCACAACAGGCTTGGCACGCCGAGCGCAATCAAACCGGCTTTCATAAAACCGAGCGGCAGGAGGAAAGAAAACAGGGGCCCGCCGAAAATCTGGCCGATGCCAAAAATGAAGAAAATATATCCGGTTACCGTGCCGGTGACATGTTCTTTGACAGAATCTTGCCCTATTGCGGAGGCAATGCCCGGGAAATAACTGCCTGCGCCAAACACAAACATTAATATACTGAGCGCCAGCACATGGCTCCCTACACTGTATATGCCTGCACCCCCGATGAAAAGAAGCAAGGCGGTAAGCCTGAATACATGTTTTCTTCCAATCCTGTCAGCCAGCATCCCAAGCGGCATTGAACAAATTAAACCGGAAATGCCATAGATGGAGGAAATCACAGCTGCTTGTCCCGGTGGAAGATGTAACACCTTGAGTAAATATTGTGAAATGAAGCCGATAAACGCAAACTGGGCCACACCGTAAAACAGGGTTGACAGCGAAATGAGGTTGACATTCCGGTTTAATACGCCTTTAAATTCAACCTTTTGCTTTTCCAGTCTTTTATACGTTTTTGGAATAAACAAATAGCAACCGAGTGCTGATAAAGCAGATAATATCCCGACAATGGCAAAAGGTGCAGTGACGTTTGGAAGGAACGGGGAAACGACAAACGGTGCAACAAATATACCCGCCCCGTAGGAAATGGCAAAAGCAGCCGTTGCTTTTCCACGCTTTTCCGAGAAAATGTCCCCTAAAAAGGCGACGATTGCCGGTTGAAACATGCCAACCCCAATCCCATCCAAAATTCTTGCGATCATCAACATCGTCAAATTATGCGAAAAACCACTTAAAAATGTAAACACAGAGAAGATGGACACGGAAATTAAAATGGCATTTTTTACAGAAAGTTTATCGAACAGAAATCCGCCGGCAAGGCTGAACAATGTCAGACCAATGGCACTTCCGGTAATCAAGAGTCCGAGTGAAGCGACAGACGCATGGGCATTTTCAACAATATAGGGTGACGCAAAACCAAACAAATTCCCGTCAAATCCTTCCAAGAATGCCGGCAGGACTGCAATGAACACAATTAAGAAAAAATAGGCATTACCTTTTTCTGCAATGGAACGAACCGTCACATCATCTCTGAGTCCAAATGGTTTTTTCATTGTAACCCTCCAATGTTTTATGGTAAATTGTGGGACAATCCCATTCATTTGCTACGGCCATCATCTTCCAGCAGCGTATTGTAAGCGTTTTATTTTTGTGGTAATTTGATCCCTCCCTTTACATCATCCGGATGGAAACATACTTTTCTTCCAAGTATTCGAGGATGCCGGACTTCCCTCCTTCCCGGCCAATGCCGCTTTCCTTATATCCCCCAAAAGGACCCTGAACGGTTACAGGAGCGGCATCATTGATTCCAACAATGCCGTATTCCAGTTCGTTCATCATGCGAAGCCCTCTGCCCAGGTCGTTTGTATAGCAGTAAGCAGCAAGGCCGTATCGCGTACGATTCGCTTTTTCAATCACTTCCTGCTCATCCTGAAAAGTGTGGAAGGAAAGTTATCAACCATTCCGATTGTCCATTTTAATGAATTTTCTAATTTGTATAAATTCATATTAGCTTGTTTTGATCCGTAATGCATTAGCCAAAATATCAAATCATTCAGCAGAATCCTTTACGTTTTGTAAAATTGTTACTATTTCGAACGAACTTCCCAAGGAAAACACCACAAGGAAGCTTATTTGCAAAAAATCCCCGCAACGAAACAAGCCCCCGGTTCGTGAGCGGAATCTTTCCCACGAACCAGGGGACTTTTCATTGTTATATGAGACTCTAAGATTTGCCCGGCTTACGGGACTCCAATCCAGTATATAGCTGCAAACGCACCGGGCTGTTTGCTGCCGGTCCGGACGTTCGTGCATCCCGGCAGCTGGCTCTTCTTTCGGCAATCTCATCAGGCCCTATTTCTTGCCTTAATCATGAACCCGATTAATATCAGAAAGATGGCGGTATCCAGTGCAATGAAGTTGATCCATTCGTGTAATTGAAATCCCCAAATTTTGTCCAGTAAGCTCACAGGGTATTTCATCATCGGATCTTTAAAGATGTCGATGACTGCAACGTGTGCAATCAAACCGCCGGCAACAATCTGCACCCATGAAATTTTGTCCAGTATTTCAGAAAAAAACTCGAAGAAAGCGAGTACGGTCGTTAAGCTTAAGGCCATGCCAGCCATCGTGGACAGCAAATTGGTGGAGATGCCGGACGTGATCAAAACGCTGTCCATACAGACAAGCATATCAGCCGCAAGCACAATCAATAGCATTTTGGCGGCCGGGATGCTTGGAACGGGCCTTGCCTCGGAATCAGGCTGGATGGAGCTCACAAAACAGAAAGCGATGTAGAGGAGAATCATGCCCGCGAGCACTCGAAATCCCGGGATCCCTGTTAAATACTGAATCATCGCAACATAAATCGTACGGCTGACCGTTAGACATACAACGATATTAAAAAACAGCTGTTTTGGCTCGTAACCATACTTTCGAACCACCGTTGTAATAATAAGAAGATTATCCAGATCACTAATCAGGTTGAGCAAATAAATTTTTAAAATCACAAAAACACGTCACCCCTGCCTTTGCCAATCCATTTCGGGAACGGAAAAAACAGCATCGCACACCGGTCCCTCTATTAATATATTTGGACAAAAGCAAAAAAAGACGTAGCGATCATGCAGAATCACTGAGCAGATATGATCCAGTACCTTTAAATAAGTTATAATTTGAGCAGAGACGTGGTGCTATTTGGATAGACCTTACACAGTATTTCCTTACTCATTTATCTTCTCTTAATCTTTTTATAAATTCTTCTAGAGCATCGCTTTCGTTATTATACATTTTCTCGCCGGCTTTTGAAGTTCTCTCATTATAAGTAAAAACCGTCCATTTCCCCGCCTCATTTTTAATCACAACTTGACCTTCATTCGGGGATGCATTACAAAAAAGGCATTAATTTCCAGTCATTTATTTTCATTTTCGTCATCAGCTTTATCTTAACCGCTGATTTTTGTTTCGGGTTTGAAGCTAATTTTTTCTTTTACTTAATAAAGTTTATTTTTCAATGCTTTAATCCGCTAAAATACCGGTTAGTCTCTCGATATAAAGTTTTTATAATTTTTCCGGGTTTACTGGACGCCTTTCTTCTATTATCTTTACCCTACTTTTAGAAATCCAGCCGATCCAGGAATCCCTGTCTACTCTTTTCAGTTGCAGTTTTTCACCAATGAACAAAGAGCCCGTACCTACCTGAAACTGGTCGTCTTTTTCTTGAAGGATTTGAACTTTTTCTCCATCTATGACTCCATATGTGGTAATACTTTCGCAGTTAACAAGTTCTTTAGGGTTAACTTTTTTCTTGTATATGCCATGTCCCGTCAGATTGTAAAACGTATAATCAACCTTACTTTTATCTTCTGTGTAAATCATAACGCGGCCATCCATATCGCTTGTTACCTTATATTCGATCCCATTATATTTTGCGTATAATCCAGACTTTATCATTTTAATCACCTTTTAGTTTTAATACATTTATTTCCTGCATAGATTCCAGCTAATTCATCATTTCCATTAATGACTTTATGAAGTTTAGACAGGATGTAAAACCATTTCCTATCTTTGCCTTCATGCTTTTGCCATATAGGATCTCATTTGTAAAGAAATAAATGATCAGGATCTTTCATCCTAAATTTAATATAGGGCTTGCTGAATAAGTGAAATTCCTAGATTTGGCAAGGCTGCTAACAGCTTTGGCCACCATTTAAATGCATGGGTTTTACAACAAATCCAGGGAAATGCCTGCACGTGAAAGCCGATTCAACGTATGGAGAAGATCAAATCACCCCTTTTCGCAAAAGGATTCTTCTATATTTTGAGACAGAGGTTGTAGATAAATTGGGCATAAACTCAGCGTCGGATTCGTTCAGCAAGCCCTAATATATCCTCTCCAATACGGCGTACGATTCATATGAACAGCCTGAAGCCGATTTTTCCAGGCATTTGTGTTTTCCATAGATCCATGGCAAAAAATATCGTATAATTGTCGTATGAGGGAGGTGAAAAAGTGGATAAAGGAATTGACCAGAATGTGATTTTGCAGGCCATCCGTGAACTGTCGGACCAAATCAAATCCGTGGAAAAAAATCTGTCCGAACGGATGAGTGCGCTGGAAAGCAGAATGGAGGCGCTGGAAACGAGAACGGCGGCTTTAGAAGAAGGCCAAAAAGAAATTAAAGAACTGGTCAGAAAAATTGACAAAAAACTGGATGTCCTCAATCGTGATTTGCTTGACACAAGGGCAGATGTTGAATTCTTGAAAAAGTAAATTTCCCGTTTTTCTGCTCACATGAATAGCCGCAAGTCCCTCTTCTTACAAAAAGATTCTCAAAAAATGGTCCTCTTGGTTTGGTCCAGATCCCCGATTCGAGATCCTTCACATCGCCAAAGAGGACTTTTTATATGCGTTGCCGGGATTACAATGGCCATGCGAGATCAATACTTTGTATGGTTTTTCACAAATTGAATTTACAAATCCTTTTCAATCACCCGCTCCCATGCCTTATATCCAAGAGTCTTTTTCCATCCTTATTTTAAAGGGAAGAAAAAAGAACCGGCACACTACCTGAAAAAAGTTGTTGCCCAAAATTTTCCTTGCCGTTTCTTTCTCATTGTTTTTTAATGAAATTAGATCAAAAAGAAAGCTGGGAAAAATGTGGGTGTTGTGTTGACAAAAGCCGCTTCGTTTATTTTGATCATTGTGCTCGGCTACATTTTGAAGCGGGTCGGATTTTTTAAGCCGAATGATTTTCAGCTGGTTTCCCGCATGGTTTTGAATATTACATTGCCATGCGCCGTGATTACAAATTTTGAAAAGCTCTCTTTAGAAACTTCGCTGCTGATGCTTGTCGCAATCGGCGTCATTTGCAATCTGGTAATGATTGCAACCGGCTATATCGTTTCCTGGCGCCGTACCCATACGGAAAAAGCCTTTAACATGATCAATTATTCCGGTTATAATATTGGCTGTTTTACACTCCCCTATGTACAAAATTTCCTGGGGCCCGTTGGCGTAGTGGCAACCTGCCTGTTCGATGCCGGCAATTCGGTTTTATGCACGGGCGGCACCTATTCGATCGCTTCCGCCGTTGCCAACAATGAAAGAACAAATGCGGCATCTTACCTGAAAAAAATGTTTTCATCTATACCGATGGATACCTATCTGATCATGCTCGTGCTGTCGCTTTTGCATATTACATTGCCGGCAGGCGTGACTGCATTTACCGGAATCGTCGGGCAGGCAAACGGCTTTCTGGCCATGCTGATGATCGGGATCGGTTTTGAACTCCGGCTCGAAAAAAGCCAGGTTGCAGGCATCTTAAAAGCCGTCATCATCCGTTACGGAATGGCCATCCTGTTTGCAGTATTCTTTTATTTCTTGCTACCGCTGCCGCTTGAGGTCCGGCTCGTGCTCGTGATTATCGCGTTTGCGCCGATTTCCGCTGTCTGCACGGCATTTACCCAGAAATGCGGCGGCAATGTCGCCATGTCCAGCACGTTGAACTCTTTGTCCATTTTGATCAGTATTGTGCTGATGACCAGTCTGATGGCCGTACTGAAGATCGCCTGAATCAATCGAGTAGGAGGCTAATCATTATTTGATTAGCCGACCTCTCACACCACCGTGCGTACGGTTCCGTACACGGCGGTTCTAAAGTTTACGACCGTACAGACAGATAGTAATCCAGAAAACTTATATACCTTGCTCTTCGAATCACCATCACAGCGCACTAAACAACCAGCCCGGAAAAAGATTTTCCGGGCTGGCCATACTCTAATGATGATTAGCTGCTGTTTCCTGAAAAACAGCTTAGTCTAACAACACAATTCCTTCATCCTCTGCCGCCAGAATCATGTCCTCAATTAATGATCTTATGGTTTCTACAAATACTTTCTGGTCTGTCGCTGGCGTCAACGGTATCAGGCTAATGCTTTTCTCGCTTAACGGCTCAGCTTCACCCGCTCCTCCTTTTTCTGGGTAAAACACCAGCACTTGATGCACCGGGCGTATTCTTTGCCAGCGTTTTTTTCGATAAATATACGGTGACCTCACATTATCCGCATAACTGATCAATTGTTTCATTGTATCACTAAGTGCTGTTTTCTTTCGATACTTTAAGTCCATTAAAATCGCACCGATAAAAATGCCCCCAATAAATACATCTACTCTGATATCGGGGTTATTATTGGTACTCGTCGTATAGACCGGAAAATCAGCAGGATCTGTTTTTTCCATATCACTTGGAATTTTCCCGTCGTATACAATTTGCAGCCGGAGATCCCCTCTTAATAATGAAACAGTGGTACCTTTAGGGATTGTCGGAATTACAAACAAATTGCCAGAATTCCATCCGTCAGGTTCGAAAATCCAACCGGATCTTTTTTCAAAGTCATATGTGCTTCCGCAGAAATGGGAGAGAACTTGCAGGTAGCCCCATATCTCATATAATTGGTCTGTTCTTTTCCATCGATACCGCCAAGCCGGATGCAGGGAAAAATTCACTTCTTCAGAGTCCAAGATCCGGCTAACCTGCCATATTTTCCTGTATCGAATATCTTCAAGCATTTTATTAGGTGTCGACAGAGGATGCTGATTTGCAATTTCATGATACCAATGGCACGTCTTCAATACATTTAGGGCGCCCTTCATTTGTGCAGCTCTATCACGGTACTGTCCCAGCTCTTTTAAAAACAATTTTCTTTTTTCATAAGGCGTATAGGATGAAAATGCACTGTTCGTGTTGTTTTCCAGCTGCCCGATGCAGGTGTCGAGTGCAGCGATAAAATGGTCCAACAGTTTGACCCATTTTTCGATGATCATTTTGAGCATCCTGTTTTCAGGCAGGTCATAATTGATTCTTTTTTTCAATGACAATAGTTCATCCGCTGATTCCGGATGCTTTAAACGATAACGGATGGAAACTTCGTCGATTTGGGACGGCCGCTCAATTGGCTGAAGCCGATATTCCTTTTTTAAAGTATACCGCACCCGCTTTGCAAGATCAGATACAATGGCGGATACATCTGAAAAGTAACTGTTCAGCGTATTAAATTGCCGGAACAAATTCGGATCAATCGGCATGTTTTCAAACTTCATGTTTACATGCTGTTTCCGGACGACATCGAGCGCCAAGCCTCTTAACTGGTCTTCTACTTCTTTCCTCATTGTACTCAACTGGTCTTCTGTCAGCCTATTTGAAATGACTTTTACGAGCGAATAGTATTTTTTTCCTCTGGTATGTATGGTTACACAGTATATACCCGGAATGTAAGGATAATATTCTTCATTTGAGTGATACTTAAATAGTGTCACTTGCTGGCCGGCTGCGAGGTAAGGCTTTCCTTCCCCGTCTACCGGCAATCCTGCATTTAGCAGGATATCAAAGCCATCCATATAACACTTCGCACCATCGTCCGTGCTAGTAAAAGATAACTCCAGAGGGATATATTCCCGTAAAATTAAATAGCCGTGTTTGCCTTCATCCCACTCATAGAGGTTCTCTACAAAGGGAGTGAGCACTTTCTCTTCCCGTGTTCCATCCTGGTATATATGTGTAAATACAACCGAGAAGCCTGTATTAGATTGTGTATCCATTTAATTTCAACTCTTTCGCTTTTTGTTTCACAATTTCACGGCTCTTTTCGAAGTCAGAGACTTGTTGATGTTGATCAAACAGATTTAATAGTATACTGCCGTTTACTTCCCCTGTTTCCTTATCATAAACTCCCGCAAGCTCACGAAGCTGATCCTCGGAACCCCTGAGTTTCGTGAGAATCCGCTGCACCATTTGAAGATCAAATGCCTGCTCTCTCGTAAGCACATCCTGGACAGGCAAATTGGCCAAATACGCATCTATTTGCTTTACAATCCGCGGGCCGACTCCGATTTGTTTATTTGCGTCGTGTAACGCCTGGTGAACGTTCCAAAGGAATTTCAGTTCTTCATCCATAAGGGCTACATTTCGTCTATCCGCTTTAAATGATGTATACGTCTCAAAATCTACTTCTTCTGTACCAAGCGCAAGGATTTTTTTCCTTTCCGGCAGCTTTTTCATATGTTCGAAAGGCATAATTTCGAGCGACAGCACATTCGCCCGGTCCAGTACCTTATCTGAAAAGTGATACGTCGATTCATCCACATTCACCGTGCCGACAAATAATACATTTTCACGTATCGCAATCGTTGGCGGATACTGAGCGGAATTATAGAGTCGGCTTTCCAAATCGTCATTATATAACCGCAGCACTCTTTTTCCATGATCCATTTCCAGAATAGAAAGAAACTGTGAAAAATAATGTTCAACACGAGCCAGGTTCATTTCATCAAAACAAATAATAAACAATTTATCCTTTTCATCTTCTGCTTTTCTTAAGGCATTGATCAATCCTGAATCCCCCGGACGGTACACCATATGGAGGGTATCCGCATAACCAATTAGATCTGAATCTGACGTCCATGAAGGGCTCACCGGTATGAGCGTATATTGAATCCCTTTTAATCCCAGCGCATGGCTGTAAAGTTCCACCAATTTCGTTTTGCCGGTGCCACTCATTCCCGAAAGAATGACAAGGGAGGAGGACTTCATGCACGTATGAAAATTGATCAAGTCTTTTTTCTCATATACAAACCCAAAATCCCTCGTCGTGGTAAACAGGTTGTCCAAGAATTCATTTTCTTTGGCATTATAAGGTGTTAAATCCGGATCCGGTGTTTGAATCCCTTCTACCTGTAGAGTTGCTGCTGCTTCAGCTTGCATTTGCACATTAGGTATCTTTTTGGGATCCTCCTGCACTTTGTTGGTCTGTTCAATTGCCGGATTTGCTTCCTCTTTTTCTAACTTTTCCAGGTTTAACGGGACAGCCTGCTCCACAAGGGTGGTCAGTTTTTTGTAAAGTTCAAGCGGAACAAAGACAATGTTTGGAATCTCATCACTAAAATAGCATTCTTCAATCCATTCAGGTGTCAGCCCAACTTCTTTTAATTCGCCGTGGATTTCAAAGTTAAAACCGCCATGCGCGTGCTGGTGGTGGTCAATTTCACCAAAAACCGAAAAATGGTCATCTTCTTCGCCTTCTTCTCGCCACATCACCAATGAAGGCGTGTCATCTGGCTCATGAGACAAATTTTCCACTTTTCCAACGAATTTTTTGTTGTATAATCTGAATAAAAACTCGTCTTTATCTATGTGATGCGCTTCCTTGTTGAAAACCGGAACAGGAATTAACCGCAGGTCAGTGTGGAAACTCGGCAATTTCGGAATGATCCGGACATCGATTGCATTAAATACTTCTTCGTGATTATAACGCAATCTTTTTTCTACCTTAAACACAAACAAACGGTCTTCCAGCCATTCTCTTAACCGGTCTTTCCGTTCAAAGTCAGTTAGGCGATAATCATCCTCAAAACCCCATCTTTCCAAATCGGAATAAAATCCGGTTACCGTTTTCACATTTGGAAAACTTGCTGCAGGTTGTGAAATAATTTTAATAAAGAATTGAAGGCAATCCTGTTTATTGATGATGATGGTGTCTCGGTTCGATAAATCGAAAGGATCCGATTCTGCCAATACACCAATCATGTCATTTTCCCATACTTTTACTCCCATTATTTAATCCCTCTTTCAATGTATTTCTTGACGGATGGAAAATCTTTAAACTCTCTTACTTTTTGTGTATAAACATTTTTTATCTTCTTTTTGAGCCATGGCGGAACAAGGTAGGCCATCATCCAAATTTCGTCTGCATCCTCCAGCTCCCCGGTTTGTACTGCCTCTTTGAACTTATTTGCCTCAATCGTATGAAATAATGGATTTTCGGACTCATCAATCAACTTATTTTTCGGATCTCCTATAATATAAATTTGCCGGGCAGCCGCTGTACTTTCAGACGGTTTAGATTCAACCCGCTCATCCGTTTGGACTGCGGCAGCCACTTCTTTATTCGTGTTCAACAGCAACGCGTTTAAGTGTGAAATTTCCAATTTGAGTTTCTGAATCTCATCTTTTAACCGCTGCATTTCCGCCTCAGATGTTTTTTTCCACTCATTGAGCCTATTCTTCTGTGTTCTTTCGTTTCCCAATTCTTGCTGAAGTTGTTCTTTTTCCTTTTTCCATGATTGTTTCTCTGCCTTCCAGTCTTTTTTTAAGTGGGACAGGAGCAATTCACACTTCTTAATACTTTTCTGTAATTCCTGATTTTTTTTCTGTGATTTTTGCCACTTTTTCTGCCAATGTGCTGAATCATGTTCATCTTCTTGCTTTGGTGGTTCTGTTTTTTCAGTTAAAACTCTTAGTTCGTCCAAACTGGAGAGACCATTTTTCTTGCAAACCAGCTCCTCGAATTGTTTCGCCCGTTCATGATGACGGTCCTCAGGACTGGAGTAGAGCGCTCCGAGAATCAAATGCAAAGTTTTTCCGTCCTGATACAACTTGAATAATTCATGTACTGTTTTATCTCTTACATCGTCTTCGTCTTTTGCTGCTACTATCTTATAAAAGTCCTGAATCTTTTTTAAGTTACTCTGCTTCAGACACTCCCTGGTCACCAATGCCCTTATTCTCGTAATATCTTTACTAGTGATATGCCGAAAGCCTCTTATACTTATTTTCCAAATCCTGATTAAATTTGCTAGTTCATCATCTGGAATGGTACTAAATATTTTCTTCCATATTTCTTTCTCCATCTTTTCCCCTCCCGATTCCATTTACTTATCATTTTACTTTATAGTGATACCGATAGAAATGCTTTTAACAGTCTTTTTTTCTGTCCTCTGTAATCCAGCGCAATCAAACTGATCTGATTCATCCATTATATTCTCTTTTCTTCGGTCTAGCTTTTTTTAAATGAAAAAGGTGCTTATCCCTTAAGCACCTTTTTCGCTTCCCTTATTATGATTTGCTGTTGATTTTAATCTGATACAAATCTCTTCTCCGGTCAGCCAGTTGCCGGACGGAGCCGCTGTTGCGGTTGCGGCGCAGTTTCTCAAGATCGACATCGCCGACAACGACGGTATCGACATTGGGATCGCATTCCCCGACAATGCCGTCGCGGGCAAAACCGAAATCGGAGGGGGAAAAGATGCCGGACTGGGCATACTGGATATCCATGTTTTCCACGTGGGTCAGGTTTCCGACTGTTCCCGCAATACAGGTGTACACCTGGTTTTCAATGGCCCGCGCCTGCGCACAGTAGCGGACGCGCAAATAGGCTTGGCGGTCGTCCGTGCAAAACGGGACAAAAATAATGTTCGCGCCGTAGTCAACAGCGACACGGGCCAACTCCGGAAACTCAATATCATAGCAAATCAGAATCGCAATTTTCCCGCAATCCGTATCAAATACATTGAGTTCGTTTCCTTCCGCGATCCCCCACCATTTCCGCTCATTTGGCGTAATATGGAGTTTGGTCTGCCTTTCGATCGTCCCGTCGCGCCGGAACAAAAAGGCGACATTGTAAATGCCCCCGTCTTCTTCCACAAAATGGGACCCGCCGATAATGTTGACATTGTAGCGCACGGCAAGCTCTGTAAACAGTTCAATATATTGGTCTGTGTACTCGGAAAGCCGGCGCACTGCCTGGTCAGGACGCTTTTCCTCCAGGTAGGACATCAGCTGCGTGGTGAAAATTTCCGGAAAAACGGCAAAATCAGAACCGAAATCCGCTGCCACATCGACATAATATTCCACCTGTCTGACAAAATCATCAAAGGAATCAATTTTTTTCATCATATATTGGATTGCTGTAATCCTAACCGGGAACGAAGCATGATAGACACGGCGGGACTTCGGCAAATAATCAACGTTATGCCATTCCATAAGCGTTGCAAATGAAGCGGATGCTGTATCATCCGGCAAATACTGCCTGTTGATCCGCATAATCTGGAACCCTTCAAGCAGCTGGAAGGAAAGAACCGGGTCATATATATTGTGCATCTCAACCTCTTCCACGTATTCGCGCGGGGTCATTTTGTCTTTATATTTGCTGTAATTCGGAATCCGGCCGCCAATGATGATGCTTTGAAGGTTCATTTTCCGGCAAAGCTCTTTCCGTGCCTCATACAATCGATGCCCGAACTTCATGCGCCGGTATTCCGGGTCGATCATCACTTCAATGCCGTACAGGTTGAGCCCGTGCGGATTATGGTTGGTAATATAGCCGTTCGCGGTGATCGTATCCCATGTATGCTGATCCTCGTATTCATCGAAATTGACAATTAAGCTGGAGCAGGAACCGACAACTTTCCCTTCGTATTCCACGCAAAACTGCCCTTCCGGAAAAATCCGGATATGGCTCTCGAGCTGCTCGCGTTTCCACGGCTCCATCCCCGGAAAACATTTTTTCGACAATGCCATAATATCATCAATGTCTTCGAACCGGATGTTCCGCACCTCGATTTTCTTCTCAAACTTGGATACATCTGTCTCTGGCACAATCTCACACCCTTAACACACTTTTTCTTTTTATCATACCCTATCCGGAACGGTTTTGCTCAAAAAAACTCTATGTAGGGCTTGCTAAGTCAGTAATATTCCTAGATTTAGCAAGGCTGCTGACAGCTTTCCGCACCTATTAAAAGGATTTTACAACAAATCCAGGGAAAAGCTTGCACTCGAAAGCCGATTCAACATATGGAGAAGAAAAAATCGCCCATTTTCCCTTGAGAGAGCTGCAGACAAATTAGGTACAAACTCAGAATCGGATTCGTTCAGCAAGCCCTCTGTATCCTTTCATCATCCAGCAATTGGAATACCTCTCTCTAGATGTTCATTTCACCGTGTACAATGAGATGATGGAGTGTCTTCCCATTTTTTCACTTACCTGCCCTTCGAGTAAACCGAAATGTTGAAAATATAAGTTGACAAATCGGAATAATATTATTTATCATAGTTTTAACAAATTATTTTCTTGCTATACAACTTATCAAGAGAGGGGGAGGGACTGGCCCGAGGAAACCTCAGCAACAGATTCTTTTTGGGAATACTGTGCTAATTCCAGCAAGCGTCAAGCTTGGAAGATAAGTTAAGGAGTGCGCCCTCTTCTTAACTTTCTTGAAGGGGGCCTTTCTTTTTTGGATCATCCGAATTGCCGGCCGGACCACCAGGCACACACGAAATTTATTTTTGGGGGTAGTGAAAAATGGCTCATATTGATGAAACAAAAATCGCCCGCATTATGGAATCATTGCAAAAACTGGAGTTTGGAACAGTGGTCATTTCGATCCATGAAGGGAACATCACACAGATCGAAACAACCGAGAAAGTCCGGTTTGCACTGGAAAAGAAAAAAGCGGCACTTCCCAACCAAAAGATGGGATGACGGGCGCCGGTACTCCGGTTATCGCTTTCCCCGTTTTTCGTACGACACGAATGCCGGCATTTGGATATCGTCCAAATGCCGGATTTGTTTATGAGTACAAAGATATTGAAGTTTGCGGAAACAATGTTTTTAAAGCAGCATTCAGGCGGTCAGCTGCTTGCCGGTCGAGTTCATAGAGTCCATCCCTTTTTTTCACTTGTTGGTCGAGAATAAACACCCCTTTTTCTATGCACGTTGTCCCGAGTGAGGCCAAAACCGGTTTCAAGGCGTAATCGAGCGCGAGCAAGTGGCCGAATGTACCGCCCATGGCGAGTGGCAGCACCTGCTTGCCGGATAAGCCATTTTGCGGCAAAAGATCCAGAAATGTCTTGAGCAATCCGGAATAAGACGCTTTATAGACCGGTGTCAAAATGATTACCGTATCGCCTTCTTCTACTTTTCTTAATGCCCTGGTGATGGGCGGGCTTTGCCGGGCATTCATTAAATCGCCGGCCGGAAGTTCCCGAATATTGATGAGCTCCGGTTCGTACCCGTGCCCCCTTAACCCGGCCCTGATATAATCACGGATCCCATTTAATCTCGTATACGCAGAAGGGCTCCCGTTCAGCAGTACCACTTTTTCCGCCATATGAATCCCCCAATTCTTCCTTAATTTTTCATTGCGTGCAACAGCTGATGGCCGTTGTTCCCTAAAATGCGGTTTAAAATATGATTGGTTGTTGCTGAAAAGAGGGCGTGGTCCCTTTTCCGTGGATAAGGAAGTTTTACCGGATAATCCATCGCAATTTCCCCCTCTTCGATTAACACAACCCGATCAGCGAGGGCGACTGCTTCTTCCACGTCATGTGTCACCAATATGGCCGTAAAATGTTTTTCAAGCCAAAGCGACTGGATCAGCGCATGCATTTCAATCCGGGTTAATGCATCGAGCGCCCCAAGCGGTTCATCGAGGAGAAGGATGTCCGGCTCATGGATTAATGCCCTCGCCAGTGCCACCCTTTGTTTCTGGCCGCCGGATAAAGACGAAGGCCAATCATTTGCACGCCCTTCCAGCCCGACTTTTCCAAGCATTTCAAGTGCCTTGTTCTTCCAGTCGCCCGCAAGGCCAAGCCCGACATTTTGAAGCACGGTTTTCCATGGGAGCAGGCGGCCGTCCTGAAACATCATTTTTGCCGATCCGTTTCTGCCGGATAAAGGCGCCCCGTTTATAAGGATTTTTCCGCCGCTTGCCGCTTCAAGTCCTGAAAGCAGCCTGAGAAGCGTACTTTTGCCGCATCCGCTCCTCCCAACAATCGCAACAAATTCCCCTTTTCTTATTTTTAAATGAAGATGGCGCAGGATGCGATGGCTGCCGAATGATTTCTCCAGCCCCTCAATCTCTACAGCAAACGCCTTTTCTTTCGGCATCGTTTCCTCCTCCTTTATTTTTGATATGACGGGTGCCACTTTAACAATCGTTGTTCTGCGATTTTTGCCAGCCAGTCGGACAGTTTTCCAAGAAGGGCATATAAGACAATACTCAAAACGACAACATCAAGCTGCATGAACTCGCGGGCGTTCATGGCCATATAGCCAATGCCGGAGTTGGATGCAATCGTTTCGGCCACAATCAAGGTTACCCATGTGACCCCGAGCGCATAGCGCACACCGACTAAGATGGAAGGAAGCGCCCCCGGCAGGATCATATGCCAAAAAAGTGCCGTCCCTTTCAGCCCGTAAACTTCTCCCATTTCGATTAGCGCTCTGTCCACCGAGCGGATGCCATGGAACGTATTTAAATAGATTGGAAAAAAGGTGCCGAGCGCAACGAGAAACAGCTTCGCTTCTTCCCCGATCCCGAACCATAAAATGACAATCGGAATCAGGGCAAGGTGGGGAACGTTCCGGATCATTTGCACGGTACTATCGAGCAGGCTTTCCGCTTTTTTGGACAGCCCGGTAAACAACCCAAGTCCAAATCCGATTCCGCCGCCAACCAAAAATCCGATCAGTGCCCGTTTTGTGCTTGCGCCGATATAATTGAAAAGCTGCCCGGATTGCGTGAGACCCCAAGCCGCTTTTACAACGGCAACAGGGCTTGGGAGCACATTGGGTGGCAAGATGCCAGCAGAACTTGCAAGCTGCCAGGCAAACAGCAGGCAAACCGGCACCACCCACGGCATGACGCGTTTTTTCAACATCAGATCGGCCTCCTTACTTTAATACTTTCGGCAGTGCATCGTTCGCCACAATCTCGCCGAACGGGCTGATGACATTGGAAACGGGGGCATCAGGCTGTTCAAGCGGCAGGTATGGGAACAACAGCTCAGCCGTCCGGTACGCTTCTTCAAGATGCGGATAACCGGATAAAATGAACGTTTCAATGCCAAGCTCCGCATATTCCTTCATTCTTTCTGCGACAATTTCCGGGCTCCCTACAAGTGCCGTTCCCGCACCGCCGCGCACGAGCCCAACGCCGGCCCAAAGGTTCGGGCTAATTTCAAGATTGTCCCGGCTGCCGTTGTGGAGAGATGTCATTCGTTGCTGGCCGACCGAGTCAAACCGTGAGAAAATCTTTTGGGACGCTTGGATGAGTTCATCATCGACATACCGGATCAAGTCATTGGCTGCATCCCATGCCTCGTCCTCTGTTTCCCTCACAATGACATGGAGCCGAATCCCAAAACGCACTGTCCTTCCTTGTGCTGACGCCAGTTTTTTGACATGATCGATTTTTTCCTTTACTTTTTCCGGCGGCTCGCCCCAAGTCAAATAGACATCGACATGTTTTGCCGCCACTTCCTGCCCGATTTCCGACGACCCGCCGAAATAAAGCGGCGGATAAGGCTGCTGCACCGTTGGATAAAGCAGTTTGCTCTCTTTTACGTTTAAATATTTGCCTGTAAAATCCGCTTCCCTGTTTTCGAGCAAGTTCCGCCAGATGGTCAGAAATTCATCGGTCAGTTCATAACGTTCGCGGTGGCTGAGGTGGAGACCGTCTCCGGCCAGCTCAACCGGATCTCCCCCTGTGACAACATTGATGAGTAGTCGCCCTTCAGAAAACCGGTCAAATGTTGCGGCCATTCTCGCTGCCTGCGATGGAGACATGATCCCGGGCCGGACCGCAACGAGAAACTTCATTTTTGAAGTAACCGGAATCAGGCTTGAGGCCGTCACCCATGCATCTTCGCAAGATCTTCCGGTTGGGAGCAAAGCCCCGGTGTAGCCGAGGTGGTCGACAGCCTGTGCCACTTGCTTTAAATAGTTGAAAGTGACGGCCCGCCCGCCGGTTGTTACCCCCAGGTAGCGCGAATCACCATGTGTCGGTATAAACCAAAATACGTTCATCCTTTATTCCCCCTTCATTTGGATAAAAATGCTTCTTTCACTTTGATTGGTTTCGGAATTAACTTCAGTTTGTAAAATTCATTTGCGATTTGCTGCTGGTCTTTCAGCGTTTGAGTTGTGATTTTCTCAGTGCCGAAGTTTTTGCGGCTAAGCGTCAGTTCCAATGATTTCTTATCCATTCCAATCTGCGGTGCCAGGAATTCGGCCGCCTGCTTCGGATTTTTTTCCACCCATTGATCTGTTTTCTCAAGTTGCTTGAAAATTACATTGAGAACGTCCGTATGGTTTTGCGCAAACGGCTTTGCTGCCAGGAAGAATTCCCGGTTCGCGACAAGGCCGGTGCCATCCGCGATAGTGCGGGCTTTCGTTGCCAGCTGTGCATCAGCCAAAAACGGATCCCAGATCACCCACGCATCGACATCCCCTTTTTCAAATGCAGTGCGCGCATCGGCGGGCGCGAGAAAAACCGGATGGATGCTGCTATAGGGAATGCCGGCTTTCTCCAATGCCCGTACAAGCAAATAATGGACATTCGACCCTTTGTTCAACGCGATTTTCTTGCCTTTTAAATCTTTGAGGCTATGAATGTTGGAATTTTTCGGGACAATGATGGCTTCCCCTTTTGGATTGCTGGCCGAATCGGCAAAATATACGAGCGGCGCCCCTGCTGCCTGAGCAAAAATGGGCGGTGCTTCCCCCGTATGGCCAAAGTCTAGACTCCCCGCATTCAACGCTTCCAAAAGCTGCGGGCCGCCGGGAAATTCCGTCCATTTTACGGAATATCCGAGCGGTTTCAGTGCTTTTTCAAGTGTTCCTTTCGCTTTTAAAATGTTTAAGGTTCCGAATTTCTGATAGCCAATCCGGACCACTTTGCCGCCTTTTTCGCCCGATTTTGCCGCTGCTGTATCCTTTTTCCCACTGCTGCATCCGCTGATGAGTAAAAAAATGGCGGTGATCAGCAGCAAATGGACCGACACCAGTCGCTTTCGTTTCTTTAACATTTCCCTCTCTCCTTTCTTGTTTTATAGCATTATGTAGGAGGTACACATGGGCACCGCCCCCTTTCCTATCATTCCGATTTATTTAGTTGGTAAAAGGCCGCAAAAAAGGCCCCTCATCTTTTAAATAAAGTGAGGAGCCTTCGGTTGACCGGCCGGCTTCAAAATATTTCAATTGTCTTTCCACATCAGTATCCGCTTAAATGTTGCTTGCCCGTTTGAAAGGTTAAATTCATTTTAATTCCACTATTCCGACCTGTCAAGTAATATTTTATTTTTTTATCATTCATGCTGATCGCCGGTATCATGATGAAAACCTTTGACAATTGTAAAAAAATCAGGTAAAGTACCAATGTACGAACATTTATTGAGTTATATTCAAATAATATTCGTTTTTAGGAGTGTAAATCCATGGATACAGTGTTTGATTATGAAGATATTCAGCTAATTCCGGAAAAATGCATTGTAAATAGCCGCTCGGAATGTGATACAAGTGTGGAATTGGGCGGGCGGAAATTCAGATTGCCTGTTGTGCCGGCCAATATGCAAACCATCATAGATGAAAAAATCGCAGTCTACCTTGCGGAAAACGGATATTTTTACATCATGCACCGTTTTCAGCCGGAAAAACGGCTTTCGTTTGTGAAGGAGATGAAGGAGCGCGGGCTTTATGCTTCTATCAGCACAGGCGTCAAGCCGGAAGAATATGCGTTTATCGAAGAACTGGCCGCAAGAAATCTGGAGCCGGAATATATAACAATTGACATTGCACATGGCCATTCGAATGCCGTGATTGATATGATCCATCATATCAAAAAGCACTTGCCGGAAACCTTTGTCATTGCCGGAAATGTCGGCACGCCTGAAGCCGTCCGGGAATTGGAACATGCCGGGGCAGACGCCACAAAAGTCGGCATCGGGCCAGGAAAAGTATGCATTACAAAAATTAAAACCGGGTTCGGAACAGGGGGCTGGCAACTGGCGGCATTGCGCTGGTGTGCAAAGGCGGCAAGCAAACCGATTATTGCGGACGGCGGAATCCGCACGCACGGTGATATTGCCAAATCGGTCCGGTTCGGGGCGACAATGGTAATGATCGGCTCCCTTTTCGCCGGGCACGAAGAATCCCCGGGTGAAACGATTGAAATGGACGGAAAACTTTACAAAGAGTATTTCGGGTCGGCATCGGAGTTTCAAAAAGGGGAACGCAAAAACGTCGAAGGGAAAAAAATGTACGTGGAATACAGAGGTCCGCTTCAGGATACGCTGAAAGAAATGGAAGAGGACTTGCAATCTGCCATTTCCTATGCCGGCGGTAACAAACTGGCGGACATTCGGAAAGTGGACTATGTCGTTGTAAAAAGTTCCATTTTTAACGGAGACCGGGTGTATTAACGCCCGGTACAGTTGAACCCATCATATGAATGTCATAAGGGACTCTTTTTGTGCAAACCTCAAATTCCTTCATTATAGTATTGCTTGCTAGCTCATTTCAGAGAGACAAAAATTGGGCGCGGCACAAATATTCGGCTTCGGCAGTTAATGGCCACAAATATCGCCATTCCCGGGGGCATTATAAGGCACGGTTCCCTCACGAAGGCGTTAAAAAAGGATATGGGCCCGATTGAAGCCCATATCCTTTCGCTTTTACTTGAGCTGTAAATGTTTTTCCCTGACTTCTTTCGTCGCTTGGACAAGATTTTTAAGCGCAGGAATCGTTTCTTCCGGTTTTCTTGTTTTCAGGCCGCAGTCAGGATTGATCCAGAATAA
>Ga0207748_1000133_pt1 | contig 75293 bp, 49 predicted proteins | sample HigsolmetaGSP13D_FD_184841 | JGI IMG/M metagenome (GOLD analysis project Ga0207748, IMG submission 184841) | High solid enriched microbial communities from the Joint BioEnergy Institute, USA - SP1-3-D (SPAdes) | ecosystem: Engineered > Bioreactor > SSF (Solid state fermentation) > Aerobic >...
CCCCCCCCAACACACACACGCGCGCAGTAGCTACTCCGTAAGTTCTGTGTACATTACATAGCTAGGTACAGAGTACCTCTGTATGTCTCCGTAGACGAGGACAAAGACAGAGAATCTGGAGTATACTGCATACTCAAGCAGGACAGGAACATGGACTGACCGCGTCAGGTGATAGATACCATGGAGTACTCCGTACAGTATAGTGAGTTTGCTTCCCCAAAGAGACACCGAGCCAGACAAAAACATATCACGAGTCGACTCGACCCAACCCAGCTGAGCGGTAAATGATTTCTTTTTTCTTTTTCTTTCTTTTTTTTTTCTCCCATTTAGTTCTATCCCAGTTCTTATGGCGCCAGCCAGGCAGGTCAGGAGGACAGGGTCTCTATTATGAAGCATAAACTACGAAGTATTCCGAATAGTTTAACTTTAAACTTGGAAGGAAAGAAAGCAAAGCAAAAAAAGTAAATTATAGTAGTTCGTACAGTAGATAAAGTCTGAAGAGTTTTGTTTCAGCAGCTGTTTTGTCCCATGACTCCCTTCCCAACTGTTCCACATACATACATGATCTCGGTCAAGGACGCGGCGCGTGGGTTTGCTGGGGAGACAACGACGCCTGGACCAACTTCCAAGTTCTCTGTACGAAGTACGTAGCGAAGTATCTACGGAGTGCAAGTCACGACCGTACAGTACTTAGTTGTGCGGAGCTGGAGGCTGGAGAGTGGAGACCGCAGGAAGCACCGTAGACGGTAGACGTCATGTCTACAGATTAGAAGAGTCTCGAACCCCAAACAGACAAACAAAGAAAAAAAAAGAAAAATGAAAGGCAAAAAAAGCCGGTGAAAAGGATGGTCGGCAATTTTTTTTTTCTTCGCGCGTCCCAATTTTTGGGGACTCCTGTTTGTTTTCTGGGCAGGCTAGCCTTGTTTGTTAAGGTTGTCCTTTCACTTAGGCGAACTTGAACGATGAATGAATCCAGCCCCCCGGATATCAAGCGAGGGCTGGACTCGAGATGGCTGGGGTGTTCGTGGCCCAATTCTGCTGTGCTAACTCCGGAGCTCAACCAGGGTTCATGCCTGGAGAACCGATGGGGATCCCGTCCGTGGAGTCGTGGACGGTGGAGCCAGCAGTCACAGTGCTTACCGAGTCTTTATATCTTAGAGGAGAGACCAACGACGGGTGGAAGGCGTTCCGCCCGGGAGCTAACCTTGCCAGGAACGCACTCGCCTTGCCGAATGCGGTACTTGATCTCCGCTGCCGAGGTCCGATGAGTCAGGTGGATGGGCGCGTCGTCGTTTATCGTATTCAGTACCTTGGGTATCTGTGGCATTCTGCTGGCCCCTCTTCTGGCCTTTGGGGGAGGCTGCCAGTGCTGGAAATGGTCTTGGTCAAGCCTGGCAGGCCCTGTATATATGGAGGATGTACATACGGATTGGAACAGCAAACGCCTGAGATGCTGCTGTGATACTTCTCCTGTCCGTGACCTGATGATTACGCGAGGTTCCGGGGGATACATATGGAACTGTCGCACTCAGTGTAATTCCTTCGGGGACTTCGGGAAGCTCGGTGTTCATATTCACGGGAACATATCTATCCCGGAATTATTGTTATTATTATTAACAGTATTCGTTTCATGGACTCTGATCTCTGAGGGCTGTCTGAGGACGGGAATTCGGACCGAGATTGGAGAAAATTTTTCTCAGGTTGCTTTTCGCTGTACGGAGTAACGTCGGACAAATAAGCGTGTCCGGACCTATTTTCTCCCATCAAGACACGATGTTGGGGGCTTTTGCGAGTAGCATTTTTCCTTCCAGTGGGATTGGTCTGTGATCGGTTTTCCCCTCTGAGTTGTCAGTAAAGAGCGGGGGGGGTATATATATACGTGCTGTAATATTGGAGCAGCCAGCCAGCCAGCAACTGCTGCTGCTGCTTCCATCGCCCTCTCAGCGGTGAGGAGTCGGCCATATGCGGACATATACCCGCGACGGTTGTACGGAGACTTCGTACGTACGGGGAAGACACGTGCTGTTTGGACTCTTCGCCTGTGCAAGACTGTCGCAGATGCTCGCGACTATTGGGCGAGACGAGGACGTTGGAGTGGCCGCACGTCAAATCATGAGCTGTCGCCGGTCAGCCCTGCTGCATCTCGTTCCTGTTCTCCCACCACAGCATGGCACCGGTTACACGACTGCAGAGTGCCAGAGGCAGATGCAATAATGATGCATGGTGATGGCAGCTGCTGGCAGCGCGGTTCTCCTGGCCAGTCAGGCCCTCCGTGGTCGGGGCGTGGAAGGAAGCGGGCCGAGAACCTGGAGGCGGGTACGACCCTCCGTGGTCCTCGGTTGGGGGTGTGATTCGTGCGTGTCTGTAAGAAAAGGTGGCCGTGGAGAGAGGTCTGTCGTACTGTATTCAGTGTAACCGTCGTATCACTGGTTATGATCGTTATCTTTTTTATCCGTCTGCCAGTGAGATCCGTGGAACGAATGAGGTATATACCTAGGGACACAAGGGCTATATTTATTGTGTAGATACGCCCGAGTTGTCCCAAGAGGAAGGATATATTTATCTTCGGAGTAACTCTTGACAGCTCATCAGCTTGTACGACACGGACTTGCTGCCCTCCAGGCTCGTCACAGCCAGCTCCCGTGCGACTTCTGTTGCAGCGTTACTATTATTCTGTGAAGCAGGCCCTCATGTCCCTCACTGGTGGAAAATGTGATGATAAATGATGGTTATTTTTGTCCAGACCAAACGCCCATCGAGTTTTGAATCAATGGACTGTTGGCTCCTGATGTCAGATGATTCGGTTGACATTTCACAGAAACCTCCCTTCATGGATCATCTCTGGCGAACAGTAAGGCTCGTCGGCCCTATCAAACTCGCCCACTGGAGAGGCCCTTTTCAATTTTGCGAGACACAGAGTCATAATGGACGTGGCTGGCTGGCTTCCTGACGGTAATCTGTACGTTACAGAATCGGCGACCATCTCGGCATCTGCCCGCTTCCAAGCCTTCGATGCCCGCGCTTGTCATCATCCCACGTGCTGGCTGGGCTGATCATCAGTGTGGTTGTGCCGAGTCCTGACCTGACGAGTAGACTACCTCCGAGCAACCCCTGTGACGATCATCTTTCCGCCATTCATCCCTCCAGGCTTCTTCCGTCAGCCTTTCTTCGAGAATAATAATAATGCCTGTGGCTGGGAGGCTGGGACTGTCTGCAGAGGGCACCTCCACCTCTTGAATACGTCATCACAATGCGTCCAGAAATAATCATCAATGGTCGCATCGCAAGGTTTAAAAACGAAGCATCGACTGGTCACTACTGGTGTGTGAGATGGTCAGTCACTGACTCGCCTCGCCTAAGCCTTGCTGCTACTGGACCGTTAGGAGAGAGAAGAATCGAACTGTCTGGCATTGCAGAAACCTAAAAAAGTAAAAAGGGTACATCTTCCAAGCCATCTCCGCGCGGTCTCCGTGTTCTGTTTCCGCCCGTCGACGGCTGGAAGTTTAATTGTATCCAATCACCACGAGGCAGACTTCTTTCCACTTCTGGTACAAAGCTGACAAAGCCTTGGGAATAGTGCTAGGTGTGGGGACCTTTCAAAAGGATTATTTGGGTATGGATGTGCATAAGTGAGTGTATCAAGCTTCAGAGCGCGGAAGTTTACGTGTACAGTACAAGATTCGGTCCCATTCGCCGGCGTATTTTGGTTGCAGAACTAGAAGATCATGGGGAATTGCCTCTGACAGGTTGCGGAAACTTTTTCCTAGATAAATCACACCGCTGATTGCGCGCCATAGTCTTGTCTTCTTCTGCTCTTGGCCCTGCTGGCGGGTCTCGTATATATGCTTCCTAGGGCTCGTGGCAGATCTTGGGGTTTCCGTTTTAGGTTATGCAGTAGATGTATCAGATTCGGATTCCATCGTCTCTCGGCGAAATGTGGAGTGTTCTCCTGTTCTACCTAGGTGCTTTGCTTGCTTCGAATCCACACACGGACGGTTGTGTTGTAAGTGAAGCTGGCGGGTTGATGTTAATCAGTTAATTACTATGTAAGCTGATCAGTGCTGTATGTGTTCCTTTAATTTGCTAGGGAACTGCGGTACTAAATGGGGAATCCCAGGACACATAATTACTCTGAAATGCATCAGATATGCATATTTGTTCAAACATAACCACATGGACAAAACACGTGTCCGACTTACGTAGTCGCCCACTGCAATGGTCGTGGGAAACTCCCGAGGTCGATATCACCGTCTAGGACCTTTACATAATAGACGCCCTCAAACTACCTAGGTACCATATATAACAGAACACACGCCTATCCTCTGAGTTCGAATCCGCAACCTCACTTTGCAGGAACGGTGTGTCTATTAGGTGCGGTTTGCGGCTAATGGGAATTCCAGGATTCAGTCAGGGACTGAATTCATTTCTGTTCATTATTCTCTTTAGTTCTTTATATCTATTTCTTTAATTCCGAGCTTTCAATGTGTGGCAAGAAAGCTTGACAGAGTTGGTTCCAGTCATGGAACCTCCGTACGTTTTGATGCTGCGAAAGCATCGAATCTGATGATCTATTTCGTCCGGCTACAAAAATCCTGCGGGGACAATGTTCGTCTATGATGGAAGCAGCTAAGCTTTCCTGTCTCAAAATGTGGAGAATTGTGATGTCTTGCTGCTTAATAGCTAAAAGAGAGCCAAGGTCTCTGTCATCTCCAGGTTATGGTATAGGAACCAGGAGTCATCTTTGTGTCTGTATTCTATGTCCGCAGGGTCTTGGAGAAAATGTTCCATCTTGTCCACCCTACGAGGCGAGTCATGGAATCAAGCAGTTCTGCTCTGTAGCAAGGCCCAAGCTGGACTTCATTCTCTGTGATATACACAGAGACTTTCTAGCATATGAAAAGGAAAGCTGTGGTAGTTGCTGTTGCACCTTCATGCTACCCGATTTGGAAACAACTTCCACATCTGGCACGAGTCGAGAGGCGCTGTCTATGGCAACCTGTTGTCAGCGGTTAACGGCAAATGCCTTCTCAGTTGGCAGCTTCTGCCAGATGAGAAAGAGGAAGAGTCTGCTCTGAGTGCAACTGATGGACTTTGCAAGAGGTCTCTGACAGATTCAGTCCGCAACATTGGCTCTTGCCTCCTTCCACTCCTCCACAACCATCTGCATTTGCCAACAGATGTGACAATCTCCCAGACAGCGCTCCAATATTCTTCACTGTGTGAGACGGTATCCTCCGCATTAACTTCCGTCCACCACCACTGCTGAAGGTTTGTTCCTTCACTCTTCTTTCCGTCTAATACACCTCCCCCGCGCGTGTGAAGGTACTCCATTCACCAGCCTCTGTCCTCTTCTCATTCAACACTTTCTTTCATCCTCATAAGGCAAGTATTGTCATCAGTCCTCGAATCCCTTCTTTCTCGCGTTCAACATCCTCTTCTCTCGATCCAAGAACTCGGCGTCGACTTCGTCCAACGGACTGTGTTCTCCGTCCATCAAGAGACTCGAGACTCCACCATCCCCTCTCCCAAATCCGCGATCAGCTTCCTCGAACACACAAACTGCATCATCGACGCCATGTGGGATCCGGTATATTACTTCCTCCAACAGAACTCCCGTCATCTATCTTCCCTCAGCTTGCTGATAGATACCTATTCAAGGCCCCCAAAGCTTTCCCCAACCAGTGCAGCTCCAGCAGCCTACAACAAGCACGAGGCGCTGGCTCTTCAGCATCGATTCCTTAGTCAAAGCAAGTTCCTTTCTTGGATACATATACCTTATCTCACAGAAACTCGAGAGAGAAAGCCACAAGCTAACGCAGGTCTTCGATTATTAGCTCTGGAACCTCGTCCTCCGACCTTCCGCCATGATGATGGACGAAGTCGACTTTCAGCTGTGTTTGGACGTGGAGCATTATGTAAATGATACCCACCTAACTGTTTCCCTCCCGGGAGATTAGAATTAGATGGAACTCCTGCTGACGGAAAGGAAATAACGAACAGGCTGCTATCTCTCGTCGTGAGAGCGAGATTACTCCCATGATTTCTCGGGCCCAGAGGACTGCTGCTGCTCCTCTCTTTCAGGCAGTATACGAGACAACTCCAAAAGTTGGCAAAGCTCGACGAGCACGCGAGATGATGGACGCTATTTCAGATGATGAAACTCTCATGCCGCCACCAAACAAAAGGATCAGAACCGCGGAGAATAACAGGTCGTCGAAGGAGGATGAACTGGTCGACTTTCCCAAGTTCGACAGCGACGAACTAGCACGGCAGTTCTTCGCGGACCTGGAGCTGGACGCCTCCGTCCTAGATCTCTCCCGTTTCCAGTCGACGACGCCCATGACGCCTACGGAGAGCATCTATTATGCTTCTCAGGAACACCCGCACCGCTCCCCTCTCGCGCCGCTGCGGCAGGAGTTTGCCGCGGGCTGGACGGAGCCCTCGTGCTCCAGGAAGCGCAAGTTCAACCACGCGTTCGAGATCTACGAGGACCCCGCGGACGTGGAGATCACCTGGTCCGCGCAGTTCGACCCGAACTGGTACGCTTCGGCCAGCGATGACAAGGAGAACATAAACGACCACGTCGAGTACGAACAGATGGATCTTGACGACATGGAGGATGATGTTGTGTACGCGGCACACCACCACCCGTTGAACAACAGCAGTGGTAGAAGGAACAACATCCTGAGGGAAGAGGAAGAGTACGAGTACAACCCAGGAGGAGCTTTTCACGGGTTCCATCATATCCTAGGGTCATCATCACCCGGACACCACCACCATCGCCCGTATCTGGAGGATTATACCGAAGGAGAATCGTTCGACCCCGTCCTCTTCCCGGCGAGTTCGGCGTCCTCGTCTTCGAGCTCTTCTCCCTCTGAGAACTGGGGGGAGTACTTCCTACCGTCGCCTCCCCGCGCGTACGGTCGTCCTCGGAACAGGCCTAGGGCCCACGACTTTTTCTGATTGAGAGGATCCAACAATGATCTGCGGTGCGATGGCCACTTGGAACATGATGACGTTGAACACACGACACGAGGGACAAACATCAGGACGCAATCGATCTCACGAAGGTCACCTAGATACTTCTGTACATGGTATCTAGGTAGAGAAAGTTAGGCACTTGGGCAGTCGGTACGGTTACGAATATGAGGGGATCATGAAAGTGATACAGCACAACATGAGATTGACATTTCATTGTTAGAGTTCCCTGTCGATGCAGGTCGGATTCTTTTTTTTTTCTCCACGTAGGTGTTTGGTAGGAATTGTTGTTTGTTTTCATTCTGGCCTGAACTGGAGTGTTGGGGTTTTTTTTCTTTACACACCTATCGATCTGGCCATGCTTCTTTCTTTCGTTCTTTCCGGCAGTGGGTCGAGAGACTTCGTGGCTTCACTTCTTCATATTTATCCTGTCATATCATGGGACTTTTCTTCAAAATCAAAAGTCTGGCGGCCCAATTGGGACTTGGGCCCGTATGCATGTGGGTATGAATATGTATGTACAATATGAATCTTAGTTATCTTACCATGTCTCTCCCTCCTGCTCTGAGGCTGTTGGGCATGGTTCTTTTTCTCTTTCAAGTTTAGGGTCTTTTTTTTTTCAGGGAATTTCAAGTCAAATTAATTGATCAATTAGTTGATTATCATCTTCTGGGTTTACACGTCAGATATCAGTAAGCAGCGATTGATGACAATGTTGTAGCTTATCTATCTAGATAAAGTTCGTGTATATACTGCAGTTGATCCCGGTATGATACATTGCGTGGTGCGCCCTACAAATAGGGATCCTGGCCAGTCTCAGCCTTTTTTTATTTTAATAAATGCTGCCTTTTTATATATGCTGGCCATTCTTACATTGTCACCGACTGCCTTTAAGATACTCCGAATCTCTCTCTAGGCAAGATTATATAATATACCGACCGCTTCTTGATATATATATACCTTTTCTGTAGATCTAACATGATCACGTATCAAAAAAATGAAATAACCTAATAAAAGTCCTTTTTTTCCTCTTTTTCTTTTTTTAAAGATCAGAGCAGAGAGAGAAACCTGTTATTCAGCCTTAGTTTCTTTTTTCTTTCTTAGGAAGTCTCCTCTCTTTCTTTCTGCCTGTCAAAGAAAAAATAATAATAATAATAATAAATAAAATGATTCATTCAGGCAGTGAAAAAAAATTTCTAATCTAAATCTAAATTTAAAAAAGGGCAGTATCGAATCAAACCAAATCAAATCAAAAAAGCTGACCCCTGCCAGAGGTAATCAATCCCACTGGGGGAGACCTCCGTAGACAGATAGGTGGATGATTGATTGATTGATTGATTGATTGATAGACAATGGATAGATAGAAGGCAAAGAAATGATGATGATGATGGTGATGAAGGTCATGGATGGAGTATCAGACTAGCTGTCTACCTAGCTAGCTTAGCTAGCTAGTGTGGCGGCCGCCCAAAGGATAATAGAAAAAGAAAGAAATGAAGAAGGGAGAAAAAAATACAGGTAGGTAACTATCACCGGCCAACCGACTGCACGCCGGTGTCGATGGGGAATTTCTTGTGCTTCGCGTCTTTCAAAACAAACGATAATATGATATGGCAAGTACCTAGATAAATAAATTGATGAAATGGTATTGAGATCTTTCCAGAATGTCACGGCTGTGAGCCAAGCCAGCCAGCCAAGAAATGGGATCGAGGAAGTAGTAAACCAGACTACTAGTCTAGTAGTAGATCTTCTCCTCGTAGATGGGCGGCTCGCCCTTCTCCTTGTTCCAGCGGATCCTGTTCTTCTCGTCCAGCCAGGCGTCCTCGTCCGTGATGGGGATGACGCGCGACGAGTGCTCGACCTCCTGCCTGCTGACGCCGCCCTCGTCGCGCGGGATCCAGAGCAAGGGGGGCTGCGCGGTGATGGCCGGGTGGAAGTACGCGTCGCGCTCGACCTCGGGCGGGTACGTGGTGGTCTCCAGGTGGTTCGGGACGAGGCGGCGGAGGGTCGCGTAGTCAGCGTACCTGTCCGGGCGGAAGAACCTGAGGATGGAGTTCGGCTTCTGCTGCTGCTCCGGCTCCGGAGTTCCTGTCAGGCCCTTCTCGATGCAGTCGGGAGAGGACTGGCTGCGCTCCCGGCTGAGCAGCGCCTCCTCCTCCATCTCCATGTTCTTGGGAATGTAGTTGATGAGTGGATCCATCGCCTGGTTCAGCGACATGTGGTAGAGGACGGTGAAAACGAGGAAGATGATCATCAGGACCAGGGGACCAAGGGCCCTGTGATCGGAAGCCACTCCGATGGCGAACAGGCCGATGAGACAGCCTTCAAGGAGGTAGCAGCCAGTCGTTGTCTGCTGCAGAGCACGGATGTAGACCATGCCTTGCGTGTCGATGTCAGCGTTCGAGACGTACAGCAGGTTGTATCGGTAGGCGAAGTAGAAGAGATACAGGCCAATGGTCGCGAATCCGAGAACCAGCGGCGCGATGCAGGAGTAAGTGATCGCTGGAAGAATAATGGATGCTGTCAGCAGAACCATCATCGGAATCAATTGTGACGGGTTGGAACCCACCGATTACTGCGAGAAGCGTAAGGCTGGGAAAGACGGTTCCCCAGCCCAGGCCAGACAGGCTTGCCCATCGGTTGTACATCTTCCGCGGTGTGTTGTCCAGAAGCAATCCCAGGACCTTGCCAAGAATCAGCCCTGTGATCTGAAGGAGTGCCCCAGAGCTAAAGGACAGTCCTTGCAGGACAATGTATGAAATATAGAAGTTGGAGGCCTTGGGGAGGTTCTGCGCGAGCATATTGGCGGCCAACTGAGGCTGCAGAAGGATCTTCTCCACCACACTCGCCGCTGAGGAGGTAAGCGTCACGACGAGGAAAACCTGGACAACCTGGAAAGCGAAGTAGAAGTTCTGGGTCCTCAACTCCACAGCGGCCATGCTAGGCACACCACCCAGTTTTGCCATTACTGCGAATCACACCAGCGATCAGCAACTGTCTACCGGACGGTGTACCACTCACCAGGGTGTCGAACTTACGTCGAAGCACAATAGGTAAAAGGGCCATAAGTATAGACATGGCCACAGTTGGAAGGAGACCGGTGATTACACCCTTGATCCAATCTGGGACTTCGTCGATGAAGTGAAGGAAAGGGACTTTCTTCGTCAGGAAGTTGATGTTGGAAATTGTACCAACGACGGCTGTCGGGATGGACCAGAAGATTACCAGCGCCACCACAAAACCGATCGTTGCGAAATATCGAACCACACGCTCCCACGACCTAATGCGCAGGTTCGACCAGATGACTTGGGTGGGATTGAGGCCAATGTAGCGTGGTGCCATGTGCAAGGGGAGATTGTGAGCAACTAAAAGATCAAGTCAGTCGAAAATGCAGCCGGAAGCAAACCAGATAAAAAAAAGAAAGCATACCTGACTGGTAGGCCAACTGTGCATCAACCTGGGTGTGGAACTCAACGAACACGGACGGGACCAACTTGGCTTCGCCAGCACGGTGCCGAGCCTGGAGCTCCTCGATCTCCGGAGTGAGGCGTTCGATCTCGGATCTGGCCCAGTTGATGGTATCGACTTTCTTCCCGATAATGGGCGTCAGCCGGTGCGTAGGTCTGTCCGATGCCTTGATCCAGCGTGCGGCGACTGAGCCGGATTCCTCCGAGGTGTTCAGCTTTGCCGTCTCTTCGTCAGGAGGGCCCCCGCCCTTCTTCAGCGCCTTGAGGCGTGCGGCGTTGGCGAGTCTGATCAGCTTGATCTCGGCGGCCTCCAGCATCATGGCCGCCTTTTCTCTCTCCTGGACTTTCTCCTCGAGTTCGCTCGTATCTGTCGCGATCCAGACATTCTTGACCTTTTCGGCACCGAACATCCTCCGGATCTTTTCTTCACTGAGATAGTCCTCGGGAACCGAGGAGAACAGCACGGTCCTGGAGGAGATGCGGGATGCGTAGGGCGGGGAGAGTGAGTAGGCCTGGCGCAAGTTGATGTAGTAAATGCTCTCTCTGGTAACCAGGAAGAAGACAAACCCTGGAGGGTGGTTCGATTAGAGCTCCGAGTACGAACGTTCGGTCATGGCTATTGCTACCCACCGACAAAGATCCACGCCACGAACGTGTGGGCATAGTACCTGGAAACGTTACCCGCAACGTTGGACAAGCTGAGGATATCCAGCTGCTGACTGCCCCCTCCGCCGGTCGCGTTGACGGGGAACAGGATCGGCCAGGTGATGCAGCAACCGGCAAAGCAGACGATGGTCATCAGCTTGAGGTAGCGGAGCAGGAGGTACGCGTCCAGCGAGTGGTGCTGCAGCACGTACGTATCGGGCAGCTTGTACATGTCCACGATCCAGCCGACCAGGCCCGTCGACGACTCCGGGGTGCGCTCGTGGGGGCGCAACGAGCCGATGTACGTCCGGGGCATATACATCCGGCGCTGGCTGCGACGGAGGAAGATGAACAGCAGGACCATGACGGCGGCGACGACCAAGGAGGGAACCAAGGTCGAGACGAGACCCGAGGCGGAGTTGGACGTGTCCTTCGGGTCATCGTCCTGCGAAGCAGGTCAGCGCATTGTTCTATGTCGAGAGCATCTTGTCTCCTGAGGTCCCAATGCCCAAATGGCGCATTGGGATACCGCTTGACATAAGAGTCCGCCCATGTCGGTTCGACCGCGGCAAAGCAATCAACGACTTACATCATCACGTTTGACCAGCCAGTGAGGGCCATAAAGGCCCCCATTGTAGGTCGCCATCTTGAGAAGATGTCCTATTCCAAGTGGGCCTGGAGAGGGGACGAGGTTGCAAGTAAGTGGGAAGGGTAAAAGACAAGCACACCCTGTAACCAGCACAGCAAGGAACCAGCCAGTCAATCAATCAATCGCGAACAAAGGAGAAAGGGGGGAAAGAAAGGAAAGGAAAAGAAAAGAAAAGAGGAAAAGAGGGACAAGAAAGGAGAGACAGGAGAGGACAAAAAAAGAGAGTGTGTGGTAGCAAATGAGTGAAGGGGGGCACTCAAACAGAAGAAAAAGCCACGCGAGATGTGCTTGGTGATGGTCTTCCTCCCGCCGGAGCAGATGTTATTTTCTGCAGGACGCACGGTCTCCATACCATCCCCCGGGATGAGATCAAACATCCGGCTTCTCCACACGGCACAGGCATTCTGCAGCGGCGACGCAGGCCAGCAGAACAAACAAAAAGCCAGCAGGGACGTCATCACGAAGAGTTGGCGGAGCTGAAGGCGCGGTCAGGATAAGCGCAGAGCAGTCAACGATCCCTGGGAAGACTGCAGATCGATCTGCGATCCGGACGAGCGGCATCCCCGGCGCACCGCCACACTTGCAAACCAGAGACGGCGGGTTAGGATACAATTAATTAGACCCCACCCTCTGATGTTGATGTCCTAGGACCTGGATACACCAAGGCCTTTTTTTTTAGAGATCGCTGACATCTTCTTTCTCCTCCCCTGTTCCCTGCCTGCCAGAACCCCCTGTCCTTGAGCTGGCGACCCCTACTTTACAGATGCAGGGTTCTGAGCCCGCCTCTGGCTTCAGATTAAATTGTTGAGGTCTAGTCGATTGCATATGACGAGGCGCTGGTTGCACAGGATGCCACGGTCCCAGGGGAATGGATCCTGACGCCTGCGCCCAATGGCATGTCTCGCCCGGGGTCCACGGACCAACCGCGGACCGGGAAACGCCTGTAGATGCAAAACCCTGACGGCCCGCCCTGACGATCGGTACGATCTGATCTACACTCGACCTGCAACTTTGTTTTGAATGCAAGCTTCTATTTGAAATCACTGTTGTACAGTCTATATACTCCTCTGCCTGATGCTGCGGCCGACGTCCCACTGACATGCTCCGTACTATCTTATTTGCGGCCCTCATTTCCACCCTTACGCTTCTATGTCCCGATTGGGATAGGATACGACCGCCACATACCGCCTGTCCGCCTGGTTCAATGACGCTCAGAGAACAATCGGATTTCCTGGAGCAGACGCAGCCCACTGGTGCCTTGGGAGCGGTGCTTGGGCTCTGGCGCTGCGTAGCTCGCTAGCAACATTCCAGCATTGCATCGCAGAATTCCGATGCTGGCATGCGCCCATGCTCGCTCCAGAGACCGGGGCCCCCGCCTCTTCGCGCGGTAGTGTGTGACAGGCGTTTCCATTTGTTCTCCATGACCTGTCTGCATGCCATCTCCGGCACTCAGGAAGCCCACATGGGTCACGGGATGCCCATGGAGCGCAGGTCTCTGGGCCGTCAGCTGGTGTCAGACAGTCAGTATTCGCGAGCCTGGGGCCGCGGTCTCCCGTAGGATACCGCACACGACAGATACCCGATGCATGGTGTGCAGTGTACTAAAGGCCAACTTGCATGGTCTAGGTGCATCCTCGACAGTGTGCCGGGTCGTCGCGCCTCAAGAAGGGATGGCTTTGCGTAGCTCTTCCTCGAAGCTATCCACTCCCCTTATCGGCCGATTCAGCATCAAGAAGCTCAGGAGGATCTCGCTGAAGTGGAACTGTAGATCTGGTCTCAGTAGCTTGTGCATCTTCAGCAGCTCACCCACCGACCACGCTCGCTCCGGGTCCCTCAGGTCTGGGTCGTAACTCTCCTCCAGCAGCAGCCAGACAAAGGATTCGCATGCGGGATACCGGTCGAGCCGGTGCTCCGTCACTTTCATTACAAGATGGTCAAGGAACCGGGCCGTTCGGCTCGGCGACTCTCTGTGGTCCCAGAGAGCAGCCGTGATGTAGATCAGGGCCGCAGCGCGGCAGATCCGCTGGGTGGGAGCGTTTCTTATAACGTAGATGCGGTGGTTATCCGGCACCTGACTGGGGTGAGGCCCGCTGGAGAGAAGGAGATACAGCGGACTTTCCAGCTGGAAGACACTATGTCGCTGGGGGACAAGGGAGAGGAAACTTGGCCTGTTCTGTTCGATCATCAACCGCTCGGCGCTGCGCAAGAAATTCACGAGCCACCGGGCGCCGTCCGCGTCAATCCCCGGTGCACGTGGGACCGTAATGTACCGCACGTAGAGCAGAAATATCTCGATGGGAAGGCTCGATCCAGTCCGTGGCCGCAGGATTTGGAGGGCCCGGTCTGCGTACTCTTCGGCCTTGCTCTTGTTGCCGAACCGCTCTTCCTGCAATGACAACCCGGTCAGGGCCATTGCCAGACTGTCTTCGTCCATCAGCGGTACGCCTCGGATGGTTTGCTGAACGGCATGTTCCGATTGACCGACATGGAGCAAAAGATAGGGGTCATCGGGCCGATTATATAGTCTGGCCCGCCATCGGGACCCGTATGCAAGTATCACGGCCCGGAAGGCCACGGGGTGACGCATGGCGGTCTGAAACACCACATTTTTCATGTGAGAGTTCTGCCCTGACCAGTAGGTCAGCTTAGAAGTCCAGAAATCTACCAGCTCGTAGCCAATTTGATCGAGCGGAACAGGAAGGGTCCCGAAAGGGTCTACTTTTGAGGCGCTGAGCATGCTCGTCGGCCCCGAGCAAACCGGCAGGGACTGAGATGCAGTTTGGGCAGCGGCACATGGCGCTCCCGTGGAACCGGCCACGACCTGAGATTGAGAGTCCACGCTGTTAGCGCTGGCTCTTCGCGGCGAAGGAGGGGTTGGATAAAGATATTATACCAAAGCATTGCTTTGAGGAGCGTAGCTGCTTGTTGGCGAACCATCAGCGCCATCCTCGCCTTCCTGACCCGGCTTCTTTCGCCAGGGCAGATATCGACTGGACCGAGCGGACTGCTTGTCGGCGTTATTGGCAAGCTTGCTCTGCTTACGTTTCTCCCGGATATGGTGTCGCATCACATGAGCCCGCTTCTCTCTGGTGGACGACCCCTGATCGACAAAGTAGAAGACTTGGGGCTGGTCCGGATCGTCCTGGGAGACGACTGGACGCCTCTTGGTCCTGGGCGGTTTGGCAGGCTGGGCTGCGCTGCTGACGGGAGCACCTGCTGAGAGAGTCATGCGTGAGCGCCGCGCCCTGGGGGAGGAGGTCTCGAAGAAGACAGATCCCTACTGTGTTTGCGTGCCCCCGACGGGGCCTTGGACGCTGCAGACTCCATGGCTGGGACGTGGCCGCTGCCTCAACGCTGCGATACGAGCGGGAAGAAGAGGGAAAGGTCGTCGGTCAGCGACGAAGGACAGCAGACGGGGACGGTCAGCAGGACCTCCTGTCGATATTCGAGGCAGCCATGGCGCGGAACCCAGCACGGCATGCGGGATGCTCCGTCTGCGGATGTCGACGAGGTCGACGAGCAGCCGAGCAGCACCTTCCGCGGCGAGTTGGCGGAGGCCAGGCCGTGAGGGGGCTGCGGAAGGTTGGGCCGCTTGCCCGGATAGGGGTAATACCGGGCCGGCCGCTGGTTGGCCGCCTGCCCTTAGCGCCGGCAGCGCCCGTCGGAAAGCGTCAATCAGCATTCCTATTGGCCGCCCGCGCAGCCCTCGGCACCATGACCTTTTGCCGCATGCGGCTAGCGTGCGCCCCTCCTGCAGCGGCCGCCGGCGCACGGACCCCCGGCTGGACCGGCAGCGGCATGTGCCCCGGGCCTGGCGTTCCTGCTTCCCCGTGCGCCGCGCCCGGAACGCACGTCGGCCCGGCCAGAAACCACTTTACGCGTCGCCGTCGCTCCGACGTTTACCCGACGCGCCGCGCGTCTCGCACGTGTCGCTCGAGCCGCCCGAAACCGACATACAGAACAGAGCAGTGTGCAGCTTCGTCCCTCCAGCACCGCACCCCGCTGCTTCGACGGCCACGCCCCCCAGACACCCCTCCACAGCCCGCGGTGTGTCTGGTCGCCCTCTCCCACCATGTCCTCCCTCTTCGACGCCGTCCTCCAGTCCGAACTGGGCTCGACGGCCGGTTCTCGCGACAGACAGTTTCCACCTTCAGACCAGCCGCCCAGCTCCCGGCCGCATCCCCTCTCCGAGAGCAATGGGCCCATGAGCGATGCCCAGGCCTTCCCCGATGACGAGGTTGTCGGCCCCAATGGCACTGCGGCCAATCGACTGCGCAACCCGTACGCCCCTCCCCCGCCGCCGGTCGTCGACCTGGCCGGGGAGAAGGTGCAGCAGGCCTTCGAGGAGCTGCTGGAAACCTACGTCGAGGAGCCTTCGTCGTCGGCCATCCCGCCGTCCTCGGAGATGCTGAGCGACAAGTACTACATCGCGCAGATCCATGGCATGAGGAAGTTTGGGCTCTCGACGCTCTACGTCGACTTCACTCACTTGACGTCGAACCAGATCCTGGCCGAGGCCATCTCAAATCAGTATTACCGCTTCCAGCCCTTCCTGACCAAGGCCCTGCACAATCTGATCGCCAAGTATGAACCGGAGTACTTCGCGGCCCATCGCCAGGTCAGCAGCGTCTCGTCCCAGGCCAGCTCGTCGGTGATGGCGGCCAACGCAAGCGTGTCTGACAACCCGGAATTGGAACGGTCGATCCGGGAGAAGACGCGGCATCAGCAGACGGACAAAGTGTTCTCCCTGGCGTTTTACAACCTCCCCCTGGTGTCCAGGCTGCGGCAGCTACGGACGTCTCAGATCGGAAAGCTGGTCTCCGTATCTGGAACGGTGACCAGGACCTCTGAGATTCGGCCCGAGCTTTCCCTGGGCACGTTCATCTGTGAAGAGTGCAAGACTCCATGCACCAACGTCGAACAGACTTTTAAGTACACCGAACCGTCACAATGTCCGAATCCAACTTGCGGTAACCGGTCCGGCTGGCGCCTTGATATCGGAAAAAGTACCTTTGTCGACTGGCAGAAGGTCAAGCTGCAGGAGTCGGCGCACGAGATCCCGACCGGCAGCATGCCCCGTACGATGGATGTTATCTTGAGAGGCGAGATGGTGGACCGGGCCAAGGCTGGTGAGAGATGCATCTTCACCGGTACCCTCATTGTCGTGCCAGATGTCAGCCAGCTGGGGCTGCCTGGAGTGCGGCCCCAGGCCGTTCGTGACAGTGGAGATGTCGGCGGAGGAGGTGTCACCGGTCTGAAGTCACTGGGTGTCAGAGATCTGACCTACCGTCTGGCCTTCCTGGCGTGTATGGTTACGCCAGACAACACGACTCCTGGCCAGCCGGCGAACCAGCAATTGAGCGGTCAGTCGAATAACATTTTGGCTTCCTTGAACCAAAATGACCAGCTCGAGGAGGATGAAGACAAGGCCCAGGAGGCCTTTCTCCAGAGCCTTACTCCCTACGAAGTCCAGGACTTGAAGAAACTGGTGCATTCCGAATACATCTATTCTCGATTGGTCGATTCCATCGCTCCCATGATTTATGGCCACCGTCAGATCAAGAAGGGATTGCTTCTGCAGCTGATTGGAGGTGTCAGCAAGAAGACAGAGCAGGAGAATATGCAGCTCCGTGGAGACATCAACATCTGTATAGTGGGCGATCCATCCACGAGTAAGAGTCAGTTCTTGAAGTAAGTGTTCTGCAAATCCCGCCTTCGCGTGACCTATTACTAACGCCTCGATTTTTAGATATATCTGTTCCTTGAATCCTCGATCAGTCTATACCAGTGGAAAGGCATCCTCCGCTGCTGGTTTGACTGCCTCTGTGGTAAAGGATGCCGAAACTGGAGAGTTCACCATTGAGGCTGGTGCCCTGATGCTTGCCGTAAGTGGTCATTCCACCATACCAGCGCCAGAGCTCCCAACTGATTTAACACTTGGAATCCCAGAATGGAGGAGGCATTTGCTGCATTGACGAGTTCGACAAGATGGACATCAGCGACCAGGTCGCCATCCACGAAGCCATGGAGCAGCAGACCATCTCGATCGCCAAGGCAGGCATCCACACCACCCTCAACGCTCGCGCCCCCATCCTCGCCGCCGCCAACCCGATCGGCGGCCGGTACAACCCCAAGGCGACGCTGCGCGCGAACCTCAACTTCAGCGCCCCCATCATGAGCCGATTCGACCTGTTCTTCGTGATCAGGGACGAACCCAACGAGACCGTAGACCGCAACCTGGCAGAGCACATCGTCAACGTGCACATGAACCGCGACGAGGCCGTCCAGCCGGAGCTCAGCACCGAGCAGCTGCAGCGGTACATCCGGTTCGCGCGGACGTTCCGGCCCGTCTTCACGGAGGAGGCCAAGGCCCTCCTCGTCGAGAAGTACAAGGAGCTCCGCGCCAACGACGCCCAGGGCGGCATCGGCCGCTCCTCCTACCGCATCACGGTCCGCCAGCTCGAGTCGCTGATCCGACTCTCCGAGGCCGTCGCCAAGGCCAACTGCGTCGAAGAGGTTGTCCCCAGCTTCGTCCGCGAGGCGTACGACCTCCTCCGCCAGAGCATCGTCACGGTCGAGAAGGACGACATCGAAGTCGACGAGGACGAAGAAGAGACCGCCGCCGCCCGCGGCGGCAACAACAGAGGCCCCGACGGCGACGGCGACGACGAAATGACCGACGCGCGCGACCGGGACGGTGACAGCCCCATGCGCGACGAAGACGCCGGCGCCGGCGCCGACCAGCAACAGCAGCAACAACAGCAGAAGCAACCACGCCAGAAGACGAAGATCACCTACGACAAGTACATGAAGATCCTGAACCTGCTCGTGCGGCGCGTCAACGAGGACGAGTCCACCACCGGCGAGGGCGTCGAGCAGGAGGAGCTGATTGTCTGGTACCTCGAGCAGATCGAGTCGGAGCTGAACAGCGAGGAGGAAATGGAGCGCGAGCGCGACCTGGCGTTGAAGGTACTGAAGAGGATGGTCAAGGTTCGTATACATAAACGTATAATATATACATATAATTTATGTGATCAGAGTTAGCTAACTATCGCTTCTCCACACAGGATAACATCCTCATGCCCATCCGCGGCGAGGGTCTCGTCGACCCCGGCGAGGACGGCAACCAGCAACAGCAAGGCGAGACGGCGCAGCAGAAAGTCGTCTACGTCTTGCACCCCAACTGCGCGATCGAGGAGATGTGATGATTGATTGATTCTTTTCGATGATCAATAATAATCTTCATGACACTTTCAGCAGAATGCATGCATGCAACTTGCATCGGTTGATAAAAAGAGTGAGTTCGAGGGAACAAAAAAAGAAAGAAATCGGACACAGAAAAACAAAAATAATGAGTGAGCGACGATATCTTTTTCGTTCTGTTTTGTTGGGCAGTGGAAGGGAAGGGAGCGGAGCGGAAGGAAGGGGCCTGCATAAAATAAGATATGATGATATGGATGTCTTTTAATACTATAAATTCATCTATCCACCCATCGGGACTAGGGGACCTAGGGGGAGTTTCGGCTAGGTTAGGTTAGGTTTAGGTATCTACTGGATGACAGCTCTAGATGGATCCAAGCTTTCCAGAGGTCCCGTGAAGTTTACAACTTCTTTTCTCCTTGATTCAATCCGAACAAATACGATGGCAGCCGGCTCTGAGGTCGAAGCTGCTTTTTGAGGTGCTCTACAGTGCATCTGTAGAGACCATTGTGCCTCTCAAGAGCAGAGTTCTCTCACTTGGAACGGTGCGCAAACAGCTTACGACGGCCAAAGAAAAGTCCACACTATTGTCGAGAGCATCATGGGAAATGTAGCGGACAGCGAGGATATCCTGCTCGATCTGGCCATGTTTCTTTCTGGAAGTGGGCCGACATTGGGTGGTTTTATTTATATCGTTTATTTATATCGTTTAAAGAGCGCTGGCAGTGAAGTTGGAGAGCACCTGAAGCATCGAGTCAACACCCTGTCAGTGGGTCTGGCTTAGCACATACCGGAGAAATTCTTCTGGGATCAACCGCAGTAATATATCAGAACTGTTGCACTCAGTCTTGTGGCATCCAAGTCGACCAAATATTGAAGGGCAACCATATGTTCACGCAGATTCAAATTCGGATGGGGCCTACCGGATAACTTCTTCAACATCTCACTGGGGGTTCACCAATCCAATAATGACCTGCTGGTCAATCTCTTGATCAAATAGACTACTCTTGTACTGCTTTGCACAAAGATCTATCGTATTTTCTATCTTTCCCTTACTCAGTCCTCAGTTTCTGTTTACTGAGGATTCTCTACTGTCTACATCGCACACCATGGAACCCGATGGTGGTGAAGAGATGCCCATTCCATCATTACCTCAAAATGACCATACGCCTGGAGACAGCATGCCAGCAGAATCGGCGATCTCGTTGGGACCATTGGAACAGTCAGTGCCGGCATCCTCACCCGCCTCAACCCGAGAAGACAATAGCTCTGATCAAGTTTCAGCATCTGGTCTTTTCGTGGCTTCTGATCCAAGGGCAGACGGCGCTGATCAACAGGATACCAGTGGACTTGGTTATACGCTAATACATATGTCAGAAACCCAGGAGATCATTCCTGATATTTTGCCTACCAACGTTGAAAACCATGATGAAGGACAATCCGTGGTCCCGTCGGACAAACCGGTTACTGGCAGGCTTCTTAGCGTTGACGACAAGCTACGAGAGACGATTGAAGATCGCAGAGCCCAGGCAAATGCGAAAGGGGCGCTGGCCAGGGCCCGCCTACGGCTTCAGGGACAAACGACCAATTATGTCTCCGGGCCATCGAAAGCTTCTCAGGAAAACGGAATTGTCTCGAATGGAACCTACGAATTGCGAATCCGCTGATCCAGAGTCCATAGACTGGACTAACGAGGCTGAGACCGCCGTGGCGGATGAAGAGTCAGAAGAGTAGGTAACCTTTTGAATTTATCTTTTTACATGGAGGAACTTACATCTGTAGGTTTCGAATTGCCGAAAGAGAATTTAAGAGAATCTAGCGTCCTACTCTGGAAGACAAAATCAAATTCGAGATAGCAAAACGCAAGGAGGCTATTCGACGAAACAGGCTCCTTAGCCAGAAGCGCCTCGAACAACAAGAGAATAATTCCGTCGATAACCAGCTGTTTTGTTCGAAGGATGAGGGAGACAGTCCTTCACACAAACGGCCCAGCGAGAATGATGACGGCAACCAGTCTGGAAATCATGACTTTTCTACACCAAACCAAGCTGACAACCACAACCAGCCTCCAATCAAGAGAAGAAGATAAAACAGAATATCAGCTCATGAAAGACGACAGAGTATCCAGCTTGGGCTTGAAGTTGCCTTGTCAAGATCCAAGAAGGCGACTACTATTCAACGTGGTCGGAGAACCGTGATAAGTGCGTCTAGGGGCAACTTCAACGCCCGAAGATCTAACCAACCTCGAAAGGCAAACGTTGGCGACAATGTGAAAGAAAAAGGCAAACCTGGTGGTAGAAAAAAGTCAAAAGCGGACCATCTCGATTTGGGATCTCTATTCAGTTCCGACATAATTCGGGAAGCGCATGCGAACTCTGCAATACCCCCAATTCCTCGCTTCACTCAGAAGAATAAAGAGGAAGCTTTCAAGGAACTGATAGCGAGCATTCCTGCGGCCGACCAGGATGAAGCGAGATCGGACAAGAATGCCGTCATAGAAGCAACGAGGAAATTCACAAACAAGGCCCGAAGCGATGGCAAAGGAGGATGGAAGATAAAAGGGCTGAAAACAAGTCTCTATCATCACCAGGTTCGGCTTCTCCTATCTATAGGTACTTACAGAAGTCAACTGACTTTTCAAAAGCTTTTGGGAGCAGCATTTATGGTATTTCTCTACATCTGACGTTTTTGCAAACTCATCACGCTGACTTCTGAAGCGCGATCGAGAGAACTCCTCCAAAAAGCCCTTCGGCAGCTTCCTCTGCGATGTCATGGGATTTGGGAAGACAATACAAGCATTAGGTGATGATGCTCTCCTCAAATCTATTCTTCCATTGCTCTGCGTTCTAATATGACTCAGCGAATATCCTGGATGGGGCGCCGGCTGACGCGAATGACCCTGAGAGAACGACGTTGATCGTGGTACCGGCCCATCTGGTGATCCACTGGTATGCTCTCGTATCTTGTATAGCGACAAAAGAAGCTAACCGCACAGGGCAAATCAAATTGCGCGGCATTGCGAGCCTGGTGCTTTGGGACCCGTTCTTCGTTATCACGCAAAGTCGAGGATAACTACTCACGATCCGGTAAACGATTTCCAGATGTGCGGGGTCATGTGAGACAGATCCATCCTCACTGGATTTTAGATCACTGCTGATGTATTGCCAGTATTACAACATATGAGGAGGTGAGGAGATCGTATCCCGATTCCAAGCCTCCTGATTCTCTGAAAACCGAAGAACATATTCAGCAGTGGTGGGAGCAGCATTACGCACGCGAGGCGGGGCTTCTCCATCACATAATGTTCAGACAGATTATTCTTGATAGTCAGTGAATTCTATTTGCAATTGGCCTAGCTACTAATACCAGCTTTTAGAGGGACATATGATCAAGAATCCGGAGTCAAAGGTCTCCATAGCTGTCCGCGCTCTCGTTGGCCGTTACAAGTGGATTTTGAGCGGAACTCCCTTGCACAAGTAAGCGTTTATATTCATCTATTTCTCTGAACCAAAAAAAGTTGACATTGTGTCCCCAAGTTGCAATGAGGAATTTTATCCCTTCGACTTCCTAGATGTCCCTCAAATTGGCCGCTATGAAGCCTTTGTCAACAACTTTTGCCGTGTAAGCATTTATGAATAAACCTATCATGTACCTTCTAACCCGATTTTACTGCCAGGGGGACGAGATGAGCAACCAGCGCCTAGTCAATATAGTCCGCTCAATTCTTTTTCGAAGGACCCATTCAGCCCGGTTGTTTTCGTTGCCCATTCTAACTCTCCCGGATATCGATGAGCGGACTGTTGAAGTGAGCTTCTGTGATGCCAAGAGAAAATCTATCATATGATAGTTAGAATGTTTATCGATCGTATTAACGGCAAGCTGCAACATAGAAATATCTCTTTGTCGTCAGCTAGAGCACGCTGACAGTGAGAATAGGTTTTTTCCGGACCAGGGCAGAAGGAACCGCAGACTCGCTGCATGCTTACCATGTTTCTAAAACTCCGCATGCTAGCAAGTCATCTCCTCGCGGCCCAGGACGTCATCAAATGTTTGGCCTCGGGGACGCTTATGACTGAACTCCATCGTCTTGTAGAAGGTGGAAGGCAGCAAGACGATCCAACACAGATTATAGTGACGCTGCTGGATGCATTGACATCAGGAACTATACCCTCTGAATCCATCCAATTCCCAGAGAAACAGCTTACCCCAGTCAGCGAGGGACTTATTGGTCAAATTCAGAATGTTTATGGCCAATCTACACCACAGTGGAGCGTGGGAAGAGCGGCTAAGGCGAACGAACTGCCCCAGCTGCGGTTCAGTTCCGAGGCATGCATTACTACCTCATGCATGCATGTTTTCTGCGAAGAGTGCCTCCTGCTGCTGAGAGAGGGAGCGGAAAGTTCGGGGCTCAAGTCGCCTTTGTGTCCCATATGCGAGGTAGAAATTGAATATTCCGCACGCTGCAGCTCCATTGAAAATCTACTTGCCGACATCTCTTCCTCTCTGATTCCTCAGCCACGTCAGGCGAAGTAAGAAGAAACAACGACAATCCAAGCAAAAGCAGAAAAAGAAAGGAATATTCGATGACCCCATTATTGTGGACGACGACGATGACGACGACATGACCGACTGGATCCCCATCGTCGGGCATCTGATGCCCGGCGCTAAATTGACAAAGGCGCGGGACATCGTTGCAGCGTGGCTTGCTGAGGCTCCGGACACGAAAGTCGTCATTTTTACCCAGTTCCGCAGCATTATTGAGATCTTCCGTTTCATCTGCGAGAATGAGCAATGGGGGTACGCTCTGCTGACTGGGGATATGTCATTCACCCACAGAGATGCATCCATGCAAGAATTCAGAGGCGAGCCGGAGTTGAGAGTGATGATCGCGTCTCTCAAAGCCGGGGGGATCGGAATCGATATGACCATGGCCAACAAATGCATTCTCGTCGATCCATGGTGGAATGAAGCTGTCCAGCAGCAGGTAGGTCCAGGGACCCGCAATTCCCTCTTAATTAGTAATGCAATCTTTCTGACTTCTCCAACTTTTCTCAACCACGCAGGCATTCTGTCGTCTCTTCCGGATCGGCCAGGTGAAGAACGTGGAAGTCGTCAAGCTGGTGAAAGACACAATCGAGGACTACATCCTCGACATGCAAATCCGGAAAACGGCGAAGATCGACAAGACCATCGGAGAGGCGGCTCTTTCTAGCAGGCATGTTCCTCCCCTCTTCCCCCTCCTATCTGTATATCCATGCAGCCTTCTATCCTCTTCTCATCTCATCATTGTTTTTTTTTCTGTGTAGCGCAATGCATCTAACGCAGTCGAAATATTTACAGGGCTACGATTGCCGAATTGCTCAGGATGTTCGGTGAAGTGGATGAAAACGAGGCTGGGGCATTTACGGTCATCATGGATGACTAAGTTAAGGACGACCAGCAGGATATAGGGAGAGGTTCATAAATAAACAGGTACTGCATTTATCATATCGACTCCAAAGTTCAGGGATCTTTTTTTTGCCCCTAGCCCTCATTCCCCCTTCTTTCTGCTTCATTTTATTTCCCCTTTTTTTCTAGACACCTCATATGAGACCAAGATTGACCTATCTTATCTTATTTGCTGCCCATGCTTCTCTGAAAGCAGAAGCAGCAAAGAAAGAGAAGGGAGAATCCCTACATACTCATTCCATGCATATGCGCATTAGGCACACACCTAACCTCCTAAAGCTCCCCTTTTCTGACTCTCACGAAAACAAACGCGCTGTTTCCTGTTCCCTAGTTAGCTAACTAGTTGGTTACCAAAGCTCCAATTTTTTTTATTTTGATTTGAATGTCCACTTTATTCTTCTCTGCGCTACAATCGCCGTTCTCAGATCAGATCATATCAGATCCCAGAGTGGATTGGATTTGATTGGATTGTGGATTCAATTGAGTTGGATAAGGTATGGCATGGTACACCTAACTCAGAGTACCTATAGGCATGTCACCGGTGTGCAGGTAGAACTGGGCCCGTTACATACATACATCGATCCATACACCCATACAGAATATACCCCTCGTGGAACTAGATCTGAAGACAAGACATGGCAGTAATCCATTCATTCAATCAGAGATACCTGACCTAACCTAACCTAACCGGAAACTCCCCTAGGCCCCCTCCCCGAGTCCTGAGTGGATGGATAGATTGATAGATAGAGATGACTACCTAATAAGAGACATCCGTATCATCATATCTCACTTATGATATGCAGACCAACTGACAGGATGTTGACTCGATGCTTCAGGAATAGATTTAGCAAAAAAAAAGACTCCTCAGTTTATAAATGACATCTAGACATGCTTTGTTCCTTCTTTGGCATTCCATACAGGAAGAGGAAAAGATAAAGAGCAGCAGCAATGCTCCAAAACAAATTGCTTCTAGAGCTCGGCCCCCAAGCTATATGTGAGTTAGCGTTCCCGCCCTCGGCCTCACATCCCGTGCTGTCTATATCAGAGGGTCGTATTCCTCGACAAACAGCGTGTTGACTCTATCTATTAAGATCGGTAGATAGGATACGGGGATTTTGGGATCAGACGGGGGCGGCACGGCGGAATGGCATCAGGTGTTTGCTGTTCCGCGACAATATGTAACCGGCAGTTACGTTATCTTATTAGAAGGAGAGTTCGTGGACCAGACATCAATTTAGAGGTTCCGTAGTGTAATGGCTATCACAGCGGATTCTGACTGGCTTCACAACCAGTTGGAGCTGAGGAACCACTGTTCCGCTAATCCCGGTTCGATCCCGGGCGGGACCTTTTTTGTTTGCAAAAGAAAACCCTGCTTCTCTCATGTTGCGTTAGTACCCAATCTTTACGATTTTCATAATTTCATATCTTCATTTAATTGTTTTTTTTCTCTACTGCAAGCTCGGAATTCCAACTTGCTCATGTCTACAAAGTTCACCCCGACCCCAAAGAACACCACAAAAAGAAACATGCCCCAGCATGCGGCCATGCCGCAGTATCAAAACGTCGTCGTGGTCTATTCCTATGCCCGACTAACTCAAAATCGTAGCTCCGTCCCCGAATCTTCATCCAAAGTCAGCAGAGCCGAACGTGAACAGTAAAACATACATGGAAGGCCGAAAATCGATATACTACATAGTATGCTCAAATGGGACGTCCCCTGCTGTTATGAGTGCCCATTTCCGCATAAATATATGTCAGCTGAATGCTCTTCTGCTATATTATGTAGATTAACCATGAGGACATATGTCCATTCCAAACCGTCGAGTGTGCCACTCCGTTCAAGCGTAAATTGGGACTAGCGTTTTGCCACCTGGAGGTTTAAGAAGTGAGTCCAATTCGGGTACACCATGTAGAAAAGGAACCTTTCTATCACAGTTGCTCCGCATATCAGCGCCGCCAGACCCGTTGAAGCAGATTCGGTATCTCGCGCGGATTTTCCAGCATGCCCTTGTCGGTGCTCTTCCAGCGTCTCTTTCTACCCAAAGGGCAGGGAGGGGTCTCATGGCGACCGTTCGGATATGAATCCACCGATTAGTAGGATATTTCAGTAGCAGCGTTTTCTACGATCCTCACTTCAAAGTATCAGATTAGTGTTTCGATACTGGAATCTCACTTCAGGACAAAGTAATAGATTAGATTGAAGCTATCCATCCATCTATCCGTCAAGATAGATATGCTGACGGTATTACATCGAGCGCAAGAACCAATCAACCTATTACCCTGCCCCATCCAATGCATAAGCGAGGGAGCGTCCAGGAGTCCATGCCAGCACTAAATGCCTTTGACCCATCTCCAATGTGGAATTTGAAATAAGCCAGAACACTGTCCTGCCAATCTCAAGTTGCAGATCCGCGGTGCGCATAAACAAAACAAGGAAGCAAGTACAAAAAAAACCGTCATTAGAAACTAAAAAATGAAAACGCCTAGCTCGATTAAACACACCGTTGGAAAGCAACCTTGACATTGGTAGAAGAGAGATCGACCATATTTCAAACCAGATTGGATTCGGGTTCCGTCCGGTTGCTCGTTTTTATATTCGACCTGAGACAAGTGGAACGTTGGAGCTGGCTTCTTGATGTGGCATTTACCTAAAATGTCCTGGCCCTACCATCCCACCTCTGCCGTCACCGTTTGCTTGTCCAAACATCTCAAGCAAGTGCCTCGATGAAGGCGGCGGTCCAGGCGGACCGGAATTGCCGCTACCGAATTGACCTTGTCCTACATGGGGGAGACCCATGTCGGGAGGATGTGGCATCATTGGGAAAGCAGAAGGGGGAGGTCTATTCATGTTCATGTAGCCCTGCGGAGCCATCATGCCTGGTGGAGGACCAAAGCTGGCGGATCCGTTACCATTGGTACCGCGTGGATAAGGCTGGCGGTCGTTCGATGGAGGCATGCTTCCGTGCATAGGCATCGGCCCAGATAGAAAGTTAGGGTTCATGCCACGCGATGGATTCGGAATCCCTGGTGGAGGCGCAAGAGGGCCCGGTCCGCCACCCTGCTGCGGCGGAAGTTGGTGCCCTGTCCATCCCGGAGGAGGCATCTGATCGAAACCTGGAGGTCGCTGCAGAACCATGGGGGGTTGACCATGGCCCTGAGGAATCCTTCCTGCGGTCGGGGTGTTGGGACCCTGACTTCCCTGTGGGAATGGAATGTCATCAAAGTAGCCCATCGGAGGACCGTTGGTAGGTCTTCGATCAACATCTGGCCTTTGCATGTTGGCAATAGCAGGATCATTCAAGAAGTTTGGAGTCTTCTGCTGCTGCGGCTTTTGCATATCCTGAGGTCGAGACAGCAGATCCGGTGCATTCAGCATACTCGGTGTTGGACCCGCACTCTGCAGCTGCGGGTTGCCCTGAGGTTGACTAGTCACAGGCGACGAAATTTTGACCTGTTGCATCAGGCGGAGCAGGTTTTCCCTGTCTCGATTTTGAGCCTGGGGGTCCCTTTGGGCATTCTGAGAAACCAAAGTTTCCAGACCAGGAGGGGCCTTGTTCCTAGCAGAGTTATCTTGGTACATCATGTAATCTTGTCGACCAAATGTCTCCCTAGCTGGAGATGACAACGTAGTTCCGGGTCGCGACTGGTCTGCCTGACTAAGAGGTGGCGGACGAGGCTGCTGCGAGCTGTCAACCTGGGGAGTAGTGTTGCGTGACTTGCTCCCTCCAAGCATCTGTAAGATGCGCTGGAAACCTTCTTGATCAGCATCAGTCGCGACTTGGCGATCAGGTTGAGATTTTGCCGCGGAATCCTTGCCAGCTTCAGCAGGAGGACTGAATAGTCCTGCGAACCGGGACGATTTCGTTTTCGTAGACACCGTGTCCTTCTTCGCCGTGGAGTCCATCAAGGCAGGCGTGCTTGTACCTTGGGTTGCTTTATTGTCACCCAACAATCCAAAGAATTTGTCCAGGCCTGAATCGATCTGGAAAGGGGTGCTGAGGTTGCTGAACATCTCGCCCTCGGTAGGTCGACTTTCTGTTTTCTGAATATTTCGGGCCGCCTGCTCTGGGGGAGTTTCTTTCTTTTCTTCTGCCGGTGGCTGCGCAGAACTAGCTTTCATTCTTTCCTTCCAACGCTGGAAGTCTTCCTGCGTGCGAACCGGTCGGGACTCGTCCCGATCTGTTGAATCCATCCATTCAGGGTCTTGCTCAAATTTGGCACCACGGTTCCAATCACGATCAGCGAGCTGCCTGTCTCGGCGCCAATCCCTGCTCCGTACTGAAGGTTTCTCTTCTTCGGTGTCGGGCGCATCCTGTGCATTGTCGTCGCGAAACCAGCTCTGTTCATGCCTGCCTCGTCCTTGACCATCCCGTTTGGAAGTATAGCGTCCTTCCTTATCCCTATTTCCCCGATCGTGACTCAAATCCTGTTGGTCCCGGTCTTTGTTGGAATCTCTACTGTCCCATCGGTCTGAATCCCCGGTACGTCTCGGCCTTCGGTCCTGCTCATCCTGGCCAAAATTACGACGGGGTCGTCCGTTATTCCAGTCATCTCTGTCATCACGACCTCCACGTCTACCGTTTGCTGTTCCTAATCTTGTGTCCCGCCTATCGTTATCTTTGTCCCCGGTCTCCCTGTCCTTGAAGAACTTTTCTCGAACGTTATAGCGATCGTTCTTGGCGTCATCTGAGTCATTAGCCTTTGACCGGTCGGTGGAATCGATAGATGATTTCCCAAAGATACGAGAAGCGGAGGAAAAAGAGGTCTTCGGGGGTCCGAGAACGATATCCTCTGTACCGTGAATTGAAAGCACATTAGTAAATGGCGCATGGACAGGACTCTACCAAGACAGAATAAGGCATACCTGAGTTTGAGCCACGCGAAACATGGCGTGTCTCGAACAGAGAAGGTCGTCGGTTTGTATTATTCTCACTTTGGTTGTTATGGTCTCTTGAGTTTGTCGTTTTCCGTTGCGTTGCTTGATCGGAGGGCGGACTGGTGATGATTATCGTGTCAGTCGGAGATCGCAAAGATGGATATCAAATATATATATTTCTTACCCCATCCATTGTTCTATCGGTGGCAATTTATCTGGTTTGGTGACCAGAGGCGATGCGCGCAGCCGTAGCAGCTCATCGATCTGGTAACGGCGTGCCATGAGGAGGAAAGTGTGTGAGTTATCGATAGGCGGGGGATATTAGAAAGTTCTCATGGCACAGGGAGATTCCGACGCGGCAAATAATAGCAAAGGGGGGGAGTATCTGGCTTCAGGGAGCGGGCTTGGGGTAGACGTGCTATATAGAGGGGCGTTTTTTTCGGAGGGCAAGCTGGCGCTTGCCCAGTGGCAAGAGGGCGAGGCTTTCGATGGTCTCAACGGGCGGCAATAGCAAAGGGCGGTCAAAATTTTCCAAAGGGGGGTTTTCGACACCGATTCTCCGAGTATTCAGTCGGACTCGAGGCGATAGAGAAAGCGATAGGCGTAAGAGGACGGTACGAGCTACGGGCGGGCGAGAGACAGCAGAAGGTTGCGAAGGTCGGAGTCTCCAGCTGTTCTGGCTGGCTGCCGAAAGGGGAAAGTTCGCAGGTCGGGCATCGCGCTCCCGAGCGTTTTCTCCGCCTGGACAGCGGACAACAACCAGCTGGACACGACACCTCACGCACAGCGCAGAACAGAGCCCACCTGATATACCACATGGATGGAGATATATGGTCTTGTGTTTTAATTAATTATTTGATTTTTGGAGCTATCTAGTCCTACCAGCTGTCGCACAGGTTCAGCCACTTCGGAAATCGCCCCGTTCCTAACCGTTAATATCGAAGTCCCGGCCTTGCACAACAATGGCCACTCCCATACATAGAATATACTCTCATGAAGCAAATACTTGATGACGTATTCTGGTCTTATCTTTTATCTGATACTTGTCTACCCTGCTATGTGCTCCACAGCCCGCGGCACTGACGCGCCACTCCATCTATCAACCCGCTCCCGGTCGCAGGAATCGTAGATGGCGCTGGTCAATGCTCGAGTAGTGGCGTTGTTGCTGGAGTCCATGCCCGCGATCTGGCTCTCGATCCAGCTGATGGCCCCTGCTCTGGTGATCAGGGTCGAGCTTCCTCCAACCTGCGTCGCGCGGAAAACAAGATGCAATATCTTCTTCTTCGTGGGCTGTCCCAACGTCGGGGAGCTGTATAGCGAGAGGACTCGCTCAAAGACGTTCGCACGACGGTAGATCTCCATATCCTGCAGCTATGTCAGTTGCGAACCGCAGACGATTGGGGACAAGAGCTGCTTACATTCGGCGTGCGAAGCCCCTTCACGAACACGTCTAAGAGCCAGTTGATCTCTTCGAAATAACCGTCGTCGTAGTCAGGCTCGTGCAGCAGGATTTTATCAATCCAGTAGGATGGGATCTTTCCAATCTCCCAGTATGGAGCTTTCTGGAGGAACAGATTGACCTTTGCGTACAATTTGTGTAGTGGGTTGCTCAATACCATCACGGCACTTGCAGCAAACTCTCCGACTATGAACGGAATGGGAGCCTGGAGGCCTAGCCGGTTCACCGTTTCAAGTAGTTCACCGGACAGTATGTAAATAGAACGCCATTCCATGTATTTCGAGTCCTAAAGTTATGTTAGAATGGAGAAGCTATCGCCAGAATTGAACGACACTTGCCTTAATCTTGGCCATAAAACGAGAAATACCAGCATAGGCCTGTCGTCTGACCTCCTCGTGCTCGGAACATAGACAGAGGATCAACTCTCCGATACGGCCCTGGTCCACTGCTATCTCCGGCTCTAGCCTCTCCCACTTGTGCAGCGCATTATGATTTTCGCCTTCCGCTGGTAAACCGCCAAATATCTCGGAGAGGTCTACAGATCTTACGGCCTTCGTCCCGGTCTCGGAATTCTTACGGTCAGAACCGCTGTCCTCATCGTGCTCGCCCTGGTGGCCTTCCGTGGCGTTCTTCAGCGCTTTCTTCAGAAGCGACTTGGGCTTCTTGTGCTCGGTCAGTTCAGCAATATTATCCCGGACAGCTTTCAGCGCTTTTTCATCCTCTCCTGCTTGTTTCAAGTCCCCAAGCAGCCGCGCAATCCAAGCCGCAACAGATTCCTCAGTTGCTGCGTCGCCATTCTTGACAACAAACTGCCACTGTTCATTGATTGCAGCAACTATGAGGCTAATATTCCGAGTTCCGTCCTTAACCAGAGAATCAGCAAGGTCTTGGTAGTGTACCGGCTTCTTCACTACACGACAGAGGCAGTTGTCGAAAAACGCCAGTTGTGCCGGAAGAGAGTCGAAATCAGAAGCCTCCAGGCTTGATAATAGCGCATCAAACGAAGATTCTGCACTTCGCAGGGCAGAGTTCTCTACCAGAACAGCTCGCAGTAAGCTGCGAATCGGCTGCTGGGAAGATTTATCGGAAGCTTCGACCAAAACCTTCAAGATGGAAGTAAATGCTGAGTATTGCAAGGATGCTGACAGTAATATTAGTAAGGCATACGATCAAAGATAATGGACAGTCATTTTTGTTCTTACCAGGCTGCTGCCACCAACGCATCGACATGGACTGCCGTGCTATCTTCAGAAGATTCTGCAACTGGCTGAGCAGCAGCTCAGAATCCTCTTTGGATAGCTCAGGCTGCTCCAACCGTTTCAGAACATCTACCAGAACCAAGGAGACGTCAAAGTTCTCTTCAAAGGCAATAGTAGGCACAACTTCGTAAAACATAGACAGTAATGCCGCAACTGCATCCAGCTGCTGCAGATCGTCCTTGGACGTTCGCCTGAACAGGAGGACGGCATCCTTCATCGGGGGGCAACGACGACAAAATTCCGCGACCAACTTCGACGCAGCCTGGTTCCAGAACGGCTGACCGAGCCCGTGGTCAGCGTTGAAGACTTTCAGGACAGCCTGCAACTTTCGAAAAGCGACAGTCAAAATCCTGACCGCAAATAGCGTGATAACCTCCGCATTCTGATTCAGGCATCTTGCCAAGATCTTCTGCGTCAGGGGCCGTGGTAGGATATTTTCGATGATGACTGAGACAGGTGGCGGCATTTTGGGCACCTTGTCTTTCCAGCCGCAGTTCGGTGGCACCGGGAGTCTCACGGTAGAAAAGAGGAACGCGGACTCTCCCAGCCAGGCTGGCGTGGGCTTCGGGTCCGAAGTGAACATGGTTCGTTTGGTGAAGAAATCAGCGACGAGCTCCGGTGCGGCTCTGAAAATCGCCAGCAATAGCTCTATCTGAAGGGAATCTGACTCCGGGCGCAGGACCTGGGCTAGCGATGATAGGATACCATTGCGGACGGGCACATTCTCTCTATACTTATCAACATAGACGGCAGAGTCAAGCCCGAGTTCGATCGACCCATCGTCTTCCGTCAAGAGGGTCTCAGGATCGCTTCCGGTTGGATACCAGCCGGTCTCGGGCAGCAAGACGCCCAGCTCTGGGGTCGTGCAGACTCTCATTAGAAGCTTGTGTATCTCATTGGCGATGGAGATGCCATCTGGGTTTGGCTCCTCGGATTCCCTGTCGTATCCGTACAGCGTCACCAGGCGTTCCAGGTTCCCCCGGTTGAAGAATCTAGTCTTAGACTTCCGGGGAAGAGAAGTGTCATTGACGATGTCTTTTTCAATGGCTCTTATGATGTCAATGACGATGTCCCGGGAGTCTTTCCTGATGTATTCTAGGAACGCTCTGATGACCTTGTGCTGATCGATGATATCGCTCTTGACAGACACGTTCTGAAACCGAAGGTTTGCGAGAACGTACCGCTGGGCATTCCGCCTGAGGGTTGACTTCCGAGACTCATCGAGAGTCTCTTCAGTCTGCGCCTTGTTGGGGGTAAGAAAGATCTCAACCCGCTTGAATGTGATCTCACGTTTCGAGTAGGCCAGTCGTGCGACCGCGCCGCCATCGAAACTCACAATCTCGGTCAGGAGACGGATGCAGGGGGATATGAGATGCTCTTTGGCCTTGGGGGAGGTGAGGCCCTTGTTCAGGAGCCTTAGCTGTTCCTTCTGCAGCAGGTATTTGCACAGTGCCAAGCCAAACTCCCGGAAATCCAGTTGACTGGAGATGGTCTTGATAAAGATAGCCAACACAGACGGCACTGCAAGAAGCAATGACTCATGGTTGTTGCTTTCAGCATAACTCCAGGTCTGGATCAGATCCGGGAAGCAGATTGCATCTTCTTCATTGAGTTTAGAAAATTGCGTGTCGCAATAAGCTTTGAGAATGCGGAGCTTCCTGGCCTTTTCATTCTCCTTCTCAGACTGACTGATTGACGTAAGAAACTCCTTAAACTTGTTTATCCCTACTACAGTCAGCACAAGATTTTCATTTTATGTTTTCGTCTCCTTTCCGTTGGTTTGTCGAGACTCTCGAGGCATCACATACCATGCTTGGCCTCTGTGGCACTCTGTTGAAAAACGAGCAGGTCCCGCAGCTGCACATGTGACGTGATGCTATCAACGCTCTCGACCACAGAGGACGAATTTCCGTCTGTGTCGAGCTTCCTTCTCTTCGCCCGAGAAGACTGCCCGTCAAAATGCGCCGCCATGTTTGGTGGTGTTGTTGCACCTAAGATAAAGATAATCAAAGGGCTTGAGAGATGTTCCCGAGCAGAGTTTTGCGGCCCCTGATTGGCCACTGTGGGAGGACGCCACAAGCACGGGGTGTTACCAAGATCGCATGACGAAGGCGGTGACTACGCAGTTAGCTAGTAAAAGGGCTGGAAAGGCTTGATATTAATATCGTTTCTTTGATGGAAAACAGCAACAAAAAGTTCTTCTCGAACACTAAGAAAAAAAAATGGGTAGAGACCCGCCATGGATCTCTGTTCCAGGTCCCGCCCGGGATCGAACCGGGATTAGCGGAACAGTGGTTCCTCAGCTCCAACTGGTTGTGAAGCCAGTCAGAATCCGCTGTGATAGCCATTACACTACGGAACCTCTGGAATATATTTGGTCTGCCGAAAAGAGACTTTTCATCTCAGCCAGCTCCTAGTGAGGTCAATCAGACCCAAGCAACATCACATCTACACCATTTTCGACATAAAATATTTTCATCCCGTGCATCTCTTTAAAATATATAGAAACTGTCAGCTATTTAACAATGCTCCTCTTTCCCTTGTTATCTTATTAAAGAGTTTAAACTAAACGATTAATAGTTTGGCCATTCTAATCTGATTCACAGCTGCAACCTGGCTTCCAATACTTATGTTGCCTCCGTACTCTGTCAACACTGCCATCTTCACCAGCTGCGTAGAAATACAGCGCATAAACAGCATCATTATTCGCCACATAGGGCGTGCCATTGTCTTTCCGCAGTGTCAGCTCGACCAAGCATCTGCGCTCTGTTCCCAGGCATATATATATACTTTCCGCTTTCTCGCCACATGTATCATGCCATTTCCAGCTGTTGTCGCTCGCAGTAAAGCTTCCCAGAATATGGCATCCATTCCTATTGTTTGTCCGAATACACGGATAACTGCAAAGGGGCGAGATGCGTTCAGCCTTGATGCTACCGGCAAAAACCAGGTGAGTTTCCGAGGCACCATGGCATCGATCAATAAGTACTCGTACAGGTCTATTCTGAGCGTCTAATAAACAAATCGTATCACATGCACCATATCTACTTAGCTGTCTGTAATGAAATCCTTATCTGGACGCTTCGATCCCATTTTCAGTCATGAAATCCGATTGCTGCGATTCCGGCAGCTACAGTGCAGATCTATATACAATACATACCAAATTAAAACCCCACACAATGCAAAACGCCCACAATAATAATAACAATAATAATAATAGAGATAGCTGCCCCATCCACGCGTGAAACGATTATATCAAAATAGCGGATGTGTCCCAATAGAATATGGGTCCACACCGAAAGGACCCAGGCACGTCCCGCAAAGATGCCCGTACGAAGGAATATGATGGCGAAGATCAACCCCAGGTTCCACCACCGCCACCTCTGCCCTGTCGTCTCTGCGCGGAGAGTCGCCAGTCGTCCTCTCCCTGGAAGCGGTTGTGAAGTGGCTGGATGCGTTCTGCCTTCTTGCGCTTGGAGAGCCGGTCCGTTGGTGCCACTTTGAAGAAGGTCGGTGCTGCTTCGACAAGCCACTGAGAGGAACATTAGTACCCGAGTGTCGTAATGATATGGGGGAATCTAGAAAGAAGGATCAAACATACCTTCGGTTCAATAGCCGTCGCGCAATGCATGTACTCCTTCGTTGTCAGAATCAAAGTGTGGTAAATGACATGCTCCGCAGACTTTCCAAACAACGCTGAACTGGGATGCATATAGACAGGGGTGCCTTCGACGAGCGTCTTATACCCTTCCTGAGGGTCTTTGCGGGCCGCATTTCTGAAGAATCCGGTACAGAGAGCCTGCCGAACCTTTGTGGTGTTCCTTCCGCAAGAGACTATGCGGTGATGATACCGATCCATGATGCTCACGAGCTGCTGCCGAATATCCTGAGCACGGCGCATCTGCCGAGCCTGGATGAAGTTCTCGTAGCACCAGGCGTTGCTGTAGCCTGAATTCTTCCAGCCGTTGTAGACATTAAGCAAAGTTAAATGGTCCCCGTGCGGATCATGGAACTTCGCCTTCTTCTGGTCCGCCTGTTGTTGCTTCTCCCTTGGACGATAGAAGACAGACTGCACACACAGCATGGCGACGATACTGAGCATCTCATCAGAGCATCCCATTTCTACTGACGCTAGAAGGACCTTGGAGAGGGCCGGCTCCATGGGGAAGTCGGCCATCTTCCGGCCAAGTCGGGTCAGAAGCCCCTCATCGTCAAGAGCGGACAGCGCATACAGCTCCTCAAGAGCAGTAAGCATGGTGTTCGTAGGCGGAGGATCCATGAAGTCGAAGTGGAGGAGATCATTGATTCCCATCGCCTTCAGCATGAGGATAGTATGCGCCAGGTTTTGACGCTGGATTTCAGGTATGGTTGTTGGTAGCATCTCGGACTGATAGGCAGCTTCAGTGTACAGACGGAAACACTTTCCTGGACCAGTTCTTCCAGCGCGCCCTGCGCGCTGCTTCGCCTGGGCCTGCGAGATTGGCGTGACCACAAGGGAGTCCATGCCAAGCTTTGGGTCGTAGGCATTCTGCTTGACGAAACCAGGGTCGACAACATAGTAGATATTGTCAATCGTAATCGAAGTTTCTGCGATATTCGTAGCAATGACGACCTTTCTACCGCCCGGCGGTGCTGGCTCGAAGATCCTGCTCTGCATCTCAGAAGGCAAAGCAGAGTAGACGGGTAGGATCACGAGTTCAGGGACCTTGGGACCCAGAGCCTTCTTTCGCTCATATAGAATCTCGCAGGCAGTATCAATTTCTTCTTGGCCAGTCAAGAAAAGAAGGATATCACCTGGAGGTTCCGTAAGATGGATCTGCATGACAGTAAGCAGCGCCGCATCGAGATAGTCCGTTTCCGGCTCCTTCGAGTACATTATCTCGACAGGGAATGTCCTGCCAGGTATCGAGAAAATTGGGCATTTATTGAAATACTCTGAAAACTTTTCAGCGTCCAGAGTAGCAGAGGTTACGATGAGCCTAAGGTCCGGCCTCCGCTTCACGGTCTTTTTCAACAGACCGAAAAGCACATCGGTTGCAATGGTGCGCTCGTGAGCTTCGTCAAGCATGATCACAGAATACCTTTTCAAATCTGGATCGAGAAGAATTTCCCTTTGGAGCATTCCATCGGTCATGTACTTGATCTTGGTCTGAGGGCTGGTGCAGTCCTCAAACCGGATCGTGTACCCGACCTCCGCACCTAGTCGGCAGCCAACCTCCTCAGCGACACGCTTGGCGACTGACATGGCTGCTACGCGGCGAGGCTGAGTGCACCCTATGATGCCGTTGTTCGCAAAGCCTTCTTCGGCGAGATATTGTGTCAGCTGGGTGGTCTTTCCTGAACCGGTATCTCCAACCACGATCAACAACTGATGCTCTCGCACGGCATCAATTAATTGTTTGCGGAATTTGAAGACCGGTAGGCTTTCACGCTGTTGCTTGATAGTCATGTCCGTTCTCTTTCCATATGATTGATTCTTGGGCTGCGTGACCCTCTTCCATTCCGGTATGGAGTCATCCGACTTCGTAAGCTGGGCAGCCCGAAGATCTGCCGCAAATTTCCTCTGCTCCGGAGCAACCATAGGATCTTGCCATTGTGCGGTGAGATCAATTTCAGCAGCTTGTTCCGCAGCTCTGTCTAGAGCTTCCTGCTGCCTTAGTTCCCGCCTCTCCTTCGCCAGATTCGTGCCCGCCATAGCAGCACGATTAAGCGACCCATCGGGGGCTTTGACGACCCTGATGGGGGAGAGCTCCAGAGACTGTTTGGTCTGCCCAGCGAGGAAGGGAGGCTCCTCGTCTCGGACTTCAATATCGATATCTTCTTCCTCCTCAAACTCGCCCTCCCCGGTGACAGTAGCACGGTATTCCTCATCGATGTCGGGATAGTCAGCGGCGGAAACGGCACCAGAGGCGATCAGTTGCTTGATTTCCCATCTCTCCGGAGAAGTCAAACGCTTCCTGTTCTTCATCGGCTTGCCATCCGTATCTTCGATAACTGGAACCTCGGAACTCAAGTTTCCATATCTTTCTCTCGCACTAGCCGCGTCAAGACGCTCCATATTAGCACCGGAGGCAATGCGCCGCTGGGGAACGAGATCGCGGCCAGTGACCTGGTCAACTTCCTTCATCGACAGACCTATCCGGGAACCCTGTATGCTGATGACCTTGACCTTGACGGGCTGGCCTCGCGAGACAAGGTCCGACGGGTGGTTCACTCGTGCGCCTTCTTGCATTGCGGAAACGTGGACCAGACCATCCACCTTCCCCCGGACACCCAGAAGGTTGACGAAAGCACCAAAGTCTTTCACTCCCGTAACGCGCCCGTCGTAGATCTTGTACAGCACCGGCTCATCGTCCAGCTCCGGGGTTGGAGGTCGTCGGAAGTAGTCTTCGTCTTCGTCACGGTCCCGTCGTCTCCGGCGCTCGCTATGGCCGTTGCTGTAGTAGTCGTCATTCCGAACCTTATGCTTGGTCACTGATCTTCCAAACTCGTCGACGTCGTCCTTGCGCCTGTCGGACCGGCCCCTGCTCCGCGACCTGGAGCGCGACCGGTACTTGTCCCTGCGTCTCCCGCTGTATTCGTCGTAGTCCGGACTCCTGCTCCGTTTCCTGCTGCTCCTCTCGCCGTTTGCCCGATTCCTCTCTTCCCGAGCTTTCCCTGCCAGGCCCTCGAGCATCGCGAATGTATCATCCATCGCGCCGGCCTTCGCATCCTCCTCATCGGCAGGCTTCTTTGGTGGCGCGTCGTCCTTATCATCCCATCGGGGTTCCTGGTCCGGTAACGCAAGGCCCTTGAAGATGCGCGCCTTCTTCTCGAGAGCATCCAGCGCGTCCATGTCACTGTTCTTCGCCGCGGAATCGTTCGCCACGGTCTGCTTCGCCTTGTGCTTGGGATGCATGGTCAGGACGAGACGGTCGATACTCTCCATGAGGCTCTGGGGGAAATCGGCCCCCATGGCCTCGAGGTTGCTCTTGAACTCGGCGAACGAGCTACATTTCAGGTGCTGGTCGATCACGAACTCCGCCAGCGTCTTGTCGTTGATACCCAGGTGGTTCTGGAGCTCGTTCGTCACGCGAGAGACGAGCGAAAAGAGCTCCAGGGACTGAAGGTCATCCATGGCGGGGACCTGGAGACAGAGGAAAGCGACCGACGCTGTGTTGGAGGCGAGAGAGCGTGCGGGACACCCTCCTGTCGACGGGCTGCTTTCCTATGTCCGGCGCGGTCTCCGGGGCGGAAGCTCCTGTGGCGGAAAATCGTTGTGGCGGTTCCCGAACGGGTTAAGCGCCCTCCGCCGTGAGCCGGCTGTTGATAAGCGATAAGATGGAATTCCTCGATGCGGGCTGCGTTGAGCTATATCTGAACTTCGCTGGTCTCACAACTAGCTTTTCAGGCATCCACATCTCTGGCACATGGTTCACATATGAAAATAGTTCAATCGATTACATCTTAAGTAACATTTAAACTTAGACGGCCCCGGAGGCCTTCGATCTACCAACTGATGGGCCGTAAAGAGTGAGGAAAGAGTAAATGGCGATCCCACCACAAATCCCCTAGGCCACTGCATGATAGCCCATCGTAGTCCATTGCCCATCTAGGAATCAATACATATCTGCCCTATATCCTGCTCATGGTACAGTACATGCACATAAAAGAACAACATCAGATGAAACATAATTTTTTTCAATCCTTTTTTCTATTTTTTTTAGACCTCTTCCCAACCTTTTTCCCAACCCATATACTCTGAAGACAAAACGCCGGTTCTTTAGAACACTTTTGAAGTATGGTACATGCAGATGGGATGCCGATGTGTATCACACACCTTGACCCCCACCCTATATCATAAAAACATGTTTTGCCCGGGGAGAAAGGGGATGGTCCATAGAGTACAAGAGAAAACATGTCAAATGAAAAGATACAACATACAGTGCAGTGATATCCAACACTGGCCTCCCCATAAGTTGGGGCTCCCAGATACGACGGCCATGCAGAACGCGATTGGCGGTCGCGACGTAGATATTTGATCTCATCAGAGAATAGAAAGGAGAGAACGGATCCTCACTCATTGAACAGAAGGGGAAAAAAAATAACTGCAACATTGCAGCGACTGAGTCGTTAGACCGTCTCAGACTATTAGAAGGGCCGGCCGATGATGGCAAATAATCTTCACTGTTCCAGCGCCTTGCTTGCAGTGTGTTTGTCGTTTTCGTCACTTTCATTGCTTTCTGTGTTCTCATCGTCTTCGATATCTTCATTGCTTTCTGCGTTTTCATCGTCTTCGAAATCTTCCTCGCTCGCGCTGCTTTCCTCGCTTCCTGCGCTTTCCAAATCGTTTTCCGCAGTCGAGAGGTCAACCGGCAAGCTCTCTTGATCCGTATCCGTGGTTCCGATGTTCGCTTCGGCGAGGAGCCGCTTCTCTTCCAGCATCTGCTTCTGCAAGGCTATCTGCCGGCGGAGAGAGGCGTCCTTCCTAAGTTTCTTGTTCGCTGAAAACTCGGTCAGGGCTCTCATCATTCTCTCCTCAACCAGCTCCTTCACATGACCCGCGAGGGTTCTGTCCGTGAAAATACCACCACATCTGTAGCTCAGCCAAGAGTACAGAATGATCGCTCGATGCAAGCTTTCCAGGTCGCGCAAGTATTCCTTACTCCCCGACACGGGTTTTTCCAATATCTCCAGATTCAACTCGGGGATATCCAACAGACGACCACCCGAATTTTCGGCGACACACCGGGCAAACGCACGGGTAACCCTGCTCGATGCCGGATCCTTCGCATAGGTTGGCGCAGCCATGAAAACAAGCTGGTCGTCAATCCGAAGGCCTGGCACGCCGTCGATCAACTCTACACTTTCGAGTTGCGGGGAAGGGTCACACATGAAAAAGAGGGGATGCACTTGAGAGATATCCAGCAGGCGCTTGAGGATATATTGAAAGGAAACGTTGGGCGGGAAATAGGCGGCGAATTTCTGCAAGACAGGGTCCGGAGGGAAAATCCCTGCAGCAGGAATTGGAGGAGGCTCAATGCTCATTGCTTGTTGGATATATGGAAGATCGACATCTTCAAGGGACGTTACCAGACCGATGTTTGCCTCACCGTCGTCCGATGAACCGGCATCCTTTCGAGTGTCTGCAGCAGCCGAACGATACCGACCTGCGCGCCCAGCAATCTGCTTGATCTCGGGGACGGTGAGCCTCACGAGCCCACCTGGAACCCTCTTGATCAGAGTCTCGAAAATAATCCGCTTGCAACTCCTTCGCGGCAAGTTAACATTTCAGTCGCACGTTTCTCGAAGAAGGAAGAACTTACAGATTTAGGCCCATTCCAATCGCATCGCTGGCTACAAGAAAGTCATAGTCATTGTCGGGATCATTGAAAAGGTTTGCCTGCTGCGTCCGGATTTCGGCCGGCAGGCTTCCATAAATAATTGCCGCGCGTCTCCCAGTTGCCTTTTCTATATCGGCTTTGAGAGCGTGAATTCCAATACGGGTGAAGGAAACGATGCAGTCTCCCTTCTGGAGCTTTTTCAAATCACCCTTTAAGCTCGTGTCCATAACTTTCAAGGGATTCAGCCTCTCGTAGCGATGGATTTTGAGTGTATCTCCCGTGAGAGCACAAAGCTCTCGGATGAGAGGCACGGTCCTCTCCTCACCGCAGAGATGCAGCTCCATGGCACGCGCACCCAGAACAGCCCGAGTCCACGCCCAACCACGTCTTGGGTCTGCGATCATCTGGATCTCGTCGATGACCCCAACCTCATACTCACGCCCGAGGGTCACCATCTCGACCGTATTGCTTATGATCCTCGGGGCCTTGTCCTCTGGAAATTTGACATCGTCCCCAGTGATAAGGGCGCACGATATCCCTTTCGCATTCATTCGGGTGTATACTTCCTGGGCGAGCAGTCTCAACGGCCCAGCGTAGAAACCCCTCTTCGATTCCTCGAGCCGCTTCAGAGCGTGGTACGTCTTTCCCGAATTAGTAGGGCCAACGTGTAGATGGATCGTCCGGTGCATCGAGCGAGCCTGCGGATACCACTCAGCCGGGTAGCGGAGATCGGCGACCTTCTTCTGTTCCGCGAGATTGGGCGTTGAATACTTGGCGGTGATGTCGTCTGCGCGTAGAGCATACTCCAACTCGCGTCTCAACCCCACCATCCCGTTTTTGAGGTACGCTTGTTGAAGAGAGGCCTTGAGGTGCCTCAGAGGACCCCATCGCGAACCGGTCATACGGTCCTCCACCTTGCAGGCATTGAGGACATAGCGCTCGAACCTGCCCCAGCCCTGCAGCAGGGGATCCTCTGGATCCAGCGCTGACTTGAAGTCGCGCAGAGCAGATGCCACAATTTCGGAGAAATTTCGAGAGACCGCGCTCTGCCGGATGCTGATGCCTGCATCCTGCCCAGCCGGCAACAGTGACTTGCCGGAGGGAGGTTTCGCACGTTTTTTACTTGCTTTTCTGGCGAGTGACGGGGTCGTCGCGAAGGTGCGACTCGTCGAGAGCAGAGGCCGCAATCTGCAGAGGAGGCAGTGGCTGCCTTTGCCTGTCCATGGCTGCATCGCCGGTCGAAACCTTATCGCTGGAGACCGAGGAGAGGACGCCGTACCACGCAGGCGACAGGAGGGAGTTGATCAGCTCGGAGGTGAAGTGCACCTGGAGTTATCGCGGGTGCAGCGTGAAGGCCGGCGGAGCGGGAAAAAAACCATCGTCGGCGCCACAGGCCGCGATCCGCAGTGGAGCAGCAGCAGCGCTGCTTTGGGCCTGTGCTCTCCAGACTACATGTACCAGAGCGTCGAGGCCAGCGCTCCCTCTCTCTCCTGTCTAGCTTCTCGCTCTCTCTCCCCTGAGACTGCGGTCTGTTCCACAGCAACCCGCTTCGTTCACCAGCAGCTCATGCGGTGTGTGTCCCGCCAGCCAGGATGGGCACCTCCATAATCAACGTCCAGCGCGATAGTAGGTAACAGCACTCCCCCTCCGCGTTCCCCCGCGGCCCTGACCAGCTGCCAACACTGGCCTCCTATATAGTCATCCTGAACACGATCCGTTCCACCGGTGGCGACGATGTAAGCCAGATTCCTCTGTTTTGTTCGACCGGTCCCCGACTTACCCCGCTTCTCGCAGTGGAAAGTCCTGGTGGTGGACGAAGGCAGCAGGAAACTGCTCGATAATGCCGTCAAGGAAGACGATATCTTGAACCACAATGTCACCAGTAAGTAGACGCCGCCTGCCCGTCGAGAACGCAGCTGAGAATGGGCAGACATCGAGCAGATCGAGCACAGGCGGGTCGCCAACCCGGACATGGACGCGCTGTACATCCTGTCGCCGCTCCCGCACATAGTCGACTGCCTCGTGGCCGATTTTCAGAAGAGGCGATACAGGAGGGGCTTCTTGGTCTGGATATCCGGTTAGACAGCACCGTCTCCTCCCACTCCGCGCACGGTCTGACCATCGTTTCCAGTTCTCGACTCGCAGGAGCACGCCAAAATAGATAGGTTTCGCGACCAGATCGCGGATTTTCGAGTGCTGAACATCAACTTCTTCCCGAGAGAGTCTCATCTGGTCACTCTGCGGGATCCTTGGAGTTTCCCGGTGCTCTACCATCCCGGCTGCAATCATCTCATTCGAGGACATCTCGAGGATCTCGCCCGAAAGGTGAGCTCTCGTCGGACAGGATTATTTCTCCGTTCGGTGGACATGCTGACAGTGGGGAGATTGTGTCATTGTGTACCTCGCTGGGCGAGTACCCTGCGATTCGATATTACAAACCCAGAGCGCCCACCCATGAGGCAAGCGTCCTGTGCTCGCATCTTGCCCGTTTTATCCAGGATGAGCTGGACCAGTATGCGAAATTCAACAGAAACTTCCCGCCTCCTTCCTCCCGACCTCGAGGGGTCCTTTTCGTTGTCGATCGCTCCATGGACCTCTGCTCTCCTCTAGTACATGAATTCACCTACCAGGCGATGATTCACGACCTGCTGCCGGTCAAAGACGGCGACAAGGTCACATACAAAACTGTGATTAACGAGGGGACACCTAACGAGGAAGTCAAAGAGATGGAGATTGGTGAACACGACAAGATCTGGGTCGACTATAGACACCTTCACATGAAGGATGTTCTCGGCAGGCTTTCCGAGGACTTTGCCAAATTCAGAGCGGCAAACTCGCAGTTTGCTGACGAGTAAGTCTTCTTTTCCTCTTTGTAGTATCTCTCCTGCCGGATGATGTCACTGACTCCTCCATTTCTTATAGTAACACTAAAGTCACTGTTGACACCATCAAGGAAATGCTGGCGGGCCTCTCGGACTTCCAGGAGGGCAAGAATGCGTATACGCTTCACCTGAACATGGCGCAGGAGTGCATGAAGTATTTCCAGGAGCGAAAATTGATCGAAGTTAGCTCTGTTGAACAGGTGAGTGGAAGGCAGTTTGACATTGACGAGGTACTCGCTAATCAGGCGACAGACTCTTTCCACCGGCCTGGATGAGGATTACAAGAAGCCAAAAAACATAGCCGATCAGCTCGTCAGGCTACTGGATGACGATGCCATCATTCCTCCGGACCGCTTGAGACTCATCATCCTCTATATCATCTACAGAGACGGGTTGCTCGGCGGCGATATCAAGAAGCTCCTTGCCCATGCTCAGCTGCCGTCGCAGAATGCGGAAGTGATATACAACCTAGACCTCCTGGGCGTGAGAGTCGAGAAGCCGCTCAAGGACTCGAAGCCAGCCAGTCAGCCCTTGTTTCCGCGGAAACCACCGCCGAATATAGACTCGGAGGATGAAGTCAATCTGACCCGGTTCGTACCGAACCTCAAATTGATGCTCGAGGAGCATCTTCGAGGGACCCTGGATTCCACCGTGTTCCCTTACACGCGCCCATTGACGGAACAGGATGCGCTCACGGGCCAGGATAACCTGTCCCAAGCGTCCCTGCGGAGTGCAAAGCCGACTTGGGCGCGGACTCGTGCGGCCGCCGACCAGCCCCGACAACGGATCATCGTTTTCATGGCAGGCGGCGCGACCTACGCGGAGGCGCGAGCGTGCTACGAGGTCTCGCAGGCCTCTGGCAAGGATGTGTTCCTGGCGACGTCGCACATGCTGACCCCGGGCCTGTTCCTGCGCCAGGTGGGAGATCTCAGCGTCGACAAGAGGCGACTGGACATCCCGGCTGAACGGCCGAAGCCGACGGCGCCGGCGTATCTATTCGAAGACGACCCTGCTCCCACGCCGCAGCAGCCAGCACCGCCGACCGCCGCGATGGCGTCGATGTCTCTGAATTCGGCACCGAACGGGGCACCAGGCGGAGGGCCAGCAGCTCCAGCAGCGGCACCTGCGCCAGCGGCCTCGGGTGGCAAGCCACAGAAGAAGGAGGAGAAGAAGAAGAGACACTTCTTTAAGTAGACCGAAGCAGCGTTCGAGCGTGCAGCATCTTTCTTTCACTCGATATCCCGGGCGTTTTTTTTTGCCGTCTGGTCCCTGCCTGGCGCGTAACTGTGCGTCGACTCGGGAAGCTTGAGCACGGCCAGCGGTGCAATGTTGAGATTGGTTTCTGCGTGAAATTATGTGCATTACACATACCCCGGTAGCTAGTTGCGTCTGTGTGACCTTGTTCTGTACCTATATTTATTCATTTATTTAACCATGCTGATATTCCAACTTCTATCGCCTTCGCAGCCCGTAGTGATGACCAGGACCAGCCCAACTTCTATAACCATGCTCCAACTCTGTAAACTCCGAAACATGAACTGTAGGGTATCACAGCACCGAAGAGACCAGGGAACCGGAGAAACCAAACAGAAAAAGCCCGCCCGTCCAGCCCGAACCATCCGAAAGATGCAGTCATAAAAAAGGGCAAGAAAAGAGCTCCTATATCCCATCCCCCAGGTACTTCTGCACATCCTCGCTCCGGTAGAACATCTCCCTCAGCCGCTCGCCTCTCTTCTTGGCCTCCAGCTCCCGCTGCCGCACCTGCTTCGCGTTGAGCTTCTCGACCCTCGCCTGCTGCACCAACTTGCCCTTCTTCTCCGCCTCTGCCCTGGGCAGCATCCCCAGCCCGGCCGTGTCCTCCTTGATGCGCGCCTTGAGCGGCTCCCGGATGCCCTCGCGCCCCGGGGCGCCCAGGCCCAGGCGGGAGTCGGGATCCCAGCCGTACGCGGCCAGGTAGCGCAGCCCAACGCGCGTGCGGTCGAGGTGCGAGGGGGGATGGGAGTGCGCGAGGCAGACCTGGTGCGCGAGGGAGGCCTCGTGCGGCCTGCCATCGCCGGGGTTCTCGTCGAGGGGGAGGTTGCAGACGTCGCAGACATCTTTCTTCTCGTCGCCGTGCTCGCTCCGGTCTGGATGTGATGCTGATGCTGATGCTGTTTCTGCTTCTGCTTCTGCTGCTGCTGCTGATGATGACGCCGCGCTCTCCGCCTCCTTGGGCAGCACGATCGCGAGGTACTGGTCTGCAGCGCTGGGGCGCGCGGGCTTCTTCTCTGGCTCTGGCGAGGTCCTGGTCTTGAGGACGTCGCCGGTGGTCAGCAGCGTCTCGGACGAGGGCACGAACGCCACGCGCTTCCTGCGGATGCCGGCGCCGAAGGCGCGCTGATCCTGGGGCGCGAGGAAGTAGTCCTCGTCGTCGGCCATGTTTTGCAGATGTTGGAGGAGGATGTGATGGTGGGTGTTGCACGCTGAAGGGCCAGGTCGAGGCCGGTGGCGGGAGATCGCCGGCTAGCTCCTCGTTGGCGGGAGTCCATCTCCGACGTTGATCGATCTCAGATCTGCATCCAACACCTCACGAACGCCCGCCATGCCCATCCCGCTGATCATCCAGGGCCTCACCGAGGGCGTCTCGTCCATCCCATATGCCGTCCCGGTTCTGCGCACGGCGCCCTGGGTGCTGCTGCTCGCCGCGCTCAAGTACTACTTTGGCGGCGCGCGCAACACCTCCGAGCGCGTGATGCACTCCAAGGTCATCATGGTCACGGTATGTTCCCCCTCTGCTGTCCTCTGTCGACCTTTCTCGTGCTGATATCCAGCTCCCTTCGGCCTCCAGGGCGGCACATCCGGCATTGGCGCCGCCGTCGTCTACGAGCTCGCCAAGCGCGGCGCCCAGATCATCCTCCTCACCAAGCACGCCCCCTCGGACCTCTTCCTCGTCGACTATATCGAAGACCTGCGCCGCTCGACGGGAAACCAGCTCATCTACGCGGAGCAGGTCGACCTGTCCTCCCTGCACTCCATTCGCACCTTCGCTACCCGCTGGGTGGACAATGCTCCGCCCCGGCGTCTGGACATGATCATCCTCTGCGCCCAAACGACGATCCCGTCCGGGGTTGCGAGGAAGCCGACGGTGGACGGTCTGGACGAGGAGTGGCAGATCAATTACCTGGCCAACTTCCACCTGCTGAGCATCCTGAGCCCGGCGCTGCGCGCGCAGCCGCCGGACCGCGACGTCCGGATCATCTTCGCTACCTGCTCGAGCTACGCCGGAGCGACGCTCGATCTGGCGGAGGCTGAGAAGCGAGTCATCGATTCTTCTTCTTCGAAGCCCTCCTCCAAGCCAGGCCAGGGTCAGGCCAAGGGCGCAGACACGAAGAAGCAGCAGCAGCAGCAAAAGCAGCAACAACAAAAGAAGGAGCAAGAAAAGCAGGAGCAACAAAAGCAAAAGCAAAAGAAGCACAACATGTACAGAATGTCCAAGCTGGCCCTGATGATCTTCGCGCAGTCCTTCCAGAAACACCTCTCCTCCTACAAACGCCCCGACGACTGCCCGCCCAACGCTCGCGTCCTGATCGTCGACCCCGGTTTGAGCCGCACCCCGGGAACCCGGCGCTGGCTGACGGGCGGCTCGCTCTGGGGCCTGCTCCTCTACCTGCTCACCTGGCCGCTGTGGTGGCTGGTCCTGAAGTCCCCGCAGCAGGGTGCCCAGAGCTTCCTGTACGCGGCCATGGACGCCAAGTTCGGCCGCGGCACCGGCCCCTGGTTCATCCGCGAGTGCAGCGAGGTCGGCAAGTATGTGCGGCCGGAGGTCTGCGACGAGGAGGTCGGTCGCCGCGTCTGGGAGTTCAGCGAGAAGCAGATCCAGGAGAAGGAGAAGGAGGCGGCCATCTTCAGGGCCCTGGAGAAGAAGGTGCGGGAGGAGCTGGAGAAGGAGAAGAAGAAGGCTGCTTCTTCTTCTTCCTCTACTTCTGCTACCGGCTCGTCGTCGTCTAAGACGCAGACGCAGACGAAGACGAAGACCCCGAAGACGAAGTAGGAATGGAAATGAGATGCTAGAAGAAGGTATTAATCACTAGAGACCTGGGTCCTACCTGGGAATTTATGTATGTATTTATTAATGAATACATTGTGTACCATAGCATACATATCAATCAGTTGATCGCCAAGATAAATGTCCCAGCCAATGACCTGCTCTGCAGGTCTAGTCCATTCACTACTCCTTACCATCTGCTGACGATACACCCTCCGTCTTACAATCCCCGATGACCCTTGATCATGCAGGTGAGTATATACTCTACTCCTTAGGCATAAACAGTTGTCTAGCTTCCTCTACAGGGTTAATTTTGGAACCTTGGAGAGATGCTAGACAAAGGACAAGGGCAAACAGAGTAGAACCTCGAAATATACCTGCTATTCACCGGACGCCTTCCCTTCCCTCGTCGATCCAGCAGTGATGACTGCCTCATTCATTGTTGGTATCTCTCACCTTCGTCGCCTACGAGCCTTAGACCTCCTCATCTTGTATATTATATTACGTAGACACTAAACCCACCATTATTTAAGTACTGTCTACAATCCTCCTCCTCGTTCTCTTCTTCGGGAGGTCGTGCTGTTATCGTCTACCTACTAGTACCTATCTACCTACCTATATAGAACTTGTAAACTTGCCTCTATCATCTATACTATACTACACTGTACCTAAACTCTAATTAAATTAATTAATTAATTAATCTATACTATATCACGGCACTACCTGCTAGACAAAGAAAAATAGTCCATCTGTGCTTCCTATGTGAATTCGGCATTTTATTCATTATGGAGATTGTTAAGTATTTATATTTTTTTCCTTCAGGGGAAAAAAATCTCCAGTGATTTGTGTGTATGGGCTTCCCTATTTAATTCACTGGGGCTTACTTATCGTGGATTTTTACCCTCCTCTCCTATATATGTTGTACTTACCTAGTTTCTCCCAACCTTCGAGATACCTACATATCGAATTCCTTCAACAATCACAGAGAAACGAATTTTTCAGAACGCTCCAGGATTCAAGTCGAGTGGTGATTAATTAACTAGATTATTCCCTACCAGTCTCCACTCTTGCCTTCAAGTGACCGTCTCTCATCACCGCAGAGGCACCCTCTGCCATCTTGGGACGAAGTAATGCAAATAACAGAAACGAAGCCCCAAGGGGATTGATAATGAAAAAAGTATCCTGGGCAAAAAAAAAGGCAACCCATAGACAACGAGGAATTTGTCTCCTACGAGTGAATTTCTCTGGGCTGCCTTCAAACAACAACTGTGCCTGAGGCCTCGGGAGAAGAATGCTGGCCAAATAAACAGTGAAGAATGAATTGAATTATAGAGCCCGAGCCTGCTTATCTTCTTCTCTGGGCTCTAAAACTTTTTTTTCTCTGCTGGATGGCCAGAAAGCTACCTAATTCCATCATCCTCACCCTCAAATCCTGGCAGCCGGTCGGGATCCAGGAGATCTATGTGAATTCGTTCGAACAGAGATCGCAGTACATCTACATGGCGCATTCCTTGGAGGTACAGGTATATATGGTTGCCAAGGACTGAAACCGAGAAAAAAATTCAACATCCTAAAATAAATAACCCGCCTCCTTCTACCTAACCTAACCTGGCTCTACTACTGTACTTGACTGTGACAACTTGCAGAATCATCAAATCGGGACAAATTATCACCGTGGAGACAATGAATCTCAACCCAGACAACAAGTTCCCTCTTCCCAGCAGAAGCAGAGAGCCGTCAAATCTTCAGTGGATATTACATATTATTACACTGCCTTGCAGCACTTTGTGTGCAGCTGCTGACGAATCAACGATCTTAGAGAAATGGCGATGACGCCGATGATGATCTTAAAAGGCATTATGCGGTTGCTGATGGGGATCGATGATTTTTTTTTTTAAAAAAAATCTCTAACACTACCATACTTGAAGTTAACTCCGTCGGTATGTACTGTACTGTGCCGTACGTTCCTGAAGACATTATTTAATATTATCTTAGGGCTGTTGAAACTCGCTCGGTAGGTACAGCAGATAGATGGAGCGGACCGGAACAGAACGGACCAGACCGTGACATGACAAGCTTTACTATATTATATATATCCATATCCTGACTGGGACTGGTTGGAATACTATACAGTACTTACTGCTAAATAATAACCTTATGCTGGTGTATTTATTTGTCAGGAGAGAAAAAAAAAATTGCATGCATGGTGTAGCTCAATGAGATACTGTGCAGTATTATTAATTATCATCTTCGAGGAACAAACAACGCGATAATTTCTCAATCGATATCGCTGAATTTGTAAAAAAAATCACATGGTATCAAGTAGGTTGGTAAAAAAAAGTCTATGAATAAAGTATCAAAGTCCTCATTGAGACCCGAACCTACCTATATAGTCAGCTACTACTCTACATACATGGTTTAAATAACGATTTCTATAGAAAGTAGGAAAAAAGAAAAAAGAAAAGGGGGAAAATCGAGATAGATGAATGCTAAGCTACGTCTAGCTAGCTCTCACTTCCTCTCTCTCTCTCCTTTTTTTGTTTCCTCGTGTATTCATTTCATTTGCTTTGCGTCCGTTTTTCACTCACTAAAATAATAATTGCGAGTGGGGTATAATTTCCCTTCCCCCCTTTCCGTTTCGTTGTTGCTCCTTATTAAAATAATAATAATAATGAAAGCCCCCGCCTATCATTACTATCCCTGTTATTTTTTTTTCCATTTTTCCGTCCGTGCAGTAGTCCCGATGGATCTGATCTGATCTGACCTTCCTTTTTTGTTTTCTCATTAATTAGCCGCTCATGCCAGACGTCGTCGTAATCACATGTCAAAAGCGCCTTCTTGGCAGGGCGCCATCTTACGCAGATCGCCCATTGACTTCTTCTTCTTGTTTCTGCCTCTTCTTCAACTTCTCCACCAGCTCGGTCGGCGGTTGCTGGCGGTAGCCCTCCGGGTTGTGGCGCGTCCAGCGCCAGAGATCCTCGCACGCCTGCTCGAGGGTGCGCTCCGCCTTCCAGCCGAGCTCCTTCTGGGCGCGGGTCGGGTTGGAGGTCAGATTCAGGACGTCGCCGGCGCGGCGGGGCGCGACCTCGTAAGGGAGATCGCGGCCCACCGCGGCGGAGAACGCGCGGATCATCTCGTAGACGGTGCTGCCCTTGCCGGTACCGAGGTTCCAGGCGCGCACGCCGGGGCGGTTCTTGAGCAGGTAGTTGAGGGCCTTGAGGTGGCCGTCCGCGAGGTCCAGGATGTGGATGTAGTCGCGGATGGCGGTGCCGTCGTGGGAGGCGTAGTCTGTAGTCTTGTTAGATCCCTCGCGGTTCCCTGAATCACGCGCCCAGCTGCGGGATAATGATAGGATATCGACGTACCGTCTCCGAACACGAGGAGCTTCTCCCTCTTGCCAGTCGCGACCTGAGCCAGCAGCGGCAGCAGGTTGTACGGGACACCCTGGGGGTCTTCGCCCATGATACCGCTGGGGTGGGCGCCCGCAGGGTTGAAGTAGCGCAGCAGAGCGGCGTTCCACTTCTCAGCCTCCTCGGGCTTGCCAGCCTTTTTCAGGTTGTTGCGCTGTGCGTTGATGAAGTCCGTGATGGCATTCTCAACGGCGTACTTGGTGTTTCCGTACGGGTTGGTTGGGCCCAGGGGGCACTCCTCGGGGATGGGGATCATGTTCGGGAAGCGGGTCGCATCGCCGTAGACGGTGGCAGAGCTGGAGAAGACGATGTTGGTGACATTGTGGCGTTGCATGGAGCGCAGCAGGCAGATGGTGCCGTAGACGTTGACATGGTAGTAGTCGAGGGGTCTCTCGGTAGACTCGCCGACGGCCTGTGGGACGGGAAGTCTTAGCCAACAGCCAGACGGAGCAGGTTCTGCGCAGAAGAAGAATCCCATATCCACCGGGCCAAAAAGACAAGAAAGAAATGCCGGGCTAGAGCACCCACCTTGAGCGCCGCAAAGTGGATGACGCTATCGATGTCCGGGTGAGCCTTGAACACCTTATCGAACCCCGACTCGTCTGTGATGTCAAACTTGGCGAACTCGGGCCTCTTGCCGCAGATGAGCTCAATGCGATTGATCACCTCGTCGGAGGAGTTGTACAGGTTGTCCGCGATGACGACCTTGTAGCCCGCCTCGAGCAGGGCCAGGGCCGTGAAGGACCCGATGTAGCCCGTTCCTCTGCGCGACAAAAGCCATCCGAGTCAGGACCGTTTTCCGCATCTCTGAGGCCGTCCGGCGGCAATTGAAGGACCGGCGACACTTACCCGGTGACGAGAACGGATCCGACAGCCATGATGGCAGCGCTGCGCTGGGGAGCAACTCAGGGACAGGCGCTGGGGTATCGAAGGTGACACACAGCAGGGCAAGCTGGTGGGGGAAGGTCGAGCGGCGGCGGGGCTGGAGCGGTCGTCGCCGTCTGATATCGCCAGGCCAAAGGCTCAACGCAGGAGAGAGGCGGATGGGGAGGACAGGAGGAGGTGAGGTGACGCAGGAGGAGGAATGTTATAAGTCGCGACCTGCTGACAGGGACGCGGCCGCCCACGCGGCAGGGATTCTGATCGGCACGGCCAGTACAGGGAGCACAATGGACGATCACCCGACGAGCGAAGACTCAGGATGCTCAAGGTAATTACCCTGCGGTCCACCGGGGCGCCATCCCAGCGCCGCATCGCTCACGATCACCCGCACGTTGTCGCCCGCGGCGGGACGCGGTGGAGCGACTTACGAGCGCATCGCCACTGGCACGGCTCGACGTCCCTGGAGACCCGTGGGAGCTTCAACCCTTGCCTCCTGCGTCCGGGGAGGAGCATCTGACGGCCAGAGCCTGTCTATACTCTACTGTCTATATATATACTCCAGTAATACGACTATCCTACGGGCGAAACAGATCGTGGACGCCAACCGGCCTGTATAAGTCGATTCGTGATATCTCGCTGGAAGCTTCCTTCGCCGCGGACGCCCGCGGATCATGCTGTAGACATGCTAAGAGTACATACATTAAAGCTGCTCCAGATCGTCTCCAGACGCGCGTCTCATGCTCCTGGGGAGAAAAGAGTACTTCGGGCCGCCCGGGCCAGCTCTGCGATGCCTCCCCCCTATGGGGGGGGTTGCCGTAGCTCCTGTATCGAAGCGTACGGCTCATCCCTGTGTCTGCTCTGCTAGTCCCACCCTGTATATGCATCTGCGCCGGCATTTCCTTTCCTCCAGCCACCCTGACGACTTCAAGACGATGAAAAACCAAGGAATCCGCAACCGCTCATGAAGAACAACATCTTTAACCGAGAAGCTCGACGTCGAGTCCAATGGCACGCATGAAGAGGTTGACATTGCCCAGCCTCTGGCTGGCCATGTCTGCGGGCAGCGTCTTGCTGTATGCCACGGTCGCCATAACTCGATCCCTACACGCATTGTCTGTCAGCAAAAGGGGCCCAGTGACACCATGTAGATACGATAGGAGGGATACTCACTTCACAGCGATGACCAGACGCTGCTGCTGTTCCGGATTGGCTCCTATGCCCACCGCAGCCAGGAACTGCCACACGTACATGTCGTCGCCCATGTTGATCGGGCCCGGGAACACGTCGCCCAGGATGGGCTCGAGGGTGTCGAAGAGGATGTTGAATTTCTCAACCCACTGCTGCCAGTCGCGCTCATCCGCCTGGCCAGCCTCCTTCACGATCTCAGCGCGGCTGAGGAGCATCGTCAGGATGCCCAGGCCGACCTTGGTCTTTGCCACGGTCTGGACGTTGGTCTGGGCGATGACGAGCCCCAGCAGCCCGATGATGATGTTGAACGGCGCTTCGTTCACGTACCCGAGAAGACTCGGCATGACGGCTTGGGAGAAGAGCTCAATGTCCTCCCGCACTGCGACGGGCGGCTGGGCCTCTCCGGGCTGGGGCTGCGCCCGCCGGACGACATCCAGCGTGTCCAGGTGCACGACGATCATGGTGAGGATGGTGACCCGCTGTTCCTGGTCAATATGGCGGAAGACGCGGGGAATGGCCTTCTTGCCCTTGGCGTACGACAGGAACGCGATGAACGGGTGCGGAGTAGCGGAGCCGGGAACGATGGGTTCCATCACCTTCAGCTCCCGCCACAGCTTCTGGTTAAGAGCCTGCATCTTCTCCCTCCATTCCATATGTCTTTGGATGGCCTCGGGATCGTCCTGGCTCGGGGGAGGAGGCATGTTGCGCTCCATATCCTCCATCTTCATCAACGTGCCGTACACGTTCTCGATGTTGTTCAATATCGATTTCCGATCGCTTGGACTAAGGTCAGCATGGGCCGCTTTCTTGGCCGCCTTGACGCCCTCAGAGCTTTCGGGGCGTTTGATGTTGAGCAAGGGCTTCGGTGTCTTGGCATTGCTGAAGGAGATCTTGCCCAAACTGCCTTCAAAGATCAGCTGTTTGTTCTTCGGCTTCAGCTTCGCGGCCTCAACAGCGCGCTGGACCTGCTGCTGCATCCGTTGCATGTGGTTGTCAGCAGTTGGATAGTGCCTCCTGCCATGCCCACCGGTGCGAGCTCCCGTCTGGAAGAGGTAAGTTTGCGCGAAGTGGCCCAGCGGCTGGTGAGGGTGCTGCCTCGGAGCGCCCCTGATCTGGCTGTAGACTTGGTAGTAAAAGTCCTCCGCCAACAGAGCCTCAGGATCCGGGTCCGCAACATTGCCCGTAGCAGCCACCAGCTGCTGCAGCTGAATCCGCGTTATCAAGTTCTTGTCCTGCGGCGTCATCAAGCCGTTACCCTTGGAAAGGAGGAAGATCTTGTGGTTGCGCTTGGCACGCTTAGCATCTTCCGCGAGAAGCGCCATGCGCTGCTCCTCCGTGAGGTTCATCAGTTGCTGGGGGTTAGTGATCAACGGCGTGCCGTTTGGTCCGATAAGCGGTTGCTGCGGTGGTCGCGGCATCCGTGGCGGACCAGCATGGCGTTGCTGGGGAGGCATCTGCTGCGGCCGGCTTGGATTTTGCATCATCTGCAACGGCGCTTGCGGCGGAATACCAGCATGGGGAGGATACGGCTCAGGAGGCGCCTGCTGGTGGCGCTGCAACATCTGTGACGGTGGAACGCCTTTTGCGAACTGCGCCTGTTGCTCTAAGTGTAGCAACTCAGGCGGCAGTTGGGAGTAGCCATCAGGCAAGGGAGGCATCTGCTGCGGGCGCGGGACAGACGGAGGCAGCTCAGCAATTGGCGGGACGGATACAGCAGGTTGGGCCGGCGTTGGTCGCTTGTTCTGGGCGCGCATTTGGGCTTCAACCTCCTCCAGGCTCATCATCTTCTTTGCAGGCGCAGCCGGTTGAGCAGAAGTGGCTGCAGGCTTCGTATCGGTTTTCCATACGCTCGACTTGGCCGAGATTTCGGGGATGTATCCGGGATCTTGGTATTTCTCGTAGCCTGTCTTCTTCGGTTTCTGGGTGGTAGCCGTCGAAGTCGTCGTCGTGGTCGTCGTCGTCGTAGTAGCAGCAGTAGTGGCCGTGGCGGACGTTGGCGGCGCGGTCGTCGTCGCAGTCGTCGATGCGGTTGCGGGAGGCGCCGTGGTAGTGGTGGTCTTGTGGTGCTGCAGGTTGTAGCGTATTTGTTCCTCAGTGATCACGTCCGAAACCTGCGCCGTGTTTCCATAGAAGTCGAAGTCCTTTCCCACCGTCGCCGCGTCCGCGCCAAAGGTATCTTCGTTAAAGGCATCCTGCTCATCGTCCAGCTGGTCGCCCAGCCCATCATACGTGTCCTCGAAATCGATGCTACCAGGATACAAGTCAGCGGCTGTCCAGAGACGGCGATAAGAAGGCCCAACGCTTACGCATCCTCGTCGTCGTGGAGCCCTTGGGCTTTGGCGCGAGCGACTTCGTCGAAGGGATCCGGGTGCTCGAAGAAGCCCCTCGAGTCCCCAGACCGCTCACGGTCCCTGGGAAGCGTCGTGTCAAAGCCGAAGAACGACATCTCGGCTGATGGAGGCCAAGAGCGAGATCAGGGTGGGAGGCGCGGTGGGTGCCGCATGGCCTGCAGGGTTGAAGTTCGCCGTTGATATCACGCACGGTGCTCGCTCTGCGAAAAGGCGGGCTGGCCCGTGCATGCCTGCGTGCCTGAGGCTCGCGAAGCCGCGTGGCAGAACACCAGCGGCCTCTGCGGTCCGCACAGACGTGGATCCAAGAATATCTTAGGCCTCAGTTCTTCCCTGTGTGATCTGTTCCTTTCTTTTGCGGATGGAACTCTGCAAAACGGTCAAAAGATCCCTCATTGCTCTGAGGCGGACAGTCGAGTGGCTATTGAGTTGTCTATGCTGGTTGGATAAAGAATTATTTGACTAAGTCAGGAATACGATTACTGCTTTGTTTGGGGATCCGTGGTTTGCTCCTCTGCAATTGATGTGTTATCTCTTCATATCTCAATGCTTAGGCCAGAATCAAGAGGCACAGTTCAATATTCAGCTAAGAATATGTCTGTAGTTTGCTCCTGATAATTCACTGCGTCCAAAATCCTCGTCTTCATGTCTGAAATAACCTTGAATGGCAAAACTATGAGAGTAGGGAGTTCCTCAGTAGTATGTCTGCGTTGTTCCCTGGTCACTAGGCTAGATTATCTTCATTTTTAGCCTGCGACAAAAAGGAGTTGAGCTCAAGTGACGAAGTGCCGTGTGAGATAGCTAGAAGTTTTGTCGGTTCTATGGTTATGTGAATCGTCGCCATATAAGTAGTTTCGCTGACAGTTTAACCTCATTTTGAACTGACAGCATAATGCCTATTTCTTGCTGATAGAACTGTTGCTGCCTTTCCATGATCTAGATACCATTAATTTGACCTACTGGTGCCTGGGGTTCGTAGAGGAGTTGCTACCAACTCGAGAGGGAACATGTGCCCTTGTTTACCTGTGGAGTCAGCTCACTGTGTGATCCTTTTGCAGCCAGAGTTCGTCCTGATCGACTGTAGATCGAGCAAAGAGCTTTTCGAGGAGACTTTGGAGTATTTACTTGCGCATGTAGTTCTCGAGGTTCGGGACTCCAGAGCTCTGAATTTTCGATGATAAGCCAAGGAACAAGACTCCTGGCCGAGAAACTCGATACTCACACCACTGGCATCAAAACGCGCCAGAACGGCGCTGCGCCGCACAAACGAGCATCGAAACAGGAGAAAAGATGAAACAAGCAGATGCCACACCGTGCGCAAGTCGAGGCATACCGGCGCTGCAGAGCGCGATCTAGATCGGCCTCCGCCGCCGGCGCCAGCCCTGTGGGGACCCAAGGCGGCGACCCTCGTCGTCCGTTGCGTGGCCCGCGGAAACGTTTCCCTCTGCGATCCTGCCCCCCCTTGATGACGACGCTTTGGATGGTACCTTTTCTTCTTCTCGTCTTCTCTCCTTGATCCCCCAGAGCAGCCCTGCTCTATTTCGTCGGTTTCTGGGGCTCCGCGTTGGGGCGTCAATGCGGCTGGCCGGCTCATTTCTTGCATCCCGCCTCGTATCCGTGTCTCCCTCCTAGAACCGCTGTCTCAGATCGGAGATTACAGTAATAAGAGGCTCTGTGAATCCTCCACGACTCGCAGTCTCACTCCTTTCGGTTCCCCAAGTTGCGCCAGTTTTCTGCTTGCTAGATCTTTGCCCGACGACGTTTACTCCTCTTGGTTCGCCTCCGCAAGCGGACATCTGTCAAGGGCCACGCGGCCGTGCGAAAACCACCCAGCACCCGGCCTACGTACGGGGAAGATACCGCAAGCATGTCTGCGGGATCGGGCAGATATGTGCGGTATATCCTGATCGCCGTCTTCGTGAGTCTCCAAACGTCCCTGGGTGCCAACCCGTCGTCTCCGGGTTGACCCGCTGCTGACCTGAAGCCGGCTGTAGGGACTGGCGGTTTTGATATTCATTTCCAAGTCCTCGATACCTCTCCCTGACACCTCAAATTTCGGGGCTAAGCTTGGCACCTCAGCGCCAAATGAAGCACCGAAATCGCCGGACTCGTCGCTCAGCACAGAATCCTCTGCGCAGAAGGAACCAGCGGGTCAGGGCTCGGGGAGCGCTGCCGTCCCTCCTACAGGTCGCGTGAATGCCACTTTCGTGACGTTGGCGAGAAACTCGGACATTTGGGAGCTCGCAAAGTCAATCCGGCAGGTGGAGGACCGTTTCAACCGCAACTACCACTACGACTGGGTCTTCCTGAACGACAAGCCCTTCGACGACACCTTCAAGAAAATCACCTCTGCGTTGGTCTCCGGCAAGACTCACTATGGGCTGATTCCCAAGGAGCACTGGTCATACCCGGAGTGGATTGACCAGGACAAGGCCAAGAAGGTCCGGGAGGACATGAGGGAGCGCAAGATTATCTACGGTGACTCGGAGAGCTACAGGCACATGTGCCGCTACGAGTCTGGGTTCTTCTTCCGGCACGAATTGATGCAGCAGTTCGAGTACTACTGGCGGGTGGAGCCCGGCATCGAGCTCTACTGCGACATCAGCTTCGACCCGTTCAGGTTCATGAAGGAGAACAACAAGAAGTATAGCTTCGTGCTGAGTCTGTATGAGTACTACGAGACTATCCCCACCCTCTGGGACAGCGTCAAGAAGTTCATGAACAATCACCCCGAGCACATTGCCGAAGGCAACTCTATGGACTTTTTGAGCGACGACGGCGGAAAGACCTACAACAAATGCCACTTTGTAAGCCTCCGTTGCCCCTCTTGAATGCAGTTTCGGCTGCTAACAACTCAACTTCCGTCTAGTGGTCCAATTTCGAGATCGGGAACCTCGATTGGCTGAGATCAAAGCCGTACCTCGACTACTTCGAGTCGCTCGACCGAGATGGCGGTTTCTTCTACGAGCGCTGGGGCGATGCGCCTGTCCACTCAATCGCCGCGGGCCTCCTGCTCAAGAAGGAAGAAATCCACTTCTTCAACGAGATTGCCTATTACCACGTCCCGTTCACACACTGCCCAACCGGTGAGCAGCTAAGGCTGGACCTGAAGTGCCACTGCAACCCCCAGGACAACTTCGACTGGAAGGGATATTCATGTGAGTGGATCCCCGCAGAGCAGATGATCACCGGCTCCCCCAGACTGACGTTGGCATGTACCGCAGGCACATCCCGATTCTTCCACATCAACAACATGAAGAAGCCAGATGGCTACGAGGACGAACAGGATTGACTAGCCGTCCTTTTGAAGGTCTGCGGATGTCTGATCGTCCTTATCACTCTTGTTCTTGCCGTGCGGGGCTGCATCCGAGCGCGCAGATCCCGCTTGGCCCGGGCTTCATCTAGCGGCATTCTCAAGTCGGATGACATAGAGTAGCTGGGAGGCAGCATCACTGCCGAAACCAACTACATATGAAGGAACAAAATCATCTGGGGAGAATAGACATCTCCGTCCAGGCTGTTATTGTCGACTCGACCTTGACCTAGCTGTCGTATCGTGTCTCATGGAGAGGACCGGACCTCTGGCAGTTCCTACTCGTGTCGTGGCATTCTGCTTTTGCACTGTACATATATAGGGATTCAGGGATATTGCATTTCTTAATTAGACGTGTTCCAAAAATGAAAATTGGATGAGAAGAAAGCCAACCAGAGGCCCCGAGTTTTTAGTAAATATACATACATACACACGCAAAAAAGTCACCAGATGTCTAGTAGCAGAAAAACCCGTCCTACCAGAGCAAGAAAACGAGATGATCCGACACATAGAGTACAATTTCGCCAGTTTGACCACAGACCTGATCATAATCAATCGATCATGCTGGATTTACTCCTGCTTCGGCTTCTTGGTACCGTACTTGGAGCGACTGGTCAGTCGGTTTGCGACACCACCCTAGCAGGCGGTTAGCATGGCATATACCAATATACAGAAGGAACCGGAAGATGGAGAAAGAAACATACCAGATCCAGCGCCCCCCGAACAAGGTGGTACTTGACACCGGGACAGTCCTGCACTCGGCCGCCGCGGACGAGGACAACGCTGTGCTGCTGGATGTTGTGGCCTGTTCATTGCAAAGTTAAAAAAGAAAAAGTCAGCCAGCCACAGTCCATCACCATTTTCTATTATCTATTTTATGAGGTGTCTCTCACTCACCTTCACCCGGAATATACGCCGTGACGACCCTCCCATTGCTCAACCGCACCCTCGCCGTCTTACGCTCCCCGGAGTTGGGCTTCTTCGGCTTCGTGATGCCCGTCTTGAGACACACGCCCTTCATCTGCGGCCGGTTGACCAGCGCGGGCGAGCGCGGCTTGCGCGCTCGCTGCTCCACCCGGCATCCGCGCCGGACCTGGTTGAAGGTCGCCTGCGCGCGCGGGGTGCTGGAGAAGTGTCTTTTTGTCAGCGCCGCGGCGGCGATTGCGGCCGTCGGGGTGCGGAAGACGGGGGTGAATCGCGAGGGGGCGGTCGTTGCGGTCGTCGTGGTCGATCGGAAGACGGAGGAGGTGATGGAAGAATAGGTGCGCGGCGGCTGGTGCTGCTGGACAATGCTCCGCACGCTGCGGAGCAGCAGGGAGGAGAGGGTTGGCGGCATTGGGACAGCAGGTGCGGGTTGATTGATTGATTGATTGAAACGAGCTGCGCTGCTGCTGCTGCTGCTGCTTGATATAAGATATTCGAATTATGGAGTTGAGGGGCCTTCTCCGGGATGTCACGTGACATGAAATTCCCTGCGCAGGCGGTCTCTTCAGCTCGCCGGACGAGCTTGACGCGCGGGTCTCTCTCTGCCTGACGCTGCGGAGAGGTGAGGTGTTCGCCGGAGCTGGGCCTGGATATCACATCCTCATATCGACCTCTCCAGACTCTTTGGTTTCAAGCACGACCACTCTCCTCCCCCGCAGATCCGGCAAACGGTTGCGGTCGAATTATCGGATTTCTGCCTCCTTTTTCCGTGTCTCTTTGAATTTATCTACTGCAACGATGGTACGTCCGTCCGACTGAACTGACCTCACTTCTCATCTATCAGATATTATCACCTCCGCCGCTCCGTCCAGCACCATCAATACCAAACCCAGAAATAAACCGCCTACTCACTTATAACGAACTTGGAACAAATGTAATACTAACGAAAAATAAAAAACTCGAAAACAGTCCCTCCGCATCGCCCCCCCATCCAACTACCCCACCCTCACGACCAACACCACCAACCGCCAGCGCCACCAGCAACCAACAGCTCCCTACCCATCCAAGGGCGCCCCCTCCGCCCCGGGCCTCCCGGACACCCTCCGCGACAACCTGACCCTCCCGGCGCCCTGGGGCCCCCCGTCCGCCGCGGCCCGGACGATCCCCGCGCCCGTGTCGACCCACCCGCTCGAGGCGCGCCTGCTCGCGTGGCGCGCGACGCACGATGCGATGAAGATGGAGACGCTGCGCCGGATGTACGGCATCGCGGAGCCGGTGCGGCGCGGGATGGAGCTGAAGAACGTGCGGGACGGGGATTTCCGCCCCGCGGTCCTTGGGGGGTCGAAGCTGGGGAGTGTCCATGAGGATATTCTCGTGCTGGGGGGCAGGGATTGCGAGATTGGGTGGGAGGATGTGTTTTTGGGTATGTTTTCCCCCTTTCCTGTCTTTTATATCTTTCTCTGGGTTTGGTCTATCTGGTACGGGTCGGACGACGACTGACGTTGGGATCCTAGGCGACGAATTCAGGGAACCGCCCAGCTTCCACGACGAGATGGAGAAGAGGCTGCGGATGGATTGGTAGACGAGACGAGTGCTTGCCGCTGTTACACTTACCATTGTACTTTACCCTTATCGCTACAATTTGAATTAGTATGACTTACATATCCTACCTTGCCTGCTTTGCCTGCAAGCCTAGAAAGGAAGGGGAAGAGAATAATATGTGGCCATTCATGCATTCGCTGATCCATACACGGACGTCTGGACGTCTGGACAGGACGGATACAGGATGTAATGTACTGTACCATAGAATGCATACAGCGCTTTCTCGATCCTTTTGTCGCAAGCATGAAGTCTTATCTGTCCCCCATGCATACTCTCGATGAGATGAATGGTGCAACGCATATTGTTATATTATATATATTATACGTTGCAGACCAAAAGACACATATAATGTATAGGGGCCCCTGCTTCAAAGTCCCGACAAACAGGAGAACAGGCACAAGACAGAACATTTCCTTTCCATTCATTGATTCCTCCTCTCCTTCCCTCCCCAGCGACAACTAAAAGCCAACTGCAACAGGACAGGATAGGACAGGCCAGAACGTAGCTATCTAAACAGGACCAGGTATCGGGGACAAAACAAGTCAGGGGCGAACATTAGACATCCAAGGGATATAACACAAGACACCAATTTCGGCAGGTCCAAAACAACGGGCAGGAACGGTGATAGATAGGTAGATAGACAAGAAAGACACAGTAGGCCAGGGGAGATGGGCGGGGGAGGTGGTGCTGCTCGTTGTGACTCTAGCCTAGGGCCACGCCACGACGAGGAAAGGGATAGGATCGGAGAAGGGGGTATGATAACAGATAGGAAGGGACAGCCTGACATGGCACGTGTCGTAAATACCCAGGCCTCTCGGTGGGTCTGAATGGAATGGAATGTCAGGGAGGAAGAGGGTCTGTGCGGCGGAAAAGGAAAAAAAAAGCAATATGGATTGACTGACTGATGCCGGGGACTCGCGGGAAGGAGGTATCAAGCGATTCATGGACGTAATAACAAAAATCTTATGCAAGAAAGAAAAAGGGTGAAACAAACGCATCGGATACAGGAAGTTAGCTGAGAACACGATAGAAAAAGAAGACAGAACGCCGTTTCCCATACATGGCTCCCCAGAGAAACAGAAAAAAAAAAAGAAAGATGCTCTTTCTCGAAGGCGAGCAGCGAGATAGGCAGAGAAAACTCTGATACCAAATGGGACCAACAAAGCGAGGGACGGATCCGAGTCCGGGTATATTATCATCCAGATAGCAATAATGCTAAATATCAACGGCATGTAGCAAGATATGACGGGCCGTGACGACGGGATTACAACATCGTCCATGGCCTATGTGGCTGCAGAGCACGTCGTGCTTCTGATTTTCATATGATTGCCGCTCATAAAATGACACAACGGCAACGGGGACTCCTCTCGCTTTCGTCTCGTTCCCGGCTGTAGTTTGCCTTGGCTCCTTTGGCATCTTCTTCGTCGACGATCTCTTGGGGCTTGACGGTCATGTGGACGACATTGGGCGCGTCGCGGCTGAATTTCGAGTCTGGGGAATATGCAATCAGAATAAACAGATACAGACGTAAACAAGGCCAACAACAAGACTAGAAAGAAAGGCATACCCGACAGCGGAGCTTTGTCATCCAGCATCTTGCCGAATGAGATCAGACGGATTGAGCTGGGAGACGAGGGACGAGGTTCCCACTCTGTATCATTATCAATCAGCATGTATACTTCTTCGAACAACAGCCATGTCTCGTCCTGCGCCGCCCCATACCTGGTCGCCATTCCCTCCAGATCAGCTCCTTCAGAGTATACACGCTCATCAAAAAGGGATCGTAGTTCTCAACGTTGACTTGCCGTTTTCGCAAGTACTTGCCGTCAATCTTGAACGGATGCCTCGCCCCGGTCGTCAGGAGCAGTGTAATCGTCAATGAGGGGCCAGAGTCTTCGGGCTCCTTGGCAGGAGCGCTTGGCTTCGGGGTCGAAGGGCCAATTGCAGGTGTAGGCATCTTGGATTCAGACGATTCGGCAGGCTGCGGTTTGGAGGAAGCATCATCGGGGGATGTTGCTGCGTCTCCGGATTTCTCTTCTGCGGTCTCCGCGGCGGTATCCTTGGTCAACGGGTCCTGCGAATCCGAGGAGGACGAAGCGACCACGTTCTGTTTATCCGATTCCTGCTGAAGCGCGTCGCTCGTTGTCGAGGAGGAGGCCGCAGGGCCTTCTTGTCCGGTCTCCGCGGCCGGGCCGGACTCCGGGGCGTGGTTGGAGGCCATCGCGATTCGCTATTTATTTATCACCGCCCAAGGCGCTCGCCGAGCGACACGCAATTGAACAATCAAAACCCGCTATCGCAACGAGCGAAAAAAAGGGATAGAAAGGGCGACGACGGCTAACTGAGGGAGTGGCAAACGTAGGGGCCCAAAGTGGAGAGAGCTGGGCAGCGAACGGTCGCGAGGAAGGTAGGTAAGGGCCCGAGACATGCAAATAAAGATAGGAGTTGTCCCAGCGGCAGGATCGCCGGCTCCAACCAAGGGACCGCGATAAAGGGGAGGGGGAAGAGAGATGGCAGACGACCCCTTCTCCGGCTGGCCCCGCGACGATGAAGAGAAAAGAAGGTGGATGTTATGTGGAGGAGACGGTGGGTGGACGAGAAGGGGCAGGTCAGGACCAGGGCCGGGGTCGTCTCCGTCGAGCGGCTTGTCCGGTCGAGCAGCAGACACGGCAGCGCGCCCGGACAAGAAGGGCTGGAGGAGCAGCTGGGGCAGAAAACAACGACCGCCGGGGATAATAATGATGATGATGCTAACTGCGCTGGACACAAGACCCTCCGGAGAAGGAGGAGAGAGCAGCAGAGCGACCAGGGAGCGACGCCGCCGGGCGCGTTGGAGCGGATGTTCTGGTCGGATGCGGAGAAGCCCGTGCCCTCGCTTGACGTCCAGCCCAGCTCTGGCAAACCCGCAGAGGAGAAAAGGCAGAGAAAAAGAAAAAAAAGAAAAGAAAAGAAAACACGGTGCCGCAAATTAACTGCCCGTGTCTGCTGGCACAGGATCCTGTGTCGGTTCGACGGCGTTGATCCCGTCCGTGTACAGGTGCTATCTCAAGGCGCTCGATCTGGGGATCCCGCGGCCCCCTGGTTCTTCTCCGCGCAGCACGAACCGGTGGCCCTCACGTCGCAGTCTGCGTGCTCGAGCATCCTCTGCTTAGATGCTCTCATTGGCTACGGGAAATATTGACAAGAACCACAATAATATATAAATCGTCCTCACCCTGTTCTATCTCGCGTCTTTTGAGATATCAATGCCCCTATGCACGAGCAATCCCATGTCGCTTACCCCCTTCCTTTGTCTAATGATAGCACCTACATCCCCTGCAAGAACTGAGAGCGCCCGCGTGGGTTGTCACAGGACTGGACCCTTCCCTGCTCTTTATATATCACTTTCGACCAATACCTCCAGCTTCCCCTGTTTCAGGGTTGCCGATACCCATGGACATATGTACGCCTTTCGCGCGGGCGCATGCAGTACGACCCTGACAGCTATCAATGCTCTAGGTACCTACTGCTGCTGCACAGGCATAGGTGGATATTTATAGTCCAGACCAAGTCAAGCACAGCAGGAAGCAGGATCGAACTAATATCTACAGTGAATTGGCTACATAAACGAAATCTAATCAATCTCTTTCAACCCATAGATGGATCTTTTCTAGGTATCTATGTACTGTTCAAGTCTAAGATACTAGGTAAGTAATAGCAGGAAAAAAAAAAGCTGCCTCGGTGAACTGGTGAATACAGCCATGCCATGTCGTGAGATATGCAGATGGTGGAGTTGGTATCTCTCTGTCTCTTGCTGCCGTCATCCCGGTTTGTGAAGGGGCCGACTTGCGGCTGTAAATCATCGCAGTCGGGATTGACATATGGCATTTCTGTCTTTCTGTCTCTCTCAAACTCAGATCCACCCAGCATACTGCTCTAGCGTTTCGTTCCTCACCCCCTCCGAACCATGCCTCACCCCCAGCAGCCGGACCTTCCCGATCTTCCCGCCAAAGTCGTCCTCGACGCTGCTCTTCCAGTTCTCGAACAGCGCGTTCAGCCGGTCCACGACGGCCGGATCGTCCCTGATCAGGAGCACAATGGCGTCGTACCCGCCCGCGCCGGGAACCACCCCGCCAATGACGCCCTCGATTTCCGACGCGGCATCGAGCAGCTCCGTCTGCACGCTCGGTTCGATGGGGACACCCGATTGGCGCGACATGGCGCGCAGGTGGCTGCGTGAGGTCTGGAGATAGGTACGGACAGCGGTATAGTCCAGGGGAGATGCGGGATCGGAATCCTCCTGAGCCAGCCGCTTCAGCTCCTGGCGGAGCTTCTCGTTGTTCGCCTGCAGGGTGTCCCAAAGCGTATCGGCCTCCTTGCGGTTCTGGCTGCGCCATTCGAGGACCTTCTTCACCATCCCTGGGGTCTGCGAGCCGCAGTCGACGTCGCACAGGACCATCTGCATCCCCCGGGGCAGCCTCATGCCGAAATCCACGCACTCGGTGTCCCAGCGACGTTCGGTGTCGAGGTCCTCGACGGTATTGAAGAGTCGCTCCTCGAATCCGGGAGAGCCCACATCGCCGACCTTCTCGAGGATGGCGGGGGAGAAGCGCCGATAGAGACATGAGCCGTAGACCGCGGCTGCGACATCGAAGCCGGACCCGATCTTCCCCTGAGCAGCGCAGTGTGCTGCTTGGGCCAAGTTGTGCAGCTTCTCCCTGCCAGCGCCTAGATCATCGGGATGCAAGGTGCGGTGTATGACCAGGGCAGAGACCAAGGCAGTGACGAGGGCAGCCGAAGAACCCAGCCCGGTTTTGTGTGCTTCATGAAGGGGCACTCCGAAGTTTGCGAAGCGGCCTCGCGATTTGGAGTCTTTCGACGAGGCTGTCTCCGAGTAGTAGTCGTTATCTGCAAGGATGGTGATGGAGAGGGATCCGAAATCCTTCGAGTCCGCGACGTAGCCTATATACGTCAAGGCATAGTTGAGAGAGGTCTCGACGAAGGGATTCCGTCGTCTGTCAGATATTAGCTCGGGCCTATTATTTCCATACACGTACGATAAAGCATCAGGCTGATAACAACATAATAAGTGGACGGAGCATACGTCGTTCAAGATAAGCCTTCCCGTTCGTCTTGGGCTGAAAGTAGGTTTCGTTTAGAATACAGAATCTTGTAGTAAATAGAAACCCCAGCAAGGCACAGGAACAACAGTAGGAGAGGGATACGTAAAAAAAATACAAAACTATGAAGCCAAAGGAAAGGAAAAAGCACTCACCCATCGCCCCTCTGCACAACCCTCACCCCTCCCCCATTCTCGCACCTCTCCACCCCATATTCCCAGACCGCATCCACAAACTGCGGCGACCGCACGACGATCGTCTCCTCTTCCCTGTCCCCTTCCGCTGCGGCCGCGCCACCGCCCTCGTGCTGCTCGCCTCTCCCCCGCCCCTTCCTCAGCTGTTGCACAATGACATGGATCCTGGCGTCGAGCGCAAAGACCGTGCCGGTGTAGTTGCGGTCGAGGACGAGATAGCCGCCGGTGAGCAGCACCTTTCCCGGCGCGGAGACGGCGGTGGTCGCGGAGACGTCGTGTGTCTGTGTCATTGGGTTGGTCTAGTTTTCAAAGGCCAAGCCAAGATATTGCTGCATAAATTACACCACTAAGGACAGAGATCCGAGGGAGCTGCCGTTCTTGTTTTGTATCGTATAGTAAAGAGACGTGGATAGAATGCTCTTGAGGGGCTTGTGAGATTTAGGTAGGTAGGTAGTGATCAGATGTGGAAGCCAGATGAGGCAAAAGGGAGAGTGGGATGTTAGGTCAGACGGAGCGATCAAGTCAAGACAAGCTTTTTTAAAGTTTCCAGGTCCTGTGGAGAAGATCTGGAGAAGTGACAAGCAAGCAGAGCAGAGGGGAGTTTGTGTAACTGCTCAGGACGGCAACGCGGTGCGGTGAGGGGAGCTAGGTCTATGTGCTGGGGAAGCGGGTTGGATTCTTGTTCACTTGCACCTCCAACCCAGATGACAGACAAATATTTACAATTATCGGGTATCAGAGGACGGGAGAATGAAAGCAATTGGAAGACTTGGAATGGAAAACCACAGGTCAAATCATAGTGGAAGAGCAAATTGATATGTCATTGCTCATCCACGTACGGAGTACCTCCCGGACACGTGGAGACATGTTTGTTTGGTTTGCATACAGCTAGCTAACTCCTGTAGCTGGAGATCTTGCCCGCCATCCTTCTACCTTCCTACATTCTACCTTGTACCAAAACTCTCCAGGGAAAGGTGGAAGATGGAAGGTGGAAGGTCTTGGTGGAATTTTGATATTCAGGTTCCTCTTTCCATCCAGTGATCAATTCTGGATAAAACAAAAAGAGAGACATAGAGGCATGATACGATCGTGGGGTCCTCAATTGCAGCAAACTGGAAAAGTATTTCTCCATCTCTTCAGTAGTTAGCACATAGGAGAATGGGAGCAAAGAAACCCTCATAGTAGAGCGAGAAGTATCAGCTCCGACATAACTCCGTACAAAAAGAGCAGTTGTACCCCACAAGCAAGATGTGACGACTAGAATAATAGACTGTCAGATGTCATCTCTGCAGAGGGAATTTTTTTTTATTATTATTATTATTACGGAGAACGTGAGAGGATAACGGCTAGCCCGGGCCAGCCCCTCCAAGAGACAAACGGTGATGTCCGCGGATATGTGGGGTAGCAGGGACCGCATCATGCCATCGCTTTGAGGGGGAGATCGTACGAACGCCGGACAGATCTATCCGTGTTCCGGGCGCAGGAACATCATGACATGATGAGGCGGAATCCGCCGTCGCTGCCAGAAGTCGGCTCCGCAGGGCGGAGAAAGCCGTAGCGACACAGGATCAGCTGTCTCATGTCGAACCAGACAGGTGCATGTTGCGTTCGTCGTCTGATCACTACTGGGCGGGACGGCATTGCGGGATGGCAGGCCGTGCAGTCGGGCAGTGCACACGGCATTGATGATGGGGAAGTTGTAATCCCGAGGTCCGCCAGGGCCGAGTCTATCAGACCCTGGAAGCAAGACGTCTTTGATGGGCACAACGGAGCTCGCCTGTTCAAGTATTATGGCATGCTCCGTTAGCAGATCTGACGGCATCAAGATATCGGAATGGGCCGAGAATGCTAGGCTCTGGTAGCCATCCAGTGTCTGTCCATCGATTACTACGACGATCAGATCGCATTGGAATTACTCCAAACCCCATAGGTGCCCGGACTGCCCCCGGTCCGGTAGCAAAGCGGATGCTTGGTCTCGATCTCGTGCATCATTATTATTTATGCCTCTCGGTGAGACTGTTTCACCGCGCGATGGCGTGTGGCCGGGGTCGGGGTCTTGGGGTCAGCGCACCCGCGCGACGGGCATTCCGAATCCCGAGTCGCCGACGGACCGCCCCAGCCACCGCCGCGCTGCTGAGGGGGGAAGCGCGTCTGGAAGAGGGAGCAGACTCCGGAGCAAGACACCGTGCAGGGCAGGCGGGGACGCCCGCTTCCCCGATCGGGGAGCACCAGCCACAGCACGTGCGCGGGCCCGGGACAGGATGAGTCAGCTCCCGGCGCCCGAGAAAAAGAACCGGAACGCGCCTGAGTCACAGCGACTTCCTGAAGCTTCCAGGGCGGCCCGCCGTTCCTGTTCTTCCCGTCTTCTGCCCCCTGCCATTGGCCGCCCCGGGCACCTGACCCGGCCAGGCACCGCGAGCACTTCTCGAACGCTTGCTGCGCGTCAGGCTGCCTTGCTGCACGCCGACAAAATAAATTGGCACTCGACGCAGTCGCCCTTGCCGGTCCTCTTCCCGGGCCTGATCTTCTTGGAATTAAGAATTTTTTTTTCTTTTTCTTCTTCTGTCTCTTCTGCGCAGGAAGAAACAGAAGCACTCGACCCTCCACCAAACTGCTGGGTCCTCGGAATCTCTCCTCTCGGATCCGCTAGGCACCCTCCCTCTTACCTCTTATAGCCGGCCCTCCGGATCCAGTCCCCTTGTCTTCATCCGAGTCCCTACGACCAAGTGCCTCTCACGGCTTGCCCTGCGCGTTCATTGACGGCTGCTAGTCGTTAAATGAACCTGCATTTTCGATTCCACCCTGGTGTTGAGGTACGTCTCAATTTTGATTTTTGATTTTTTTTAATTTTTTTATCTGTGTGTTTTGTGAACTGGTCGTCCATTGGTCCGAGCGCGGATCTAACTCCGTCCTGCAGCATCTCCTCTTCTGCGTGAAGAGGTTCTCGATCAGATAAATGGTCTTTAAACCGTTCACCCACCTCGCGCGCCAGAGTTTCACCAAGGCCTTTACCCATGGCTACGCTCAGTCGGTAGTCGCCGCGTCCCAGTCCTCCTACGCGTCCTCGGCCACCTTCAACCAGATCGCAAACCACCCGGGCAAGTACACCCGGACAAGCCAGCTCCAGAATGCTTTCCAGAACGCTTCGAGCTCGTCTGGCGCAGGCGCCAAGGCCAGCCAGACGACCCAGGGCGCGGGAGATGGCGGTCTAGCGGCCTACTACGCCGCCTGGCAGCATGCCCAGCAGACCGGAGATGACAGCGATTGGAGGCGTTTCCAGTTCACGCGGAAACTCGGCTGGAAACCGACGACGGCCAAGGAAGCTGCGGAGAAGAGCAAAGATGGCGACGAGTCCGCAGTCAAGGACGGCTCGTCGCGCTGCGATCTGCACGACGCTCAGCATCTCAAGAAGGCCCCGGTGAACGTGGACGTGAGTGCCAGGGTCGAGGAGGCGGTTAAGCGGGAGATCCAGATCCAGGAAGAGAAGGCGAAGGCGGAGGAGGCCGCGGAGCGGAAAGAGACTCCCGAGGTCGAATCCACCCCTGACTCGTCTGCGCCCGAGCCGACAGCGGACGCTGATGCCGTCGCAGAGAAGTCTCAGGCATCGTCCGAGCGGATCGTGCAGCTGGCGTCCGCGAAGAAGTATGCCGAAATCCCCGCCGCTTTCGAGACCCTGCTTAAAGACGGTCTCACCCCCACGGTTGGCGCGTACAACGCCCTGCTTGTCGCCGCCATCGAGCTCCATGTCGACACGCACCATGCCGTTCCCAAGGCGCTCGATGTCTACTCGGACATGCTCCGCCGCAGAGTGATGCCCGATGAGGAGACCTACAAGACCCTCGTCCAGCTGCTGGTGACCCGCGCGCTCGACACGATCAAGGCGAAGGAGGCCCTCGAGCAGCAGAGGGTCCGGTTCGGCGGAATGGAGGAGCCCGGCAAGTTCATGTTCCAATCCAGCGAGGTGGAGCGGGAGCTGCTGGCCGAAGACCACTCCCTCTCCATCGCCCTGAAGCTCTTCAGCGCCGCGACTTCACGCCATGCGGAACTGGTCTTCCCGCTCGCGGTATACCGGGGCCTTATAACCGCCTGTGCGCAGGAGGGCCAGGTCGAGGACATGGTCCGCGTCTACGCCCACATGGAGACGCATAAGGTGATCCCCCACGCGGCCATCTTCCCGAGCATGATCAATGCGTTTGCCGCCATTGGCGACCTCAAGAGCGCGGTGGAGTGCTACAACGAGTACCGGGAGCTGGCCATCGCCGACGACAACGGCATCTTCGGCATCGTGGACCGCCGCGACGGCGAGGTCTACGCCGCGCTGATCCGCGCGTACCTGTCCTGCGGCAAGGAGGAGGGTGGCCTGCGCTTCCTCGACCGGATCCGCGCCTCGTTCGACGACGTCCAGGAGGACCGCGAGGCGCGCCAGGAGGCCGTGGAGTCGGTGATCGTGCAGGACGCGCTGGTGCAGCACGCGCTGGACGCCGGGCGGTTCGCGGAGGCGCTGGCGCACGCTGAAACCCGGCTGCGCAGCGGCGCGCTGGAGCGAGCGATGGCCAAGATCTGTGTCGCGGCGGCGGACGCCGGGGACGCGGGCATCGCGACGGGGGCATACGAGCGTCTGCCGGCGGATGCCTCCGTGACGCTGGCCCCGGCCGTGGCGATGCTCGCGCTCCATGTGCGCCAGGGCAGCGTCGCGGCAGCGCGCCCCTTCTGGGCTGTCGTCCGCGGTCAGGCTACGCCGGACATGGTGCAGCCGACGACCATGTACGCCGTCGCCCTCTTGAAGAGCGGCCACGTCGAGGAGGGCCTCGCCGAGGCCCGCAGCATGTTCGCCCGCATCCGCGCCGCCGCCCCCAGCGCCCACCAGCTCGTCGCCCCCGTCCGCGAGGAGATCGGCGAGGCCCTCGAGCTCCTCGGCCGCGTGCTGATGCAGACCGGATCCGTCCTTTCGCCCCAGGCGGCCATGACCCTCCTCTGGTCCATGGTCGAGAACGGGGGTCTGGTGTCGCCCGTTGCGGAGCACGCCGTCGCCAGCCTGGGCCCCATGGCCATCTCGCAGCTCAGCCCCCCCGACCTGACCCTCGCCCTCCAGGTCCAGGCCGGCATGCTCATCAACAGCCCCGCCGTATATGATGCCGCCCACCCCGTCCGCTTCGCCCACATGGTCGAGGTCGCCATGTCCACCGGTCTGCCCATGGACGCCTACACGACTCACCTCGTCGATCAGGCCATCGTCAAGCTCTCGGACAGCAGGCCGGACCTCGTCCAGAGATGGCAGGAGTATGTCGCGCCCTGGAGGAAGGCGGCCTACGTGCCCAACCGCTACACCCCGGTCTCCTCCGAGTCGTCCATGGTCAGCGCCGCCTCCATCGAGGACACCTTCGACCCATACGCCTATGCCACCGACTACCGTGGGTCTGCCATCATTGCCGACGAGCTGGAGAACACCAGCGGCCGGCCCGAGGCCCATCTGGAGGAGGCGATGATCAAGTTCAAGAACATGCGTCGCGTTGGCAGGCATCCGCGCTACATCACCTACGCCAAACTGATCACCGCTGCCGCCAAATGCGGCCGGATGAACCTGGTCCAGGAGATCCTGGGGATGGCCAGGCATGATGTGCCCCTCATCCCCCAGTACAGCGTCGTCAAGTATGGCTGGGTCTCCATCCTCGACGCCATGGTTGCTGCCTGCTTGACCCTCGGTGACAGGAACCTCGCTGCCAAGTACCACCAGGAGCTGCTGAACATGGGTGCGGCGCCGTCTGCCAACACCTTCGGCCTGTACATCACCACGCTCAAGGAATCCACCAAGACGTTCGACGAGGCGACCGAGGCGGTCAAGATCTTCCACCGTGCCACCGCGGAGGGCGTCGAGCCGACCTCGTTCCTGTACAACGCCTTGATTGGCAAGCTCGGCAAGGCCCGCCGGATCGATGACTGTCTCCAGTACTTCGCCGAGATGCGTGCCAACGGCGTTCGACCCACCAGCGTCACGTACGGAACCATTGTCAATGCCCTCTGCCGTGTCAGCGACGAGCGGTTCGCGGAGGAAATGTTCGACGAGATGGAGTCGATGCCCAACTACAAGCCGCGACCGGCCCCGTACAACTCCATGATCCAGTACTTCCTGAACACCAAGCGCGACCGCAGCAAGGTCCTGGCGTACTACGAGCGCATGCAGTCCAAGAACATCCAGCCCACGATGCACACCTACAAGCTGCTCATCGACGCCTACGCCTCGTTGGAGCCGGTCAACATGGAGGCTGCGGAGAAGATCCTGGACGAGATCAGGGCTACCGGACAGCATCCCGAAGCCGTCCACTACGCCTCGCTCATCCACGCCAAGGGATGTGTGCTGCACGACATGGAGGGCGCCCGCAAGGTCTTCGACTCCGTTCTCACGAATCCCGAGGTGCGTCTGCAGCCATGCCTGTACCAGGCGCTCTTCGAAGCCATGGTTGCCAACCACCAAGTCGCCGACACTCCTGAGCTGCTCAAGGATATGGCCAGCCGCAACGTCGAGATGACCCCTTACATCGCCAACACCCTGATCCACGGCTGGGCTGCCGAGGGCAACATCGCCAACGCCAAGGCGATTTACGACGGAATCGGCATGGAGAAGCGCGAGCCCAGCACCTATGAGGCGATGACCCGCGCCTTCCTGGCATCGGAGGACCGCCAGAGCGCCTCTGCTGTCGTCCAGGAGATGTTGTCTCGGGGCTACCCCACCGCCGTCGCCAACAAGATTGTTGACCTTCTTGGCGGTGGGGTCCCAGCTGCGACGACTGCTTAAGGCAGTAGTCACGGCGGCCTGAACGACGCTGCTTCGTGTGTCCTCCATCTGACTGGATTTTTCTTTCATGTCTTAATGGCTTGCCTACGCAAGACACCAGGGCTGGATCCCTTCGAAAAAGCAAATTCTTTCAGCTTGATGGCCTCTGCGTGGGCATCCGAAAAATTACCTTCCATTTTCACATCTGTTGATCTGGGGAAAAAGCACAGGCGTTTTGAGTGATCATGTATTATACACATCGAGCAAACAAGCGGGAATGGCGTTGGCTGAGCATTTGTCTGTCTGCTTTTTGTTGAACGACCCGGCAAGGAGGGAAGGACATTTATACCAGGTTGATGGTGTTCTTTTTGTTGTGTTGTTGTTGTTGTTGTTGTTGTTTTCCTATGTTTCTTCGATGGACCACTCTCAACTCTCTTCTGGAGTCTCGACGATATCTGGTCCTTCCTGATATGCGTCGCGGGTCCAGTTGGCTATTTGCGCGGCATGTTTTCGTGTGGAGGTGACGGATCATCCTTCATCCTTCTCTCCTGTGCCGTGGCCTGTGGGTTCGAACTCTCTGTCTGCCCTGCTCCTATATGAGATGTGGGAGGGATGGAGGATACCGCTCACAGATAGTAGAAAAGATAGAAAAATGGAAAAAAATGAGAGAAATTTTCAGGAAAAAAAAGAACAGTACAGTAGTATTTCTTTTCTCGGGCCGTTTGTTTGTAGCAAATATAATTCCGAGTGTCCTTTGAGTCTTTGACCTCCTGAGATCCAAGAGCCTTGCTCGCCTCACGAAGTAGCCGCGCAGCTTGTTTGTCTTCGCCGTCCGTCCGTAAAGGTCTGTATGTAGGTTGACTCCCATAAAAGCAACTTCATGTAAAAAGATAGGCCCTACGACCATAGGGTGTGGAAAACAGGGCTTCCCGTCCGCTCAGCTGTTCTTGAGCGACACGCCAGGCGGTTAGTATGTATGCAGTTGGGTGGGTGACCACCAGTGAATCCCGTCTGTTGTAGGTTTTCTATTCCAATTTTTTTTGCATTTATTTTTCTATCTACATATTCTTACTATATAATTGTCAGGTTTTGATGCAGAAATAAAAAGTAGTGTTGATTATCGTCGTTGTGTTTGTGACTTGCCGCTTGAGCTTGAGTGGCATAAACGAGTTGACCTTTTGCTTTTGCTTTGACTCACCATGTTACTACCTACTTTACTTGGGTCGATCTACTACTTACTGTAGGGCTGCTGCTGATCTTGGCAACAGACATGACACCTTACCTAGGTCCTACTGCTAGTTCCGCTGTCCAGTAAGGAATTTTGAGCGTCCGAGGACGACCAAAAAAAAGGGGG
>Ga0207748_1000140_pt1 | contig 74070 bp, 49 predicted proteins | sample HigsolmetaGSP13D_FD_184841 | JGI IMG/M metagenome (GOLD analysis project Ga0207748, IMG submission 184841) | High solid enriched microbial communities from the Joint BioEnergy Institute, USA - SP1-3-D (SPAdes) | ecosystem: Engineered > Bioreactor > SSF (Solid state fermentation) > Aerobic >...
CCCCCCATATCTAGTATCTAGTGGTAGTACTTACCTTTACCCATTGTACCAGATCCGCAGTTGCTTCAAATCATTGAACCCCCGAGAGAAACAACAATCGATAACAGTTAAGCTCCACAAACCCCTCATGAACTTTACCTTCAACTTTTTCTTAATCCCGTTCCCCTCTCCGTGGGCTTTGACCGCACTTTCGGCTGCGGCTCCACCACAACATACTTCGTAGACTAGAACTACCTATGCAGCATGATGGCAACCGAGCGCAGGAGATATGTGAAACACCACTCTCAACAGCAAGTCAGCACGAAGTATCCGTAATGCATGACGATCCTGAAGCAGAGATGCAGACATAAAAGACGGAACGAGAGAACCGGCTAGAAAAGCCAAGAAAATCCCCAACCCCTCCATCCCACTGACGTGAGGGAGGGGAGACGCACCCACAAGTCATAGTTCGACTCTGCCATCTATCTGGGTGGAGTGGGACGGGCCGAGCCGGGGACCCGTGCAGACATGCAGCAAGTAGTGATTGCTTGTCATTGATTATTATTATATTTGTTGGGTTTAGCAGAGCGGCAAGAGCCCAGTCGTTCCAAATTCCAACAGGTCAGTTACACTCTATTCCGCAGTGGACCGATTTGTCTCCCTTGCCTTTTCCCCACAGCAATCGACACCCCACTACGGATACCAACCAGGGAATACTTCGCATTTATTAATAATAATAATATCTGGCACAAAGCACACTACTGACAGGTTGCAGATGCTAAAAATGCTGGACAGGTTGGTCATCGGGTCCGATACCTAAAGCCTAAAATATCCCTCCCTCCCCATGCGGCTCCGCTCGAGGGACGGGATGAAGGGCCCGATCGTCATGCTCTTTTTCTTACCTGGGAGGTCGCAGTGTGAGCGAGGCTGGAACAGATGCGGGGCAGGCCGCTCGCGCTGGGCAGTGTTGAATTTTTTTTCTTCTTTTTCTTTTATTCATGTTTTCCCCTTTCGTTCTCAACTTCTCGTCTTCCTGGATTTTGTAAAGAAGGGGAAGGAGGAGGAGAAGATAAGACACCGAGGTACAGTATTATATGTATGTATGCAGTATGCATGCTAGGCACTGCTACCTAGGTATGAACGAAACATGGACTTGCCAATGTGCTTTGCTGTAGTACTACTGCGTGCGGCTATGCTACACTATATCTATTCTCATCTGGGCAAGAGGGGAGGAGGACCTCGGGAGATTCAATTAGTTGCCTATCTAGGTAGACAGGTATAAATCTAGAATAGAATGGTATCAGTGCCTTTGGTAAGTACTCCATACCGCGAGGCTAAAGAAAGAGAAATGAGCTTTTTCAACTATCCATTTCTATCTACAGATTTGTTGGTTGGTTGGATAGTGGAATGGTCTTTTTTTCTAGGATAGGGGCGTCTTGCAGCTGTGTGTGTGTGTGTGTGTGTGGACGGAGCCTGTTTTGCTTCTGCAATGCGATGTTCGTTTTGTTATAAGGTGGATGATGATGAGAAACACGGGATGGAAGGGGGGTGGGGGGGGGGGGGGGGGGGGGGGGGGGAAGGACAGCTGGAAAAGATATATACATATACTTGTTGTTTGCATTCAACCAACAGAACGGAAAGACTTTGGAGTTTTTAATCCCAGAAGATCTATATGATGATTGTACGGTATGGAATTGTGGGAGTTTGAATACTTAGTAAACACTTGTACAGTATATAAGTGTATAGTGTAAAGAAGAAATCAAAGGTCTAGGAAAGGAGAAGCTGTGGAGCAGAATCAGGATCAAATTTATTGGATCAGATGCGAATAGTATTTACTGCATTTGAGAATAAAAAGAAGCATTGTCAGAATATCTTATTTATAGATACAGTTATCATGACAAAATAATGCATTAGCAACTTAAAAGCAGTGGCAGACCAGCCTAAGATCATTATGTCAACAATATCCCGATGCTTTTGATATCTCATAGATCAGAAGATAAGGTTTGTGCCGCGGTGATTAGTACATGTCTTGGAGATAGGTCTGAGATTCTCCAACGCCTACGACTGGCATTCTTCTCATCTGATGAGATGTATATAGGACATCTTATGAATACTTTCGTCCTTGAGGCAATTACATCATACTGTTGGCTGCTTTTCATCTTTAAAGATATACAATCAGAGGGTTGAATGTAAATATGATTAAACATTAATAATTATATTGATAAGACTGCAAGAATAAAGCTCTATCTATATTTAATATCTGTAGTGGATTTGCAGCCATTGAACTAATCTTATATCAATTAGATTAAATGCTTTTATAACTTTATGGATAGGCCACAGCGAAGCACAGTCGGTCTGATTATTTGGATCTCTAAACCAATGTAGGGACAATAAAAGCGGTTTCCCACCTTTGACTGATACTTCAAGATGTAGATACACCAAGGATCCTAGTATGGGAAGAGAAAGTTGCCGGACAATAATGAAAATATCGACACGTAAGATCCATGAAACCGAGAACTAGACAGTGTTACTGCAAATTTATGGCAGTTCATGGTAATGCTTATTACAGCTTCTGCCTTTGAAGAAACCTCAAACATGGACGTTCTCTCGAGCTGTAGCCCATGACCATGATTTGAGGAAAGGTGTGGAAATGCGAGTTGAGAGATCCGCTGCTAAAGGAACCATATCATATCGACTTGAACATGGTACAGAGTAATTATGTCAAAATGCAGGCATTGACTGCTAACCACAAAACAACGCTTCGAACGCGGTGCTAGAGATCCCGGTGATCTTCCAGCAGGGACCAAATGTTATGTAACTCAAGCTTCAAATATTGCACATGATAAATGCACCGACATTCTGGACAGATGCTCCAGCTGACGGTTATCGCTTAATCAACATAGAAGCTCGCGTTGTACAGAATACATCCAAGTACAAGAATAACATTGCGGTTACTGTCGAGCGGTCTTCTCTATTCTCGTGGCATCCGGCTGCGAGATCCCTTCTCAACACTCTCCATCAGGCTTCTCATCTTTTATCAGTGAGAAAAATGTCATCCTCGAACGACCAGAAGTCATTCTGGTACCGCGTGCGGAGAGCATCCCACAGCCCAGCCAGCGGGGAGATGAGTGGGTGGGTCTTATCCCGCACGGCGTCATCCACCTCCAGACGGAGGTCAGATATCATGGATAAAGCGTCCGCGTATAGCATCCATATGAAGAAATCATGCCATCCCTCACGAGCTGACCGATCCATAGAGGCAAATCCTCAGCGAGAAAACGGAGGAACCGGACGATATGGGCCCAAATCCCTTGCGCCGTCCCTGACCCATGATGCATCACGTGCGTCCTGCACCTGCGCCAAGCGTCGTTTCCGTCATCGTCGGCCGTCGATCTATCACAACACCGCTCCACCCCTTCGTCCCCAGCCTCCCCCTTCTCTCTCTTTCGGATTCCCTCTGCTTGACGGAGTGGTGTGTTGAGGCTGCTGTAGCTCAATCAGAGGACTCATCGTTCACTGGGAACATCTGTGTCTCCTGTCAAGCATCACCCATCGCCTTTTGTCTTAGCCATCGTTTCGAGCAGCCGAGTCAGCTCAGCTCCGCAATCATGAAGCTCTCCTCAGCAGTCTCTGCATGCCTCCTCCTGCTGGCTCCTCTCCAGATCGCAGCTCGGTCTCTCTCCTTCTTCGAATTCGAGCAGTCTTCCCTGAAGACAGGAGACGGCGGTCTAAAGGTCAATGGAAGCAACCCTCTGACCTACTGTTCGGACCCGTCCCAGAACATCCTGCAGATAGACTCGGTTGACCTTTCTCCCAACCCGCCCGTCGCGTATGTCTCTCCGCGAGCATGGCATTTCTTTGCAATCCTTGATAATCATTACCAAGTACAAGCTCTCTGCTAACTCGCCCTCCGGCGCAGTGGTAAAACCCTCACCATCCACGCTACGGGTACCTTCCGCGAGACCGTCGACAAGGGCGCCAAGGTTCTCCTGCAGGTCAGGTATGGCCTGATCCGCCTGATCAATCAGGAGGCGGACCTCTGCGACCAGATCGAGAATGTCGACTTGCAGTGCCCTCTCGAGAAGGGCGAAATGACTCTCACGAAGCAATTTGACCTGCCGAAGGAAATCCCGCCAGTACGTAACCTCTCTTATTACCAAGCAATCTGTAACGATTGATCTGACAACTGATTTCTCGTAGGGCAAATACTTTGTCACTGCGGATGTTTACACCAAGGATAACAGGAAGGTTACCTGCCTCGAAGCCAACAATATCGCCTTCTGAACGTCCTTCATTGGATTCGTCCGCGCCTGCGAGTATCTTGCCGCAATGCACCTGAGTGATGCTTTAGCCCATTTGCCTTCTTATGACGAATCCAGTGAGACATCGACGAAGTAAGATTCATGAGGTGAATTTGCGGCGTAATACTGCCCTACCGAATGATACTAGCCTGTCCTCATGGCCATGGTATTCTACAGTGTTCCACTCTCACAACACGCTTTCATTATATGAGATCGTGCGTTTTCTGTTGTCATGACCGCCATTTGTTATACTATCCTTAGGTGTTAGTTGCTGCTTTCCTCTCCCAGCAGGTTTTGCTCGTTCTTCCTGTGTGACGTGAGCGTAAGGCGATGCTTAGTTGCTTGTTTCTGACGTGTTTTATGCTTATCAATGAGGTTATTGATGGTGTTACACATCAATTACGGATTTTCTATCTAGAAGCAATATTCAGCTTTTTTTAACTGTATTGTTTCATCAGCAGGGAGGTGACTCGAGTGCTGTCTGCTAATATATACCCTTACGTACATATTTCCAACGCTTTTCTGACTGTGCATATGCATATCATTCATGGCCCATGCGATAATTGATCAAACGACGCGTCCATGCGGTCTCGTTTGACACGGGGATATATGTACGGAGTATTATGTCGGGAAAACACCTGAAACGTTTTTTTTCGTAAACGCGGGGTTGAGCTACGTCATGCGGCCGTTTGAGCAGCTGGAATTAAAACTGAACCAAAGAACGCGTGTATGTATGGAGTTGATAATGACGAATGGCATAAGCTACCGTGAGAAGGGTCTGGCCCTGTTTTTTTTGGGGAACCCGGCTTTCTCTCGAGGTTGCCTTTTCGGGACTGGACATGTTGATTGATGAGAAATTTCTATCCATATACATCTATTACTAAACGTCCGGCCTTGGAATCGGAAAGAACGGAGAGGTAGGAGGGAAGTCTTCTGTACACTAAACTAGGATGTAGAGCAAGTTGAGCTGCCTTGAGCTAGCAGCTACTTACCAGATAGTTATGCGGAAAGCTTATCGAGCTATCTGTCGAATGGACTCCTGATTTTATTCTTCTTTCGCTCAGGTAGTCGTACTGTCTGTGTCAATTGTATTCTACATTGTTTTATTCTTTGCAAGATCAATTGAATGACAAGCACTTCGAGGATCTTCCTACAAACAGACGTTTTGAGAAGGTATTATTATTGCCATATTATTCCTGTTCTCATTCTCTCGAGAGACATTCCGCGTACCACCTAGTAGTTCCTTGTTCCTGAACCAGTCCACTTGGTTCGAGATTCGATAAGCCACGTCAAACACTCACGTGTTCTTCTCGGAACTGCACGTCGAAGTCGAGATAGAAAGACGTATGTTCCGTCCAGCTACTCGTCTCCATGCTCTCCGATGGTCGTCCACCCGTCCCCTCCGATATCCTGGAAATCCATGACCCTGTCCGGCCCGCCGAACCGGCCCTGGGTGTCCCTCCAGTCTCAATGCACCGCCGTTTCCGGCCGCCATCGAAACGCATATTGGATCGTTCTATGCAGCCGCCCCTCCAGCGCATCCGCGATGAATCCCCCGATGGCGGGCATCTGCATGAAGCCGTGCCCCGACGCGCCCGCCGCGACCAGCAGCGACGGATGGTCCGGGTGGCGGTCGATCAGGAAGCACCGGTCGGGCGTGTCTGCGTCCCAGCATATGCGGGCGAACACGAGCGGACGGTCCGCGAGGTGCGGCATCGTGTCGCGGAGGAAGTCACGCACGCGGGCCTCGGCCTCGCGCGGGATCTGGTGCCTCGCGAAGGGGACGCTCCTTTTCTGACCTGGATGATCTGGGTCGTAGACCCAGTTGCAGTATCCCGGGTGTTCGTCGCAGATCTTGAGCTCGTTCCGGTCCGCGTCGGGCTCCATGAAGAAGCCCTTGGCGATGTTGAACAGCACGGGGAGGTCCCGGTACCGCTTGGCCTCGTCGGGCGTCATCCGGATGTGGGCGAGCGTCCACGCCGTCGGGCGGAGCTGCTTCTCGAAGTCGAGGAGGCGGTCGCTGTTGGCGCCCGCTGCGAGGATGGTATGCGCTGCGCGGTGTAGCTTTCCATCTGCCGTCTTTGCGCCGATGACGTCTCCCTTGCCGTCGCCGTCATCGTCGTCGTTGTCCTTGTCGAAGACGAGAGACACGACTTCTCCACGCGGCGATCCAGTGATAAAGGTCACTCCCAGCCTTTTCGCCTCCTCAAAAGCCGCGACAAGCGCCTTCCGGGCATGCGCCCACCCTGCACCACCGCCGTCCTTCTTCTTCTTCTTCCACCAGCCCCTCCAGCCCGGAAACTCGCCCGTCAGGACACCCGTGGGCATCGTCCCGCGGAAGTCCTCGGCCGTCTCGAGCGTCACGTAGTCGGACTCGGAGGAGGGGGAGAGCTCGTGCTGCCTGATGTACTCGATTGTCTCGGGCGTGTGGCCGGCTATGATGAAGCCCGTCTCGTGGAAGTACGGCTTGAAGACGGGGTCGTGGCGCCAGCCGTCCATGGCGGCCTTGCTGCATGCCTCGAAGGCGAATGCGACGGGGTCCGCGTCGGGGTTGTCATTCAAGTCTGTTTCATGAAGGGTTTGGTCACTTCAGTAGATCATCTCATCTTCTCGAATGATCCGGGACCATCCGGTAGTCTTTGCAAAACAAACACGGTAAGGAGACAGACAGACAGAGAGAGAGAGGGGGGGAGGGTGGATGAAAAGCCCACCTTGGTTCCCAGCGTACTCCACGATCTTGTTGATGTCGTTCCCCGCCGCGATGGGCGAGGGGACGGGATACGGGTCCAGGACGGTGACATGTCTGTAGCCTCGCCGGGCGAGGTGGAGCGCAATCGAGCAGCCCCAGGTGCCGGCGCCGACAATGAGGATGGAGGAATCATGATTCAACTGTCGAGGTGATGGCATCTTGTTCTTCTCTTGCGTTTTCTCTCTTCAGATGCGCAGTCGATTCAGGCGCTCAGATACACATAGACGGAGATTGCGGAACGTAGTGAAATAGACTGCCAAACAGGTATGATATGGTATGATATGCACTTCAATGGAGACGAGTGTAGTAGAAACGGCAGGAGATGGATGTACTGTGCGGAGTATTTATGATCCATAAAAGATGAAAGTGTGTGAGCGGTCCAGTCTTTGATGTTATAAAAAACCCCAGACGATCCTATAGATGTAGATGTGAGATGACACGGTTCTTCTCGTGAACAACATAAGCAGACGCTCGAAACCCGGCCCTTCGTGGGCGGCTGTCTAGGTAAGTATGTACTGTACCTACCTAGGTAGGTACCTAGTAATCAAACGTTGACGTTAGTACAGTAGATGACGATATCGGATGAACAAGAACGGCACCGAAAAGCCGGTTCTTCAGGCTGAGAGAATCCGTCTGTCTGGCGCTGCGAGCTTTTCTTTCTTCCTCCCTGCGTTTCGTAGCCAGCTTCGGCTGGATAGCTGTTGAGACTACTATTATTAGTAGTGGTTGGGAAAGTTGGGCAATAATGATAGGGAGATAATTTATATTTAATGGGTTTGAGGCAGGCAGGCATGTGTCATCGCGACGCCAAGTCGGCGGTTCAAAGCTTAGCGATGGCTCTTCCCTCCCGACTGCCACGGAATACAGAACAACTGTTGGCCAAAAAAGGAATGCTACCTATTTATCTATGTGAGTTTCCGACCTCATATTCCAAAAGTAACTCTGGGTGATTGTGTTAAAAAAAGGATCACGAAATAATGTCATGGCGTTTGATGCTTATTTTCATATATAGCATTTCCTGCCTTTCTGTCGGTATTTCTATATAGTTATACCCAGGATGACCGCCCAACTGGACTAGCACAGTGCATCAAGTACGCTTAGTTCACAACACCTTGAGAAGTATATTGCTGTTTAGTCTCGATGGGTACCTCCCATCATGCTGGGGGTTTCACCTACTTAACCAGGCATATAACCACATCTAGGGAATGTTTCTGTAATGCTATAAGTAGTTTAAGTTATCAGTCAGGTTATCTGATTCGCACTTGTGCAACTGTTGCTTATTTTATTTAGCACGAAGTATATAGTAGAGTTTGAACGATGGGAAAGAAGTTCATCCAAATCCCACCGCGAGGACTGCAGGTTTAGATCGATATCATATTCAAGGCGCTGGAAGGTTGCATCGCTCCTTATATCCGCTCTATCTGCCTCTTATCTTATCAGCGGCCTCTTCCTAATCTACTGTACAGTACATCCCACATACCGCTAGCCTCACTTTCTCTGCAACCTTTTTTTTTCTCCATAAAACCCCGGAGACGAAGGACCCTAACATAATCCCAGCAAGAGGGATCCATGGTCGGAGGAATCCTGCAGGGCGAAGCCCCGGAGGATTGATTGGCTATTACCTCGGACAGAGTAAGCACAATCATATCTTATGTGATCAAAGGTGTAAGCTTCCCACGCTAACAGCACAGGGGGCTGTGTCTCCAACAAAAGAGGCACCGACTCTACCTAGGTACGAAACTATATACAAGATCCACTTGGACAATTACACATGCGTACCTAAGATTCGTCACATCCTCTGGGTAACCCAACTAATTCCGTGAACCAGGGGGCAATGTAGCATGGATATATATACTAAAAGAATCCGAGAGATCCAGAGAAGTGAGAAATTGGTAAAAGGAACGCGACATTGAGAAACCCTCCGCTTATACTGCGGACACCACGGAGGCACAGAAACGGTTCTGGGATGCAACGTTGAAGCCCATAAGCAGCTAATGATCCAAGCCATCCAAGGAAAGCTGTAAGATCCAGCGGAGAATAAGATGGTCATGCGTGGGTAATCAGTTCCGTTTCAAAGATGAGCTCCTCTGGATCATGGCGCAGCCCTCGATATGCTAACCATCGATGTCTTGCTCTCGTGATCACTTACGCACCTTGTGCTACTCCGCCGCTCTTTTTCAGCTGCCCAATGCCCGGGAATCTGACCGGGCTTGCCTATGAAGCTCAACGAGTATATACTTTGACGTCCAGATCATCCTGATCTCAACAACAACAAGCAGCTTCAAGTGCCCGAAGAAGTCTTCATACAATCGTATCAGATACCCAATTGTTAATCTCTAATCACCAACCACCACCAAAATGCATTTTGTACAGTTCCTCTCCACCTTTCTCCTCGCCTCCAGTGTCTTCGCCGCTCCCGCGGCCGACACCACGTCGAAGACCTCGGACGACGGGCTCGACATTCCCCTGCCGCCCATCGTACCGCCCAACCCGCGTGCTGGGGACGTGAACCTGATCCACGCGCTGGAGCTGGCGCCGACGCAGAGGGACCGCGTGAACCTCCTCGACCAGCCCGGAGACTTCATCTTCGACTTCAACAACCCGCCCAACGCGTCCATCGTCCAAGGCAAGGGCGGCCGGACCGTGGCTGCCACGCCCGATACCTTCCCTGCCGTGATCGGAAACGGCGTGAGCATGACGTTGGGCTTCATATCCCCCTGCGGGCTTAACTCGCCGCACGTGCACAACCGAGCGACGGAGATCAACGTGGTCGTGCAGGGTCGTCTCGTCACCAACTTCCTGGTGGAGAATGGCGTTGACTCGCGGAGCAGCCTGCTGTCCAGGTTCCAGATGACGGTGTTCCCGCAGGGCGCCATGCACACCGAGTTCAACCCGGACTGCGAGGACGCGGTGTTCGTGGCGGGATTCAACAACGTCGACCCGGGCGTGCAGCAGACGGCGCAGACGTTCTTCAACCTGCGCCCGGACATCAGCGGCGCGACGCTGGGCGGGCTGAGTCACATCAACGGCGAGGACATCGAGACATTCAGGGACATGCTGCCGGCGAACGTGGTGCTGGGCATTGAGAGCTGCTTGAAGAAGTGCGGCATCTCGAAGAAGGCGAAGAGGGACATTACGGAGTTCCTGTGAGCGTTGTTGAGATGGATGATTGCATAGATGTGAGATTTCATGGTGGAGAGGAGTCCGGGGACGAGGTTATGAAGGGCCAGGGTGTGTGCTGCTGCATGTGATCGGTGTGGAGGGTATTGTTACTATCGTTAATATTGTTAGTCTAGCGTCTATGCTGAGCCCTCCCTGATGATGACCACGCATTTCAACATGTCTTGAGATGCCTGCGTCTAGTAGTACATCATGACCTAGCTAGATCCCTAGCTCCATTGCCTAATGGATAAGGCCAATCTTCTTCTCTGACACTTTTTCCTCTGCAAGCTTTTACTACCAGGCTTCCATGGCCTTGCAGTAGAGCTGGTCTAATCCATTTGGGATTGAGCTTTACTCTCTTCAAGAGTATTGAATTAGGACGATAACAGATGCTTCTACCCGTGCAAGCTAACCGAAGAAGAGAGGCTCATAGACAGAGAATCACTATAGCTAGGGCAAGGAAGAGTCATCGCATGAAGACCCTGGGCTTTTGGGGTTTTGGGGGAGCGCTCAGCGGAGAGCCTAGGCAAAGAGTCTGGCAGGACTCAGAAGACACGGCCATTGTTTCCTGTACATTGAAGCGATCAATTCGACGTAACCTTATCCATAATATATATGAGCTATATGTAGAAAAATACTCTTGCTTCTTGGACACATGCCGGGTATCTTCCCCTATCGCTCTCTCATCTCATCTGTCCCCTTGCAGAAATCCATCGCCCAGCGCGGGCAGGAAAGGATCGATCCCTGACACTGCTAGTAGGGACACGCGATCTGCCTGAATGTGCATGCATAAAAACCACATATTCAAGCAAGATCCGATAACGATAAAAGAGGTCATGAAATAAATAAATAGATTAAAAGAGGAAACCGGTTCCTTGTTGAAGTATCACATCACATCCCTTATTCGCATCCCTTACTCGCCAAACAGCTTCCGCACGCGTTTCAGCACGCTGTCCTTCTCGGGATCGTACGGGTGGTCTTTGCTCGGGATCTCGAGCACAGCGGGGAAGGCCTCGGTGAAGGAGTCGACGCTGTTGCGGATGCGCTCGGCGATCTGTTTTGTTTGTTACGAGTCGTATATGTCAGTTAGGCTGTATTTCACAGAGGATGTACAAGCAAGGCAAGATGGACAAGGACAAGGGGGTACGCACATGCTGGTTAATCAGCACGACGGCGATGTCCTTCCGCTCGCGCGTGAAGTTGTGGAAGGCCTTTTCGATGGTCGAGGTCTCGGTCTTGGAGTCGACGACGAGGAAGTTGCGCTGCGAGTCGGGCGGGTCGGTGACGTGCTGTATTTCAATATATCATAGACCAGATTAGCAATTTGTTGTTCGGTAGGTAGTGGCAGACAGAAGAAGCACGTCCACATAATATATAGCCCCGGAGAATCATTCTTCGAAAGGTACACACTTACCCCGACGCCCGCGAGGAGGAGTCCGGTCACCGAGCTAGATTGATAGCGAGGGGAAAGAGATAAGGGTCAGCGGGATGGACGCGCGACGGTGATTGCATAGTAGTATGTAGGTAGGTGGCCAGAGAAAGAAACTCTTACTCTTCGTCACCAATGACGGCAATGAATTGGCGATCCTGTCAAAGTCCAAAGAATCAGTGGTCGGTCAGCAGAGCTCAAATGAGAGGTACCGTACCTTGAATGCGGCGACCGAAGCGGCCATGGTGAGATGAAGCTGGACCTGTAGAACACGAATCACCAAAAGAAAAGGAATATATCTCGGATATAGGTGGGCTTGGCCTCCTGCAGCTTCTTCCTCCTTTTGTTCGAGGCCACAGCGAGGGGGAATCAGGGAACGAGCAGCGAGCTGCCGTGAAGTCGAGACATCCACGCTGTCGGCGGGGAGCTGCGCATAACGTCGTCATAGCGGTGCTGCTTATGTCATCTGTGCATGGCATCGCGGCGCTGGGGAAGGCCACCCGAGCTCGCTCCTGGTCCATTTGATTGGATTATTGTAGGTTGATTTTTGAAATTGGATTCAATTGATCTGTAGTTTCTTGTTACGAGAGCCGGACTATGAACATATATAATAATCTCCCGCATTATTACCGCGTGTGGGCTTGCTTCCATTGGTAGCATTAGGTCTCTTCGACTTCGTAGCACTTACGCAGCCGATACACAAAGCCAAGCAAAAGCAGTATGAGATAAGTTTCAAGAGAGCTCGTCTTATCTGCTGAGAGAATTGTAATTCTCATTAAGATACGATACTTGTTGATCGTATTTTATGTGAACGGGTCAGTGCCATCATATCACGTGACGCGGTGATGTATTTGTTGTTTACGGGTGCGACGGGAAGCCCTTTTGTCAATTCTGGTCCTTCTTCTGCGCACGACTTTGCCCATGATCTTTTAACAGCAGCACCAGGCGCAGCTCCGGCACTCTGTGCGCCATTCACCCGGCACTATGCCCAGGCTTGTCCGTCGCCAGCCGCTCGCGGAGCGTATCAAATCGTACCTGAACCCCTTGGACTTCCTCCTCTGGCTGTCCGAGGAAATCGACTCCAGCGACTGGGATCAGTGGGCGAAGAACTGGGCGCTGCCGCTGGGCATAGGGCTAAATGTCGTCTTCCTTGTTGCTCGAGCGAACAGCAAGGGAAATGGCAGTCAAGCTATCGATGATGTCTTTGGAGAGGAACCCGAGGTTTCCTGGCTGAACTGGTTTGTACGTTGTGAAGACCCTGCAACCATTTACGAAGAAGGCAATTGACTGACGAATGTCCGGTACGGCAGGCTTCGTTTATTGTTCACATGCTGACGCTCCTTTCGGCATTCAATACCTTTTATACTTTCTGGCGCAAACGGCACTACCGCTTGTTCGAAGCTTCCATCGACAAGGCCCCTTCAACGCCCTCCGCCCACCGCGTGAGAGTCGACTCGTCTCCGGTGTCCTCCTCGCCGTTACGCTTTCTCTCCAACGTCCTCTCGAAGGAGACCGCGGAATCGAGAGCCCATCCCGATGCGCGACGCGATGTGTGGGAGCTTGCGATCTGGGATCCCTTGCCGATATCCATCCGGCTCTTTTGCCTCTTCAGTCCTGGCCATGTTCTCGTTTACTTGCTTTTCCTGCCCACGCTGCCTTCCGACCCCAGACCAAGTGTCACCATAGTCACGACCCTTGTTGTAGCGACTTTGCTGTCGGTGCAACTGTCAGTCCTTTCGTCATCCTTCTCTCAGCAAGCCAAGGACTTGGCCTTGGTGCACAAGGAAGTGATGAATGAATATGACATCAAATTCGTCCACCCTCGAACTCAACCATTGATGCGAGATGTGGGAACGCAGTTCTCTCAGGAACATGCCGGTTATTCCGGTTCGGATGAGAAGTACAACAAAGTTGAGACTTTTGTGCCTACCCATGTCATCCATCGCGGATTCAGGACCAGTCCCAATCCGAACTATATCAGTCACGTCGACCCCGACAAGAATTCAAGGTCTCACTATGACTTCCTACGGCGTCAGTCGACATCACCCTCAAAAGGTCCGTTCCAGACGCCTAGCCACCTTCGCGACTCTTCTCCGGTAGTCCAGAAACCGGTTACCGGGATCCGCCAGCCGCAGTTCAGACCAACAACTGGTTCGGGAGACGGTGGCAGTCTGGGCGTCTACTCACATGCCAACTCCCCACTGAGGAAGTCTGCTGGTCAGTATGGCGGAGGAGAAATCAACTTTCGAGACCGGGCGCCAAGTCCCACGAAGAGGCCTTCAAGTCCTCTGAAGAGAAGCAGTGTCCCTGGCGGAATTGGTGCGGCTCCAGCTGTCCAAACATGAGACCATCTCACGTCTGATCTCCACGGCGCCCGTCGTGAAAGCGAGACTCTATAATACGATCCATGGATCGGCCTATTAGTCTCCTACTGCATCACGGAAGTTGAGACTTTCAACGACGCTCGTGTATACGTTTAATGCTCTGCTTGCATTCGCAAAGTTAGATTTCAGCATGTATAAAAGACATTGCGTTTATATTCTTCCTGTGGTACGGCGTTTTGGGTTGGCGGTTAGTCATGTCTTTAGGAGTTTTGACTATTTCCTTGAGCGACGATAGAGCTTGAAATGCGGAAGGGCCCCCGGCCACTTCGTCCAGTTTTTGTACTGTACTATAGCTACTGTACAATATATTTTTGGCTTGCTTTCTGCTTTTCCCCAACACTCCTATTCCTCTATTCGCTGAACTATCCACAATGGTCCTTCCCATTCTCGTGCTCGATGGAGGGACAGGCAGATCGTTGCCCCATGTTGCTCAGTTTGCGGTTTTGGTTACGGATAGCCCATTGCTCCTTCCAATATCTCATTCAATGCTCGACTGTAACTTCCAACCTAGAACAGCAAACTCCCACGAGAGCTTCATGACATATACCACCTGCTATATACTACATTGTGACATCGTCTGTGTTGGAAGATGCAAGCATTCCCTCCTTCCCCGTAAGGTGCGAAGCACATTCCTTCAACCTAGCATCTCGCATAACTTACCAGTCATATCCTTAGTCTCTTTACTATTGCAGAAAAGGAACACGTAGACCTCTCAATGGCACCTCTATTCTCCTTGACAAGCCGCTCGTTTGATTCTAGCGAGTCTCCATCCTCCACCCGCCTGAGACATCTCCATCGAAGCGAGGATAGCAACCGGCTCCGGCGCAGAAGACCGGAGCCACCACCCCCACAGTCGGCATGGCCCAGGACGGGTTCTGTGTTTGGCCAGGGTGTCAGAACTATTAGTCACTTCCAGAGTCGTCAAGGCGCTGGCATGGAAGTTCAGGCAGAGCCGCCGGGTGGACCTCGATCTTCTTTTCAACCGCTCGATCTCAATCACTGCCATTTACCGAGGAAGAGCAATGTGAAGCCATCGTCCTGGTGCAGGAGCAGGGAGCATAAAAAGTCAGTCACCTTCGACGATAATCCTCAGAGGTTGAGTCATTCCAGTGCGCGTGGTTCAGAAAGTTTTTTCGGGACTGTCCTGCGAAGAGGTGGGCGGACCAGGTATCCGACATGCGGAGTCATTTTCGAGAGACCAGAGGGTTGCAGATCACCGAGGAGGATCACAGCCGCGGATACGCACCTGGCATACCGGCGCGATTCGAAACGAAGGCCGCCTCTTCGCACGTCGGAAGATGGTTGGAGTCAGGCCACTGCTGAATCTTATGACCAATTTTGGCGAGAGTTTCTGGAGAGATTCGAGCGAGAAGCGGCTGCTGCGCAGGCCAGAAAAGAGAAGCAAGAGCGTGAACACCAGGCAGAAGAGGGCCGCAAGCAAGTTTCGCTATCGGGGATGATCAAGCAAGGGAAATTCAAGCGCAAGAAGAGGCATGGCCAAACCGTCAATGACGACGACAGGCTCCTGGTCAGAGGCGCGAATCCCAGAACCGGAGTCATCAGTCCTAGCATTTCGAGCGCAAGTAATCCCGCCGACAGCTCCCAAGATGAAGCTACCCAGTGTCGTGTGACAAGGAAGAAATGGAGATTGAAGGGAGACCAATGGATAAGTTTAGACATTGACCAATCCACTCCATCTGACGGCAGTATCGCTGGGAAAAGTAAAGATAGTCCTTCGTCACCACAAGATGCGGTGTCGCCGGTCTCAGGGCCAGGAGCGGTACCGAATGACTGGGAGGATAGGTTCGTTGTCAACATGCCTTCCGCAAGGGAACCGAATCCGCCGACAATGACGGCTCAGCAAATAGAGGAGTTTCAAAAGAGCGTCGAGAAGGTCTATCGCGAAGGCGGAATGATGCTGGATCCTGAAGCGCTGCCCAGCCCGCATGCTATCACGCCTGAAGAGAGAAGTACTCCGCCCCAAAAGCTGGAGAAGAAGCCAAATGTCGTGCCTCCCAAGGGAACGGCGAGGAACCCTTTGGTGGAAGCAGATAAACTGCCACCTGTGTCCCCTCCGTCAGGTCCTCGACAATACTACAGTGCCGATGACGTAGGGAGAGAGTGGGTGAGTCCCATTTCGGAGGACTCTCCCCAAATGCCAAAGGAAAAGCCATGGGATGGGGGAGATCATTCTTTTTTAGGCTGCAAGGAGGTGGACGGGGGCAAAAATCCAGACGAAATACTTCTATTCCCGACTATGAACGGTTCCCCATACCTGTCGATGTCTCATCCGTCAAAGAAGAAACCAAAGGAGAAATGGAGGTCAGGGACTCACCGGAAGAGGCTGTCAGCGGAAGAAAAGGCCGTCCTCAAAGAGGAAGAGCCACAACTTTCTCAGAGTTCGAACAAGCTCCAATGCTCGAAGCGGTCGGCCAGCAACGATCTCATACAACGATGGCCACAAAAGGTTCTTCCACGGGAACCTGGAAAGCAAATTTTGACTCCGCCCTCGAACAGCCCACCGCAGAACATGTCCACCTCGAATGCCGCGAAGAAGGAGAATCGGAGCGACGACGATGTGTGCATTATCACACCCACTATCACACGCATTATGATACCCACAGCCATTCCACCGAGTACTACGTGTCCCAGTCTAGCTCGTCAAAACCAAAAGCCGCAGCGACCAAATCCATCGAAGGTACGGGGTCTGGCAAAATCCCCAAGAGCGAATCCCGGATGGTCAACCACTCCCAACCTGTCCGGGTAGCAGTCCCAGATGCAGACGCTCCAAGGGAGAGTAGACATGCTGTTTATGGGCCCTCAGAGTGTCGGCCCAGTGGCAGGCATGCCCGACATGAGACACAGAGACGACGTTCGTCAGAGCCCCGATGGTCTCTCCGGTATGCCTGGGTACACCCATACGCCAGGAATGATTATACCCGCAGGCGAAATGGGTGAAGAGCGTCGTCTCTGCCTCTGTCGAACCTGCGCCGAAAATAAAAACAGGCGTGTTCAGAACCTTGATGGGCACTACCCGCTCGGCAATGCCTCTCGCACTGCAGGGCCTGTTCGATGCCAGAAGCTGGAGTCGGCTCCTTCACCTTCTAAAAGAAGGCCAAGAGGTTTTATCAGATCCAGAAGCGGCAAAGTGACCGAAGTTGCTGAACTCGATGGGATACAGGTTAGCAGCAAGGAAGGTACTCGTGAAAGTAGCCCAGCAACTATCGATACCGTCAACGCTGGAGGGAATGAAGCACATGCAGATGGAAACGAAGACAAAAAAGACGATGAGGGCGACAAAGATGACAAGGAAAGCGAAAATGGAAACGAACACGAACACGACGGGATCAGCCTGTTCAGCTTGTCGCTTCTATTCGACATTTTGTTCCTCTCTGCTGCTCATCTCTACGAATTCCTCCGTCGCAACGGGCTCTTCGACCACAGCTTTGTAGTGGCTAAAAAGATCTTCGAGATGGCAGGGTACTGTTTTCAAGTTCCGAAGCGTGTCACGGATGCCTGCCTCGTTTACCAGCGTACGGGGTCGTGGCCCAAGGCGAGCACTGGGGAGCTGGCGCTCCTGATGCGGGATCCGGGCCAGGCCGGGGCCTACTCTATTTTACTGGGCTTCGTCGTTGTGATATTGGGCCGGGTCGCTGGGAACACGGTTTTGATCGGGAGTTGGGTTGTACGGTTCGCGAAGCCTTTCGGGTGGGTGTTTGGGTGGATAGGAAAGGCTTTACTTGGGTGGATTGAAGGTGTCCATGGAAATAGAGAGGTCAGATGAGTTACGTACCTAACCTACCTACTTGTTCCGTATTCCTTCGTCCCTACCTAAATATTTAATTATGCATTTTCAATCCAGCTCAGGGTCCAGCTGCTGCTACGATTCATGCATGGATTGGATTGATTGACTGCTTGATTGATTGACGATCCTTTGCCATGGGATATTCTAACCTATCAACTTTTTATGTGGGACGACGATCATTCTTATTTGTCCCGTGGAATAAACAGAATTCCCTTGTTTACTTCTCCCTAGATCATACGGTACAGTGGAATAATAAATCCCGATAGTACAGGGCCGATTTTCATTCATTCATTTAGTGGTTCATCGTCTGTGGTGTATCTCTATCTCTACTTTGCTCTGCCTCACAGCTACTATATGTATGTAGATAAGTTTTCTTTTTTTTGGCCTTTTTTTAATTTAGTTTAGTAGAACAGAATAAAATAAGACATGAAAGGTCCATTTTCCATTTTATTTATCTACTCTTGACATCCACATAGGCCAAAACAGAAGAGGAAAAAAATTTTCTCGGAAGAAGAAGTTAAAAAAGGAGATCTTTGCAAGGCAAGGTAAGGACTCCCGTGCGTCGAGTAGAATCGAGTCGAGGCACACCAGTCCAGTCCGGTCAACCCCAGTTCACTCCAGGCAGGCTACTGTAGCTAGTATCGTGACTCCGGGGGGCGTGTATGCGTGCAAGTAAGTCTGAGGTCCGTGGAGGGAAGGACCAAGAAAAGAAAGAAAAGAAAAGACAAGAAGGGGGGAAAATATTTGTCACTCCGCGCAGTCAGTCGCGCAGAGTGCTGCTGCTGCCGTCGCCGCTGTTTCAATGATGCAGCGAGGATAAGTAGTAAAATAGGGGGAATTGGATTTTATCGTGAGAAACAAGAAAGAAAAGAAAAAGGGAGGAAAAAATGTACCAAGACCACTAACTGAGCCCACGCTAGGGAAGGAAAAAAAAGTACAAGTAAAAGGAAGAAAAGAAAAGATCCCATATTGAATTGATCTAAATTAAAGCAGAAAGCAGGGAAATAAAATCCTCAAATAGAATAAAACAAACCCTTCATTCCTCACTACTACCACTACTTCTATTTTTTCATTTCCCAACATTCGATCGATTCGATAGTGAGACCAAACTCCGTGTTGAATGCGCTTTTTGTGTCTCTCCGTTTTCTTTTGGGTAATAACCGACTCTTTGGTCGCTTCTATCGAGATGTTGAATTCGTTGCTTTTTTTTCTCGTCGTCGTCACGTCACGGGTTAACGGAAGAAAAGGAATTAATGGAGGTAAAAGACATCTAAAAAGAAAAGGAACAGGGGAAACAAGGGTAAATTTTCGGAATGTGCTGCAAGATCCACGTCGTTGAGAGGATTTTCGTTCCATCGTCGGCTCATGTCGGGTGATGTTGAAATCGGAAGATGAGATAGATGGTGGGTGGTGGTCAGGTTATCGTCGGAGATGAAGAGGGTAGAGAGGAGGGTGTTGAAGCAAGTGTTGTTATTTTGGTTCATGCTCAGTCGGATGTCGCCGGTTGTGGGTTGTTGTCCTTGGGCGCGTCGGGCTGCACTCCGTCTGGCTGTGATTCAGATGTGGCGCCCTCATCGGCAGGCACTTCAACGTCAAGGTCCTTCACAGTCAATCCCTTGAACAGGTCGAAGATATCGTGCGTCTTGTGGAAGTCGTTGTTCACTGGCATGTGGCATCAGCATTATTGTTGTCTATCGGATTGTGGGTTCCATGAGCCAACTCACCGATATTGACGAGATAATATTCGTCCATGACACCCTGGATCAGCTTCCTGCTGGGGCTGCCGCGCGCATGGCACTTGGCCCAGTCCTCTCCCAGACGGTACGCTTCGTCCTTCCAGGCCAAGAAACTGATCGTTTCCACGATCGTCGGCTGGATGATTTCCTTCGAAGCGAAGATACCCCAAGTCACGGCGTTCGGGCTGTCACTCGTGTTGGTCCTCAGATGGCCGTTCTTGTTGATGCTGTAATATGTGAGATCCGGGTTCTGCTTGATGCGGTCGATCACCTCATCGATCAGGTACGGTGGAACGAGGAGTTCGAGGTAGGCCTTCTGATAGACATAGCCGTTCTTCGGACCCCATCCATAGACGGGATGGGTAGACTTGGCCCCGTTGACAGCAGGCTGAGAGTTGATCGTCAGGAAACCACGCCGATTCAGATCGATCAGGTCCGATTTGATGGCATCCGCTTCCGCCGTGATCGGCGCCTCGCTCCATGGAAGTCTGTCTAGTTTGCCTTCCAGGTAACGGATGAAGATGTCCGAAAGATCTTTGAGAGACTTTGGCTCCCCCCACAGCTCGATATTCTGCTCGTTCGTGCCCTTCAGCCCAATGCCGTAGGTGTCCAACTCACCGAAAGCAGGCGATCGAGAGTCGGTCCATCTGCCGTTCGGAAACTCGTCCCACGTCTGGGTGCGTGCAACGTATGACGAATTCCTGTTTCTCCAGAAGATAGGACGGACATCTTCTCCCCTTCTGCGGAGGCCAAGTGACTGCCGCCATGGCAGAGGCCGGTGGAGCGGCATTTCTTCTGACGGCGTGAGTTTGAGTTCTTCGAGCACCATTCGAGTTGCTTGTGCGAGGTTCATCGTGTAGCTGGTCCACTCGTCAGCAAGGATACATTCCCAGGTATTGACAGAAAGCTTACAAGTGCAGGTGGTAGATTCCGACGTCGGACTCGAGAATCTTCCTACACATGTCCGCAACAAGCTTCTTGCCGATCTCTCTCACAGCAGCGTCGTCATTCTTGACAGGCTCCAGAGCCTCGAGCCACTCAGGGGGAATACGAATCTTGGTCCAGTTGGACCGTCTGATGAAAGCAGCATATGTCTGAATTGGCATGATCCCTGGAATGATCGGCACCGTGATACCTTTGGCGCGGCACTTCCTCACCCAGTTCAGGAAATTGTCCACATCATAGAACATCTGCGTGATGATGAAGGAGCTTCCCGCATCCACCTTCTCCTTCAGGTGGTCGATCAGCAGGTCGACGTCTCTGTTGTCGTCACAGCCCTCGGGGTATCCGCCAACACCAATGTCGAAATGGTTCCCGTACTTCTCCCGGATGTACTTGACCAGGTCTTTCGCGTAGCGGAAGCCTCCCTGCGCCGCCTCCCACTTCTCCTTCTCACGCGGAGGGTCGCCCCGAAGTGCTAGGATGTTGGTACAACCGGCCTTGTACGCGGAGTCAAGTGCGGCATCCACCTTCTCGCGCGGCATGTCGGTGCAGGTCAGATGCATACACGTCTCCAGACCGTAGACGGACTGCGCAACATTGACCATCTCCAAGGTCAAGTCAGACAGGCGCCCGCCGGCACCCCAGGTGATGTCGATGAACGAGGGACCCAACGCGTGCATGCGGTCCATCCTGTCGTAGAGGTTCTGGACACCCTGGGCCGTCTTCGGAGGGAAGAATTCGAATGAGATACCCGGCCTGCCCGAGGCCTTTTCCTCGGCGAGCTTGTCCTTGACGTGCATCTTGAGTGATGGCCCTGGCGGAAGCAGTGTTGTCAGCACACACCCTCGGCCTGACATACTGCGATTGCGATGCTCTCACGGCATGATCACAGTACAGAATGCCGGGACTTGAACGGTTCACTCACCTACTGAGCTTCCAGAACGTTCAGCAGATCAATCCTTCGGCCAATGTGTTCCACAAGTGCGGGAATCCTGGGAGAACCTGAAGCTCCGACTCCGGCGCTCCCTTCAACCGCTTGTACCGTCTCCGAGCCGACAGGTAGCCCGCTCTCACCACATGGACCGGGTAGAGACCGCTCGTCTGGCGCTTTGTGGGAACTGTGAGAAGAGATGTCAGGAGAGTGAGGGGGAGTGGAAAAAAACTGCCGGCAGAGAGGAGAGCTTGCGAGGGACGCCTAGAGTTTGCTTGCTGCCCCTGCCCCGTTCACTTGCGGTGTCCGGGGTACAACGGCCGTTCACTGCAGGACCGTGGACAGAGGGAATTGGCCGTGGACGTGAGGTGCCTGTGATCTGGACGGGCTGCCAGGTCTGCAATCGCTCATCCAGAGCAGAGCAAGCCGAATCGTCGCTGGAGGTGAGGGGAGGAAGCACAGGGACCGTGGGGGGATGTTTGCGGGAGCGCATGTCGCCCTAAGCTCGCGCTGGCTCGTCCGCCGCCGCCCCTCATGATTCATCGCCCAACGAGAGAAAAAGTTTGGTTGCTCAAAGGGCGCAGTCCATCTTTTTTCCCCCTGCATCTGGGTAACCTTCTGCCACCTCCCGATACGCTCTTTGGGTGCGATCTGCCTTGCCGGTTTGGTCCCTAAAATCGACGGTTTCTATACAGTCTTTTCAGTCATCTCCGCTGGGCCCCTCTTTTTACCATATATCACGTCACCATGTCGACCGCAACGATCCCCCCTCCCGCCGCCGATAAGGACTACAAGGCGACGCTCCTCCCGCTCCTCGTCTCCAACAATGTCCTCTCCTTCGGCTCCTACATCCTGAAGTCCGGTCGCGAGTCGCCCTACTTTTTCACCTCCTCCCTGCTCCACACCGCGCCCCTCCTGCGCGCAACCGCCTCCGCATATGCCAGCGTGCTGTCCGCCCCGCCGTTCGTGACGACCGCCGCGGACGGCACAACCAAACCCAACTTTGACATTCTTTTCGGCCCGGCGTACAAGGGGATCCCTCTCTGCGCGGCCGTGGTCAACGAGCTGGCGGTGCGCGACTCGCTATCGCCGTCGCCGCAGGGCATCTGGGACAACGTCAGCTACTCGTTCAACCGCAAGGAGGCCAAGGATCACGGCGAGGGCGGAGGCATCGTCGGCGCACCGCTCAAGGGCAAGCGGGTCGTGATCATCGACGACGTCATCACGGCCGGAACGGCGCTGCGCGAGGCCGTCGGCATCATCCAGAAGGAGGGCGGCACCGTCGCCGGCGTTGTCGTCCTGCTGGATCGGGAGGAGCGAGTCAGCGACGAGGAGCCCAAGAGCGCGGTCGGTGTCGCGCAGCGGGATCTTGGCGAGAACGTCCCTGTCAGGGCCGTCATTGGCTTGTCGGATCTGATCGAGAAGCTGGGAGACAAGATCTCGGAGGACGATCTCCGACGGCTGAAGGAGTACCGGGCGCGCTATGGGGCGGAGTAACATCGGGGGGCATACATTCGACTGGCCGGAATAAATAGATGAGGATTTGGTTTATAGAAAAAAAATGATACCAAGACTTTAATTTGTCTGACGATACTGGAGGTTGACGGAGGTTTGATTTAACCGTTCATAGAAGAGAGACGTTTGATAGAAATGGGGCACTGACTGGCGTCAAGACCAGCGGATTTATAGACTTAAGAATGCGTAAAAAAATAATGTTACATGGCGCGGTTGTTACTCGAGCCATCACTCCTGATACCTCTGGACCTTATACCATTAGGGCGGTGTACATGAAATCCCTTCAGGAAAGACGTAAGGGTCAAAAAGAATGATCCAGACACATGCGAATTGTTTGGCAGAATGCCACAGATAAGATGCTGGACACCGTCCCAGTTCCTGGGTAATGGCAAAAACAGCACGATATCAGGCGGACCCATTTTAGGATAGAGTTCCTTTCCCCGGCCTTTTGAAACTGATGCGTTGATTCTGGAGCAAATACATGCACCCATATATATCGCCAAAAGTTATGGCAGGGAGTTGAAAAAATTCTCCTTTGCAACCTTCTGAGAACGGAGAGAGCATGAAGAATTATCATATATCATATTCAGAATGATTGGCACTGGAAGGAAAAAAACAGAAACAGAGAAGCAGAAAGGGAAACTTTTCTCACAGCTAAACAGCTGTGGATGTATGTACATATATCAGCTATATCTAGAAGATGTGAAAAAAATTATATATTATATAGCATATATAGACTCAGGGACTTTGAAAGCAGCAGAGAGGTTAATATTGAGCTATCTGCCTGGAACGAAAGAATACAGAGTAATAGCGATAAGGAATAGAAGCATTCTAGTGCCATGATTTATAGGTGATATCCGTCTTTGAATGGCCCGAGACCTTCCCACAGAGAAGCTTCTGCTAATCCTTTAACACCCGAGATCCCGAAACAGTCCTGATAAAGGAACGAGTATATATCCCTCTGACGGAGCTCAAGCGAGACTGTGGATGCGGGCATATAAGAAACGACCCTGCGAGGACCTATGCGGGTAGTGAGCGGTCTAGGCACCGCTGCATTCATTCGATAACGTATATAAGCTGGCAGCAGTATATGGATAGTGTTCAGGAGCATCGAGGTGAAGTTGTACAGTACATACATGCAAGATGCACTCCATATGTGAGGGATAAATGGGATTGCAGATTCAATTCAAAGATCAATCAATATGCGGTGGTACCTGTGTGTCAAAACAAACGACGTCCTTTGCTTGACAAGACAAGAACAAAGAACTGTCAATGGGGATGGTTCCCAGTGAGGAATTCATGGGGAGATTTTTTTTTCTGGCCTCCTCAATACATATCTACCTAGGTAGGTCAAGATCAAAAGAACAAGGTCAGACAAGTCTCAACTCGAGTAGCTCCCACCTGAATAGAGTAGAGTAGCATGCTACACAAACTCATCATGCATGGGTAGATACACAGGTAGGTATGCGCCGCAGACCGTTTCGGTAAGGTTGATCATTGTGAACAAAGAGCGGGTCAAAGAAGGAGAGAGAGTACTTTGCGTCATTGCCAGGAGGGAGTCAACTACCTCTTGCCCTAGACAAGCAGGTAGGTCCCTTTCTTTCTGCCATAGATGCCCGGCATCATCTAGCTACCGACAGTTCCAGTGAGGGCATACAAGGAGAAATCTCGAGCTCTCCTGGCAGGAGAGAAGAGGAAACAAGGAAGACTGCAATCATCAAAGGGAGGGCATGCTTATCATTACTTAACATAACAAGAGTCCCATACGTGCGTGTAGTGGTTATCTTCAAGGGCAGGAATATCCTCGAAAGGATGCACGTCGATCCTGTTGTACAGTAGATACCGTACCGTCTCCCTTTATGCGGTGGTATACGTATTGGGGACGCAGAGAACAAAGGAAGATCAGGTACCTCGATACAGGGAGGAAGCGACACGCGCAATAATGATGTTTAAACGCAAGGAAAAATACTCCGCAGACGGGGACCGGGGAACTTCGTCTTCCCCTTGGAAAACGTGGAGTTTAGATAGGTTGCACCCCTCGTTCTAATTTCAGGAACCAGCTTTCCCCTCGGAAGGGGGATCACCAACTGACGTCAGTACTGGGGATGGTTGGGAAAAGCCAGGCCAATTGTAAATAATCGATTGTCAATACCCTCACCAATTTATCGATTGAAGGGCCAGGGACGTGGAGGCTTGCGGGGGCACCGCTGCACGAGTTGGTATCGATGATCGCACCAGCCCCAAGGAAAGGGGAATATCATTTATTGCAAGACACTGGTAAGTAGCACGACAGGGGGAACTGTATTATTCCGTGCTCCATATGGCATACGTAGTACTACCTGTCGTATGTACATACCTAGGTAGTAGTCCTTGACTCAAGAATACTGTGCTGAAAGCACGGTGCAAAAGGTACTCTGTGCTGTACGGAGTAGTATACAGAGCGGAACGAAGACAGGTGGCGAGTTGCAACAGCATCAGACGAAAGTGAAACCCTATTCAGAAACAGACGGGGCCGGTAGAAGCCATAAAAGGCAATCCACACGACCGTGATGAGTAACATAAAATCGAATCCGAGGCTCGAGGCTGCAGAGGGTTCCATCGGTGGTGGGGCGATAAAAATAGACACACGACACACCGCCTTCTTGTTCCTGTGGGAGGGTGACATCGTGGGATTTCGGTCGCCTTCGCTGGCTCGTGATGGTGGGGATGGGATGCTGTACCTAACGCTCGACACGGGTATCCGCCAAGAAGAGTCGGAGCCACGTTGCTCCACTCTCCCTCCATGGATTTCTCGATCGGTCGTGGTTCCTAACTTCCTAGCATCCGCCCGTTCGCATGAGATGGCAGCACGAAAAGAACCACGAGAGCCCCAGAAAATGGTCGCCTGAAATGCGACTGTGCTTTATTTGGCTCATACATCAGCGTATTATTACCACGGTGTTATCCTCACGTGGCTCTTATCTGGCTGAGCTGTGGAAGATGGTAAGTTCCTGCTGACAATATATCATGTCATGCCTTAGCTGACTCCTCTTCCTCCACAGTCTAGGTAATATAAGATTGTAGCGCCCCCGTGCAGCTGAGCAGGTGAGCAGCGCGCACCGTCTTCCTGGAATCCGGGCAGGACGGCTATTCGCAGGTGTCAAATTCATCTATGGGGCATGACACAGGATTGGACATGTGTGACAGGACTCCAAAACTATTTTACTGCGGGCTGGCGGCTGAACGGGCATCCTCCGTACGCCAGCATGCCGTACATGGCAGATAAGCGGTGCCAAGACAAAAATCTCGATCGTCTTGGGGTCAAGCTGCTGACTGCCCAGCACGCGCAGGTCTCCTCCACACTCAGGCATGCCGGATTTTCTGACCAGTGCCCACTACACTATTGTAGGTGCTGTTTAACGTCAATAATAAGACGATGTTTGGCTGTGGTCGTACTGTACGCAGACTCTTACATACAGAGAAGTGCATACAGCTGGCGTGTTGTGGACCACTGACCTAATGGTGTATGCTGCCAAACCTCAGCTACGGCTGTGCAGTGCACATGAGTATGATCATACCCATACAGTGCACAGAATAGTGAAAATAATAATAATGCGAAAGCATTTGATTTAATATTATTGGTAAATTCGGATCATCCAACCCGCTTCTTCCTCTAACTAACAGCTGAGAAGCTTCTCGGGGACAACCACCGGCTGCTTCCCATACCGCAGAACAGTGAATCACGAGCCAAATAGGGCGTGATAAGGAGCGACTGGGAATTTTAGTCTGTCCCTTAGTCTAAGTCATGCCTCAGCAGCCTCACTACTGACTCAGAAATCAGGATCGGAGGAATCGAGCCAGGGCTGGCAGTGGACGGAGTCCACGGACGCTGGAGGATATCGGGTTCCTATCATGCCAAGCCTCGCTTAACTCCGTATTGTCCATTCAGGCGTCCCGGCTCCGCCGCTACCGTGAGGCTTGGAAAAGCGCGGATCTCCCGAAGAAGGTAAAAGGAGGATGCCAGGTTATGCCGTTGTGGTATGTGCACGGGATGCTCCTTACGGAAAGAATTCATCCGATCTACGAACCCGACCTCGTATACAGAGGAGACCACGCCGGTGTACTTCGTATACCTTAGTGTTCCAAGAATACTGACGGAGTAAGCGTCTTCTTGAGGATATAATAGCGCGACACTGGTGACTGGTGCATTTTCTTGAATGTGGGAATAATAATCGAAAAGCGAGCGTGTTTGAACTTTTTTGATTTTCTTTTTTTGATAGAGACCGGCGGGTCCCAAGCTCCGCTGGTACCGGACCTTACCTGACCGAGGGAGGGACAAGCTCGTTGGGAACTCACCTCAGGCCCCAAGGCTCACAAGCTTGGACTGTGCGCACAGCAGCCAAGCCCATGCGGCGGAAGCAGACTGAAACTCGAGCGGGATATCTTCGGAAAAGTCCGCGAGGGATGAAACGACGACCTCACACTCCGGCCAGAAAAGGGCGACAACCCAGGGGATTTTCCGTGCCTACTGTACCCCGGTGCTGTAGCAGCAAAGTAATGCCTGAGACAACAATCTGGGCGTTGTGGTTGTCCGGGCTCTCCGGGTGCCTAATCGCCTCCTCGCGCGGCGGCCCGAGCGACTTGTATAGCCTTTGCCGATACGGGTCTGGGCGTTTTCCGCCCTTGCCTCGCGCTCCACCGCCCTGTCTGACCCTCGTTATCGGAGTTCCCGACTCCCGACTTCCGAGAAGTAACGTCCCCCTGTGGTTTCACCATCATCCAGTCCCGGAAGCCGCTGAGATATCCGAAGAGACCTCTTTGCAACTCTCGGGTTCCGAGTCTGTGTTTTTTCGTTGTGGTTTGTCCTCTGGTACGTCTCCCTTTCTTCAGGAATTCCCGGTTGCAAGGTCACAGTGCCCAACATGATGGTAAATAAGTTAAAAGCCAAACGGACCGTGAACGGCGGCACCAATGATATCGTCGGATTCGAGCAATGTATCCATATCTTGCAGCTAACTAGCAGGATCCTTTTTGAGGACAATGGACCAAGACTTGCAGGGCGACTCCACAGAGGCCAACCACTATGCGGCTTGAGCCGCACTAGGCCGCCGCCACCGCGAACGGTCTCTTCAGGCCATCCCGTCAACGTCCACAGATAAGCTGCCTACAGATAAGCTGGCGGGTCGAATGGCACATCGTCGGCTGGAGCGCTGGTCTGTTCGCAGCCCTATGGGTCCAGTCCAGCAACGTTACGGTACAGAACCGTCTTTTTCTACACAGCACTCGCCGGCCACCTTTGTCTGCTTACCAGTGACTGTCAATTTATGCACAATTCGGAGTATGGTTCGAGGCTTAATACCTCGAGCACTTGGCTTGGCAACAGCCTATACAATGTAGACTATAATAATCACGGCCAGCAAGATCACACGGCTCGCCGCAGACCTCCAGCACAGAGGATGTCGACATCTGCGTACACACTATGTTGAGATGTCTGTGATTGTCTCTATCGATAGAATCTGCGGCGAAACCCGGGGTTATCAAAGCTCGAATATCCTCCGCACATCCTCATATGAAGTCACGCAGCCATACATGTTGCGCGATAGGCATCTGCTCCTCGCGCAGTGAACTAAACCCTTGTCATGGTATCAATCCGAGCAACCTCCAGCGTGGATCTGAAGCGAATCCGCCAAAACAGTGGTTGATCTGCCGATTCAAACCATCGCATAGCAAGGCCTTTTGTACAGCAAGTAAGAGGTAGACGGGGGCTCCTTCGAGGAATACCCGGCAGGATTAATTGACCCTGAAGAGCGCGCCCCATTCGAGGAGCAGTGAGCCCGCATGATAACCGATCGAGGTTCTCTATAAAAAAAAAGAACTTGATCATAAGGCCATCACGCAAGGAGGCGTCAGCTATCGATCAGGAAGATAGTCGCAACACAATCGAGATGTCAACTCGCGCAGGATGCCTCCCTGCTGGGGCGCAGAAGAAGGCGACGACGATTATAATGATCTATTTCAAACCTTCTGAGAGTTCCTCATCTCTCTCGCCGCAGTATCGTAAGATTGCAAGGGGAGTATATATATACTGAGATACTCCTTTGGTTACCGGTGTTTTTCCTTGTGTTGGCGCAACCTTGGCTCCGCCATGCTATTGGCGGATAAGCTATCGTTCCTGGAACCCCCCAGCGGATTGACGATTATGGATCTCGAACAGGGCTTTTCCGACAAGCCCGCGGATGGAACATCGGTCGACTTTATCGACATGGACCCACTCACGCTTTGCGAGGAACAAGACAGGGTGGAGATCTCGCGGCCACCAATATCCCTTTCTGTGGGAGCGTTGAACGTGCCACGGTTTAGCATATCCTCGACCAGGATTCACAGGTACATATCGCCCTTCACGGACCGGGGAGATACTATCCGTATCAGTGGTGACCACAGGGAATAGTCTACACGATTACGCGAGGCAGGGTTTGCTGTTTTCTGCACGGGTGGCCTCAGGGACGTGACTTGCAGCGACCTTGGCCTGCAACAAAATTATTAATACAGCGTTGTGACAGACTCCGTACAGTGTTGCTTTTTACGGAGGAGGTCTGTTTCGGGTCCGAGGAGGTGTGTGGCTGCCACCCCCACAGGGCCAAGTGGATGGAGAGACATGGATCACCGGCAACCGCAGATTCTGGACAGCCCAGGGCCCATCTTCTGCGTGTGACGGGAGCGTAAGAGACTGTGGGCCATGAGCAAGTCTCGTGCCGTTTGCAAATCAATTGTATTGTCCGCCATGGGCTGCCGTTTGCTGTGCTGTCCAGCGTTTTCGTGCTCATCGTCTATTGGCGTGTTGCTTCCGCTGCTCTCAGCTCTGGCAAACCTTTGGATGCATTGTTCACTGCCGCATCAAGCCACCTGCAATCAGATTCTGACCCTGGACAGAGGTTCCCTGATAATATTTGTTTCCTGCTGTCATGCTTACTAGCGGTTGTAAAAAATCATGTCCGGAGTAATCCCTTGGCGGTGCGAGGCCCACAGTGCTGTAAATAGCAGTCGTGGGCTAAGCCCACTGTCCTCGCTTCGTGTGCCTTACCCCCAGCTTCTCGCAAAGGTCAAAATTTACGGGACTGGCCCCTTGTCGGCCATGGTTCGCCCTGCGAAAGGGGCGCTCCAGCGGACTTTGAAGCTGGACTTTTCCGGACTGGGGTTCCTTGGCCGCCGGCCTTTTGTCTACTAAGACCTGACGAAGAACGCCATCTGAACAATGCGCTCTGTCCTTCGCTGACTTCTCACGACACCGCAAATTTATCTGACCTGTCGCTTCCCTCAAAGTCGACGTCTCCGGACCTGACAGGGGATCTCTTCTCCCTCCACGCTCGTTGCGTTTTTCTCTCGCCGTTCGTTGGTCTCTTTTCTCCCGCGCGGCATTCCTATCTCTCGTTATCAGCATACATATAGACGGTGTCTGGGGAACACGGTGATTTGTCTCAGCCATAACTCTTAACTGCTAATAATTTTCCCTAATACCGACTCTTCAAAACCCATTCCTAACCTCCCCAAATACTCGACTTTTTATGTGACACATGTTGTGTATATAAGTCGGTTTCTTCGAGATGAAGTGGGGGTTGGCGGGCGCCGTGCTCGCGCTCTTCGCGACAACTTCGACGGGCTGGCCCTATGATGAATCCCTGGTCAAGTACAACATTAATGAGAACAAAACGGCCACGCACCCAATAGACTACTGGGGAGAGTGGCCGGATCACGAATATTTCCCTTCCCCGGACAACTGGCGGTTTCCGTTCTACACGCTCTTCCTCGATAGGTTTGTCAACGGCGATCCGAAAAATGATAACATCAACGGGACGCTCTTCGAACATGATCTCAAGTCGAATCAGATGCGGTTCGGTGGAGATGTTGCTGGCCTGCTCGATACCCTGGACTATCTCCAGGGAATGGGGATCAAGGTCTGGCTTTCATGCTTTGTTACACTGTCCTTGGGGTCCGGTTGCTGATTAGTATTTTCCAGGGCATCTATCTCGCTGGAACCGTCTTGATGAATCAGCCATGGGGTTTTGATGGTTATTCCGCCCTTGACACGACCCTTCTCGACCAGCACTTTGGCGACCTAGAGACGTGGAGAAATGCGATTACGGAGATACACAACCGGGGGATGTACGTTATCTTCGATAACACGCTTGCCACGTGAGTATCCTTCGTTCCTCCCTGTTTGCCGGTCAGCTCTGATGAAAACATAGGCTCGGTGACCTTATCGGTTTCGAGGGTTACTTGAACACCACTACTCCATTCTCGGTTCACGAGCACAAGGTCCTCTGGAAGTCAAATCGTCGTTATGCCGATTTTAGCTTTGGTAATTCGTACAATGAGACCTGCGAATATCCCCGATTTTGGAATGAAACCGGCTTCCCTGTGGATCCGTCCGTCACGGAGCAACTGAAGGGTTGCTACAATAGTGAGTTTGACCAGTATGGCGACATTGAAGCCTTCGGTGTGTACCCGGATTGGAAGCGTCAGCTCGCCAAATTCGCCTCCGTGCAAGATCGTCTACGGGAATGGGTCCCCAGTGTACGAGATAAGCTGATAAGGCATTCCTGCATGATCATTGCATCTCTCGACATTGACGGCTTCCGGTTCGACAAAGCAACCCAGGCCACGGTCGACGCTCTCGGTATCATGTCTTCTTCATACCGTGAGTGCGCCCGCAAGTATGGCAAGAACAACTTCTTTCTGCCTGGAGAAATTACTGGTGGAAACACCTTCGGTTCCATCTATATTGGGCGTGGCCGGCAGCCCAACATGTACCCACCAAACGTCACGGTTGCACTTACCCTGACAAATGAATCTCACGAACAATACTTCATTCGTGAACAGGGTCAGGAAGCCCTCGATGCTGCAGCATTCTCCTATTCAGGCTACCGTTCAATGACTCGATTCTTGGGCATGGATGGTAACCTTGCCGCAGGATATGACGTTCCGGTGGACTGGACTGAGGCCTGGAACGATATGTTGATATCTAACGATTTCATCAATGCCAATACCGGAAAGATAGATCCTCGCCACATGTGGGGTGCGACCAACCAGGACGTCTTTCGTTGGCCGGCCATTCGGAATGGTACTGAGAAGCTGCTCTTGGGCTTGTATATCACAACGCTCCATCTTCCTGGTATTCCATTGGTTCTATGGGGAGAAGAGCAAGCCCTCTATCTCCTTGATAGCACAGCTGCCAACTATATCTATGGCCGTCAGCCAATGGCGAGTGCGACTGCGTGGAAAATACATGGATGTTTCAGTTTGAATTCCACCCAGTATTATCAATTCCCTATTGAGTCCGCTCTCGAGGGCTGTCACGATGAAACCGTCGCCTACGACCACCGAGACCCGGCCCACCCTGTTCGAAATGTCATGAAACACATGTACCAGATGCGAGAACACTACCCTGCTCTCAACGACGGGTGGTTGGTGCAAAAGCTTTCGTGGCAGACAATCAACGTGACCTACCCTGGTTCTAACGGCACCCCTACTGAGACCGGCATGTGGTCAATCGCTCGTGGCCAATTCGACAACTACCAGGATCTAGGAAACGACACCCAGATCGTGTGGCTGGTATATCAAAATGACAACAAGACCGTCAATTACAAGTTTGATTGCAGCAGCAAGAATCAGTCCAAGACCCTTATTGCACCGTTTGATTCTGGCACTACGGTCAAAAATCTCTTCTACCCTTACGATGAACTTACTCTGAAGGATGGTGCTGTCAAACTTGGATTTGGAGGTTCCACTGAACTCAACGGCTGTCTAGACAGCTTGGAATTGAAGCCGTGGGATTTCAGAGCCTATGTGCCAAAAGATAAATTTATCGGACCGCGGCCCACGATCACGAAATTCACGCCTGGCCATGATGCTCGCGTGCTTTCGAGTGTCGCTCCCGACGCGGACGAAACCATCCATGTGGAGCTTTATTTCAACGTAGAAATGGACTGCGACTCGGTGACGCAGTCGATATCGTTGACCTCATCTACCGAGAGCGGGAAAGTTCCTTCCGTTGACACGGAGAGCGTCAGTTGCAAGGCCATTACGACTGAGCCGACTCGTTACGTCGGCGAGATCGCAAGCGCATGGGTTTGGGCCGCTGACTTGACTGGCGTTTACAACGGCATCCACAAGTTGACAGTCAAAAGCCCAACAAACAAGGATGGTGACAGCAACACCAATGCAACCGATCACTTTCTCTTTCGTGTTGGCCAGCATGACAACCCGATGATCTTCCCGTCGGCGAACTACTCGAGCAGCCTGCTCCACAAATACGATAACGGCACGCTTTTCATCCAGCATCACGCGGCCGGAGCGGATATGTACCGCTACTCTACCAACTGGGGATCTTCCTTCTCGGATTGGATGGAATACAAGGGTGGCAATGATACCATTGAGGAACTACCGTGGTCCGGCACGAAGCAACAAGAATGGGAAGGAAAGCACATCCGCGTCGAGTACTGGAGTAAATTGGCGGGTAGCAGCGATTATGTGCAGGAAGGTGATGTCGATTGGGACCCGGACAAGCCTCGACGCTTTCCGCATCTATTCTGGAACGGCCCATACAACCAGTTCGGATATGACGCTGGTCTTAAGAATCAAATGAAGCTGGAAGATGGACGATGGAAATTCAGGTTCATGGCCGAATGGCCTGCAGAGGGCCAGATCAATGTTTGGGGTATCAACCCTGACGGCAAGCCTGATCAATCAGGAGTGTACGGAGACGTGGACGGTGATTCAGTTTTGGATCGACTTCCCCCGTCTGCCTTGTCCGCCACACTCATCAACATCACACGGCATCCACCGTCTCCTTACCTATCCTGGATGATTTCTGTGGATGACGGAACTCTCCGATTCCAGCTTTATCCAATGGGGTCGAAGTACGCCCAGATGGCCCTCTTCTTCTTGCTCTGGATCATTCCTGTCTTGACGTCCGCCGCTAGCGTTTACATATTTATGAAGTCTTTCTACCAGGTCAAATTCAACCAGGTTGGTGTCAGCGAGAAGAAGGGGATCATCCCGCTGGCTCTCAGGCGCAAGTTGAAGAGGCGTGCTCATCTCGAGGATGGAGAGGCGATGAATCCGCTGATGAAACTGGCCAACAAGTCGGGATTCCTGCAGACCAACTCTGCCTTCGCCGCCGAGAACAAGAGTGACCGCAGACGCATGGTCCTGATCGCCACCATGGAGTATGATATTGAGGATTGGGGAATTAAGATCAAGATCGGCGGTCTTGGTGTCATGGCTCAATTGATGGGCAAACACCTCGGGCACCAGGACCTCATCTGGGTTGTTCCATGTGTTGGTGGAGTCGACTACCCTGAGGATCAGCCGGCTGAGCCGATGACTGTGACAGTCCTTGGGAACACTTATGAAGTGAAGGTCCAGTACCATGTTCTACGGAACATCACGTACGTGCTTCTGGATGCTCCTGTCTTCCGTCAACAGACGAAGAATGAGCCGTACCCTGCTCGTATGGACGACTTGGACAGTGCCATCTACTACTCTGCCTGGAATCAGTGTATTGCGCTCGCGATCAAGCGTTTCCCCATCGATCTATATCACATCAACGACTACCATGGATCTCTTGCTCCTCTCTATCTTCTTCCACAGACTATTCCTTGCTGTCTGTCTTTGCACAACGCTGAATTTCAGGGCCTGTGGCCCATGCGCACCCAGAAGGAGAAGGAGGAGGTCTGTTCGGTCTTCAATATCGACCCTGACATCGCCGCGAAGTATGTCCAGTTTGGTGAAGTCTTCAACTTGCTTCATGCTGGTGCAAGCTACCTTCGTGTCCACCAGCAGGGCTTTGGTGCCGTTGGTGTCTCTAAGAAGTATGGTAAACGCTCATATGCTCGTTACCCTATTTTCTGGGGTCTCAAGAAGATTGGCAATCTGCCAAACCCCGACCCGTCAGACACCGGTGAATGGAACAAGGAACTTCCGAAGGAAAGTGATATCAAGGTTGACCCGGAATATGAGGCTAGCAGAGCAGAGCTCAAGCGTCAGGCTCAGGAATGGGCTGGTCTTGAGCAGAATCCCGATGCCGATCTGCTGGTGTTCGTCGGAAGATGGTCCATGCAGAAGGGTATCGATTTGATCGCCGATGTGATGCCTGCTGTTCTCGAGGCGCGTCCTAACGTCCAGCTGATCTGCGTGGGTCCCGTCATTGATCTTTATGGCAAATTTGCAGCCCTGAAGCTGGAGCGCATGATGAAACTCTACCCTGGCCGTGTCTACTCCAGGCCTCAGTTTACCGCTCTGCCTCCGTACATTTTCTCTGGTGCGGAGTTCGCTCTGATTCCTTCCCGTGATGAGCCCTTCGGTCTGGTCGCCGTGGAATTCGGTCGTAAAGGAGCTCTGGGTATCGGGGCTCGCGTTGGTGGTCTGGGTCAGATGCCCGGGTGGTGGTACAATGTCGAATCCACCACCACCTCCCATCTTCTGCACCAGTTCAAGCTTGCCATCGAAAGTGCCTTGAACTCGAAGCCCGAGGTCAGAGCGATGATGCGTGCCCGGTCTGCGAAACAACGTTTCCCTGTCGCTCAATGGGTCGAAGATTTGGAAATCTTGCAAAGTACTGCTATTCGCATTCACCACAAGGAAGCCGCCAAGTCGCACGCCCAGCCTCTTACTCCATCTGGGTACACCACGCCTACCGGCATGATGACACCAACTTTTGGAGCATCTGGCACCATGACCCCGACTGGCATGCAGACACCGCCTCTGGCCCATTCAAGGAACGCCAGCTACTCGAACATTAGCCGTGCGAGTGCTTTCGGTCCTCAACAAAGGAACACGATTGTCTACAGCAGAGATCCAAGCCCCGGTGGTGAGGAGAAACCAAAGTCGGGACTCAGCCGAACGCTCTCTCTTGGTGTCCGATCTGGTCCGGGCCATGCCGAGCGTCGTGGTCGTAAAAGGATCAGGAAGGGTGCTGCTATTCCGGAGGGCGAAGAAGGCATTGGAGTTGCTGTGACCGATGCAGAGGATGACAGTGACGACGACATGATACCCAGTTACTACGGAGACGATGAGTATACCTTGACGCCGGAGCAAGCCGAAGCTGGACGGAGAATGGACGCTAGCCATCAGCAGAGCTCTCAGGGAACATTGGCCCCCACCACCAGGGACTTCCTTTCTCCCAGGCCCTCGAGCCAGGCAAGAAGCCCTGCTTCTCCCACGACCCCCTTCACGCCAGGAGCCGACGATGCCCTGCTTCCACCGCCAAGACCTTTTGCAGATTCTGGCAACCGTCTCAGCAGTGCATCCGTACTTTCGCTGGATTCCGTTGTGGGCGACAAGAAGGACTTCAAGCTCCAAAAGGTCGATCCGTTCTTCACGGACAGCACGGGTGAGTTCTACAGGGAGTTTGAGAAGCGACTGGAGGACTTGAACGGCTCCAACTCCGAAACGCAATTGTGTATCGAGGAATACCTGGTCAAAAGTGAAAAGAAGTGGTTCGACAGGTTCAGGGACGCAAGGCTGGGCCGTACTCATTCGCCCGCCCCGTCGGTATTCCGTGGTAAGCGTGGACACTCCCCCGCGGGCTCAACCTACAACGAGGACTCGGCGTCTCGTGGCAGCGGCAGCGAAGGAAATAAGGAGATGGATGAGTTCCTGCTTGGAGAGGACTACGTTCCTCCTACTGGCCTGAGAAGGTGGATGCAGCTTCGCGTTGGCGACTGGCCAGTCTACTCTCTCTTCCTGGCTCTGGGCCAGATTATCGCTGCCAACTCGTACCAGATCACGCTCCTTACGGGCGAAATCGGTCAGACTGCCGAAAAACTGTATGGAATTGCGACCACGTACCTCATCAGCTCGATCATCTGGTGGTTCATGTTCCGCAGGTTCAAGTCGTTCGTGGTGCTCTCGCTTCCCTGGTTGTTCTACGGTCTGGCGTTTATCTTCATCGGTGTCGCGCATTGGGAGCGCAACGAGTTCAGCCGTGGCTGGATCCAGAATGTGGGAACCGGTCTTTACGCAGCTGCCTCGTCCAGCGGCTCCATCTTCTTCGCACTCAACTTCGGTGACGAGAGCGGCGCTCCCGTCAAGGATTGGGTGTTCCGTGCTTGTATCATCCAGGGCACTCAGCAGGCCTATGTCGTCGCGCTCTGGTACTGGGGCTCCGCTCTGACCAAGAGAACCGCTGAGGGCGTCGCCGAGGCCCAGCCTATCTCCAACAGCTGGAAGTTGACCGCCATCACCTTCCCAATTGCTTTTTTGCTGTGGGGCGTTGGGCTGCTCTTGTTCTTCGGTCTGCCGAAATACTATCGCCAGGCGCCCGGAAAGGTTCCATCCTTCTACAAGTCCCTATTCCGTCGCAAAATCGTCATGTGGTTCTTTGTCACTGTCATAATCCAGAACTTTTTCCTCAGCGCGCCGTATGGCCGGAACTGGAGCTGTGAGTGCTACTACTGCCCGATACTTGTTGATATGCCTATATACTGACTTTGCTGTTTCCAGTCCTGTGGAGCTCTAGACATGCCAAATCCTGGCAGATCGGTCTTCTCATCATCTTGTTCTTTGGCTTCGTCTGGGCTGGCCTTCTCTGTAAGCCTATTTATATATATTCCAAAATGTTGACGTGGTCTACTGACATTTTCCTCCAGACATTTTGAGCATGCTGTCCAAGGACCACAGCTGGATCCTTCCCGTGTTTGCCATTGGTCTCGGTAAGCATCAACTGTCCATCATATCAACTACACAGTGACTAATCATGAACAGGAGCTCCTCGTTGGGCCCAGATCTGGTGGGGAACGTCGGGTATCGGTCTCTACCTCCCCTGGGCAGGCGGCTACACCTCTGGAGCGCTCGTGTCACGCTGTCTATGGCTCTGGCTCGGTGTTCTGGATGCCATGCAGGGTGTCGGTTTCGGAATGATCCTCCTGCAGACCCTCACCCGGATGCACATCTGCTTCACCCTATTGGCTGCACAGGTTCTCGGCTCCATCGCCACGATCTGCGCGAGGGCCTTCGCCCCGAACAGACTTGGCCCCGGAGACATCTCACCTGACATCTCGGGCGGCGTGAGCGCGATCTGGACCGCGTGGTTCTGGATAGCTCTGTTCTTCCAGATTCTCATCTGGTAAGTATCTGTCATTCTCCCGTTATACCGTAAAGTGAAGCTGTTTTCTAACATATCTATACCAGTGCTGGATTCTTCCTCTTCTTCCGCAAAGAGCAGCTCAGCAAACCGTAGACGCCTACACACTTGTTTTGACGCAGCGTTTCATCCATTCCTTGCTTCATTCGTTCACAAACCAGTTCCCATCCTCTCCCTTTATAATCGACATAAACATCGACAGTCATTTTATCTCCGTGGAATGCCGCGCCGCGGAACCCCTTTTAATAATACCCATCTGCTTGCCCACTTGCATGAATACACGTCTACAATTCTCTCTCTCCTTGAGTGCATTACTTGAAACGGAACGGGACGGAACAGGATCCGGAACGGACGACTTTGCAACTTTAATTTAAACATGTACTACACTTTCTCTCTCCATGGCGGAAGAAATGATTGGATTTGGAGATGTCAATTGTTGGTTGGGAATCACTGCACTGCAATGCAATAAAGCGGTGCCTGGCAGGCAGGGCATGATGCATCACATCACAGTGTGACCATGAATACCTACCTACCTGACCTATTTGTTGTCTTCTTTTTGTCTGCTTAGTGTACAGTCCCTGTTTACATGTTGCCTTGTTACCATGTTATTACTGTTCATGTCGGCGGGTTGAATAAAGTAAAGGGATCTGGATTTTTGTCTTGTTTCTTGTACCTTATAGGTTTCATGTTGGGGATTCTGGTCGATTACATATCATCGGTGATTCAGTTATTTTTTTTTTTTCTTTTATATGGAAGAGAAAGAAATCTTATTTCTTTTCTTCTTCCTTTACTCAACTGAGACAAGACAAAGACAAGACCTGAACAGAAGATGAAGACAAAGATGAAGATAATCCTGTATGATGGATACACTACATATGATACAGATGATAAGATAATAGGATTAAACGGATCAGATAGCTCATACTGTACATACATACATACATACATACATAATTCATGCGATAGCTGCCTGCCTACCTACCTACTTACATACCTACTACCTCTCTAGCTATCTGGGTATCTCTCTATCTCACCTGCCTACAGCTCTACTTAATCTAGGCATCTACCTAGTATGTAGGTCCTAATCTACCAACAGCAAGTGACAATGCTTTCTTTATTCATGGTCACTTATTGTCATTTTTTTTCATGATCTACATGATTTGCAACAGAGGAGTGTCGATATTCGTCTCGTTCGAGTGGTATGGGTATTTTAGCCGTATAATAATATACTATAACTATGCGAAATCCGCATGCTGCAAAATAAATACCTAGTAATCAAACCTGGTAGCCAGAGCCGTCGTACAAACACAATGATATTACCAAAGTTCGTCGTCACATCACATCGGGATGGGAATCCACAGTCCATAAATAACGGAGAAAGAAAGAAAGAAAGAAAGCAAAAGCCATTATTAGCGCCGTGTTTCGCCGCTGTAGCTCAGATCACCACTCCAGCGGCTCACCCTTGACCTCGCCACGGTTGGTCTTGGGGACCGGCGCCGCCTCGACCATTGTGGGTCCGCGCCTGCCGCGCTTGAGGTATCCGCTGCCGTCCAGCCACGGGGTGTCGAGGGTCCGCTTGGTCTCGAACTTGCGGATCTTGTCCTCCATCTGCAGCGTGAGGCCGATGTCGTCGAGGCCGTTGATGAGGCAGTGCTTCCGGAAGCCGTCGACCTCGAAGCCGGCCAGCTTGTTGCCCTCCGCGTCGTTGATGACCTGGTTGACCAGGTCGACCTCGAGCTCGCGGCCCGCGCGCGCCTCGGCCGCGATCTTCTGCAGCGTGGCCTCGTCGGGGATGGGGATCGGAAGCATGCCGTTCTTGAAGCAGTTGTTGAAGAAGATGTCCGCAAACGACGGGGCGATGATGCACTTGATGCCAAAGTCGAGCAGGGCCCATGGGGCGTGCTCGCGCGAGCTACCACAGCCAAAGTTGGGACCAGTCACGACGAGGATCTTGGCGTTGCGGTAGACGCCCTGGTTCAGAACGAAGTCGGGGACCTCGGAGCCGTCCGGGTTGTAGCGGAGCTCGTAGAAGAGAGCGCTACCCAGACCGGTACGCTTGATGGTCTTGAGGAACTGCTTTGGAATGATGGCGTCGGTGTCGACGTTCGCCCGGTCCATGGGCGCAGCGATGCCCTTGAGGGTGGTGAACTTGGGAAGACCAGCAGCCCCAGACTGCTGTGACGAGTTGGCGTGGGGCTCGTTGTCCTCTGGAAGGTCAAGGATACGCTCGAGGTCGTCGTCGGTGTCGATGTCCTCGACTTCTGGTTGGACATCGACCTTGGCGGCGATGGCCTTGCCAGTTGGACCGGGGGCGAAGTCCCGAACATCTGCCAGCTTGCCGGCAATCGCCGCTGCTGCGGCCATGGCCGGAGACATGAGGTGGGTTCGGCCACCAGCACCCTGACGACCTTCGAAGTTGCGGTTCGAGGTACTGGCACATCTCTCACGTGGCGATAGAATGTCGGGGTTCATGCCAAGGCACATGGAACAACCGGCCTCTCGCCATTCGAAGCCAGCATCGATGAAAATCTTGTCAAGCCCCTCCGCTTCGGCCTGCTGCTTGACCAGACCGGATCCGGGGACGATCATAGCGCGCTTGACATTGGGCGCAACCTTTCTGCCCTCGACGATCCTGGCCGCGGCGCGCAGATCCTCGATACGAGCGTTTGTGCAAGAGCCAATGAAGACCTTGTCGATCTCGATATCCTGCATGCGAGTACCAGGCTTGAGGCCCATGTACTCCAGAGCACGCCTGCAGCTGGCCTTTCTGTTCTCATCGGTGAAGTCGTCCGGACCGGGAACGACACCGGTGATGGGAACGACATCCTGGGGAGAAGTACCCCATGAGACGGTGGGGACGATATCCTTCGCGTCGATGTAGACTTCGTGGTCGTAATGAGCACCCTCATCTGACTTGAGGCTCAACCAGTACTTGACAGCCTTCTTCCACTCGGGACTGTCGTACTTGGGCGCGAGAGGACGCCCCTTGAGGTATTCGATGGTAGTCTCGTCCGGAGCGATCATACCGGCACGTGCACCCGCCTCGATAGACATGTTGCAGATGGACATTCTCGCCTCCATGCTCAGGCCCCTGATGACCGATCCGCAGTATTCAATGACACAACCCGTGCCTCCCGCGGTACCAATGACGCCAATGATGTGAAGGATGACATCCTTACTGGTGACGCCCGGCGGCAGCTCGCCGTCGACCTGGATCTTCATGTTCTTGCTTCTCTTGGTGAGGAGCGTCTGGGTGGCGAGAACGTGCTCGACTTCACTGGTTCCGATACCGAAGGCAAGGGCACCAAAGGCACCATGCGTGGAGGTGTGACTGTCACCGCAGACAACGGTGGTTCCGGGAAGCGTGAAGCCCTGCTCGGGTCCGATGATGTGGACGATACCCTGACGCTTATCACTCATGCCAAAGTATGTAAGACCAAATTCCTTCACGTTCTCCTCGAGGGTCATGACCTGGACACGCGAGTCCGTCTCCTGGATAAACTCTTGAACATTCTTGAAGTTTTTCCGCGGGGTTGTGGGGATGTTCTGCGTCGGTTAGGACCATCGTGGAAAAGGGACATGGGAGAGCGGGAATCGACATACATGGTCGACCGTGGCGAGAGTGCAGTCCGGCCTGCGGACTTTTCGGCCGGCATTCTTAAGGCCCTCGAAGGCTTGCTGTTCGGCGTAAGTCGATAACCGTCAACTGGGACGCAGACTGGGAGCAGACAACTCACCGGCGAAGTGACCTCGTGAACGAGATGTCTGTCTGCAAGCAAAAGAAGAAGCAGGTCAGAAGCCGACTTCTTACGCCTTTCGATGCTCAACCGTACCAATGTATAGCAAGATGGTGCCGTCCTCTTGCTCGTGGACGATGTGGTCCTCAAAGACCTTGTCATACAAGGTCTTGGGTTTCTTATCTGGGGCCGGCATGCTGGGCGATAAGGCAGGCCAAGATCTGGATGCAATTGGATCAGGGAACGGGAGAGGGAACAGGAACAGGGACCACTGGGGGAAGAAGGAGGAGGAAAAGGAGGAGAGAAGGATGGAAAGGAGACGCTGCCCAGGACAGAAGGTCGCCTGTCTCGAGATGATATACTGACTGCCTGCGCGATGTCGCTGGCCAGCGTTCGAGGGGCCGCGCCGACGTCGGCCGGTCAGCAGAAAGACAAGCGCGCTGATTGGGCGACGCGGGGACGATGGCAGCGGCGGCAGCGGAGTTCCGGCGGGGAGACGGCGCCGACGTCGGGGGCTGAGTCAGCCACTGGCGGCGAGGCAAAAAGCAAGCAGCGCTTTCGGCCGTTTTTCCGACGGCGGCAGACCGAGACCTGCCAGGATCGTGCCGGACGTGGTCAGCTTGACGCTGTGGTCGAACGTGAGAACACTCAAGAGGCCACGCAGCACTCCATGCACGATAGAAGATCGCGAGCTTGTCCATCAACGGAAACGCTCTGTTCGTCTCTCGAGAGTGATCGATCAGGCGTCCTGCTCGGTATCCCTCCCGATCCCGGGGCCGGAGAGACGTTGGCTCCGAGCCGACGCCAGCCGCTCCGGCCCCACGCCCGTCCGATCCTTCTCCACACGAAGCGTTTCGATGAGGTCACACCGGTCCCTCCTTTGTTTGAAGACAGAGAGATCTATGGCCTTCCCGTCTCAAATTTTTCTCTGTGTTCCGCTCCATGTCTATTGTATAACTGCTATATTTGGTATGTCTCTCTTTCTGGTCTCTCCAGCTCACGTCCACTGCTTCAGAAGCTGTGCTATGTACTGCGTAGAACTCCGACCGTCGGGCGGAGCCAAGCTTTTTTCGAGCTCTTCCCCGCAACCTTATGCCCTAACCACCTAAGAACTACTAATTTTGGTAATGCCGCTCCTCTACCCGACTACTACCTCCTACTCCCTAGTCCTCCATGCTCCATCCCTTGAACGGGGTATGTCGAGCTCACCGCTTCTCTCCTTCTTCATTTCTATGATCGTGCAGCGTCCAGCGCTCGTAAAGCATGTGACCGGGCATCACGGAATTAAAACACGGAGAATTTCTCTTCGTCTTGCTTTTCCGACATTAGAGTGAATCAAGTGTCAGTGTGTGCACTGCCCTAAGGACCTCCTCGAAATATTTCATAGAAATTATTTCGGACCCAAAATGTTGCGATCCTGCTATAAAAGCCTCGACAGAGTAAATAAAAAGTATATATACTGGCGTAGCACGCTCTCGCTCGAGCCTTACCTTCACCTTCTTAAGCGCGAAGCCGAGAAGAATTATTAACCTAAGACGTCCACTCTGCTGACGTGACGTTATTTTCTCCCTAATTTATGCCCCCCAAAAACCACTCCTCAGGTTTCAAACAAGACGCTGAGTGCATGCAAGGTAGGAGCTTCAGACGAAACGACTCGTCCAGAAAGTAGTAAATAATGACAAAGATATGAATCTCATCCATTTCAGATCCATTCCTGACAGCATTACAGTGAGCTCCTCAGACCGCCAGATCAATGTATTATCCAATGTATGAGTTAATGGGTCCCTTCATTTCCTTTGAATATTCTTAGCTAGCCTTATACAGGAAGGATCGAATTGACAGACTGTGGGAGCACCTAAAGTGGACAGTCTCTCCCAAAAGGCATGGTACATCTCACCACTCCGCAAATATCACTTTTAATCTCGACTTGGCCAGGATGATGAGAACGTTACTTGATATCATACTACCTGGCGTACTCCAGACGTTCTCGCACGCGCCTTTTTGCATTAGAGCAATTCTGGTCCGACGAGCGTGTCAATGCCTGGAATGACGCCCTGTTCACTGATGATGATGATGATGATGATGATGATAAAGGAGCAGCAGAAACTTGCTCCAATCTCATATGCCTAGCGCCCCATGCCCACGCATACTGGAGCAGGGCGCTGTTCGCGTTGAGACTGATCAAGCTCTCTGATGATAAAAAGCGCCTGGACGTTCAATTTTTCTGGCTCCGTCGGTACAAGCACACGGACAGAGTTAATATCCTGTGGACACCTTTTTTGCCTGCCGATCTCAATGGAGCTCCCAATAACATAAAGCTATTCGATTGTACAAGTGAGAGGAAGATACGGTCGGGGGACATCATTACGCTTCACACAGATGACCCTGAGAAACAGCCTCTTCCGAGCATGGCACTGCTGGAGATGCAGTGGATTTTGCACCGTGTGTCGGCTCTCAGTGGAGCTGAGCAGCTTTGGTGGTGACAATAGCAATATAGACAGTTCAGCGACTCTGAATGACGAGTGGGAGCTGGAGCAAGGGGATGAGTCGGAAACCCTAGTGTGACAAATGACTCTCGAGAGTTCAATGAATAGCAGTCTGGGGGACTCCAGAAACTCTCACCAATGACCATTTTTACCGGTCTTCGGCGCTTGTCATTGCAAAGTAGTCCGACTGTGTATTTAGACGACCATAAAGCTTATCGGGACGAGGATACATGGAAGCACATGCTTGAGGACTTTGTCATGATCCTGATGCCTGAGGACCATTCGAAAAGCGGGAACAGATATTTAGGGTTAAGGTATGGCGGAGTTTGATGGTAAGTATTTATATATTTTGAAAAGCAAGGCATCGCAGGCTTCACGGGCGCAAAGGCTCGACACTAGGAGCAGAACAAAGGGGGAAAAATCATAACGGGCACCTATCTGTGCAATTAAACACGTACATCGCTTTAATAAACAAATAGGTGTTTACGGAAAAGGTGACGTTGCTGTGCTAGTGAGGGAAAAGCCATTGAAAAATACAGCGCAAATGCTGCTGCTTGGCACCGTTTTTGTAGATCGTCGTTACCGTAAGTTTGCGGAGTCAGGACGTCCAGTCGTAACATACTTCATCCTCCCTCCTCTCCAGGGACAGTACCAACACCAACGCTTCCTCAACTCGGGATACTTGCTTCAGCCTTCCTTGCGAGATAGCACAATCACGTCCAGCCCCGCGCGAATGGGGGCCAATTGACTGTGGATCGGACTCAGATAGCCTTCCGAGCTCCACCGCGGCCACGAGGTGTTGTGTGTTGACACCATCCCAGTTCGCAATGGCGCAACATCGCCCAAGAGTTTGTTATCACGACCCTCGTGTCGACGCGGGCGGGGACACAAACCTCAGGGCATCTCCCCAGACGGGATGTCCATGGCCCGAGGCCAATCGCGTGGATCTGGACCGTCGGGGGGTTCTGTTACGTAGGAAGTCTTGCGGATTGCGTGTGTCGGCCTGATGAAGCGGAGAGCAACTTGCTTTAATAAAGTCCTATCGGTAGGGCTTTTTGTCTCGTCCCTCCTTGATTTCTAAACTATATACCCCTCCCCCGCCTTCAATTTTCCTCTATACGAAATAATAATCAGCTTCAACAGGCTGCTACAGCACAATGGCGCCGCTCGTTGAAGATCCAGTCCCCGCCACCGCCGTCGAACCATCATTGAACGGGTCTAGCAATGGGTATAACCATGTGTCCGGCGCTCAGAAGCTGAAGGATGCAAGCGCCTCAACCACGACAGAGGTCAAGTCCCTCCCACAGGAAGGGCAGACAGCAACAGCAGCAGAGAAAAAGGAGACGACGCGGCCCCGATTCGAGCTGGAAGAGCATCCCGTCGATCAGGTCCGCGATATCAAAGTAGGCGTGATCGGAGCCGGGCTTGCCGGCGTGACAGCAGGCATCCTCCTGCCAGCCAAGCTGCCGGGCCTGGACCTGCGGATCTATGAGAAGAATCCGGATGTGGTATGTTGTTCTAGATCATACATAAATACTGAAGACTTCAAGTTTATGGGAAACTAATGCGTCTTCTAGGGAGGTACCTGGTAGGTGTTCACATTCAAGTTAAGGAAGTTCACCCGTCAATTGACCTCTGCATTTGTATAAAGGTACGAAAACACGTATCCCGGCGTGAGATGCGACATTCCCGCCCATGTCTACCAGTCCGGCTTTGCGCCCAACACGCAATGGACGGAGGAATTCGCGCAAGGCCATGAGATCAGGGAGTACTGGCAGGGCTTGGCGCGGAAGTACGACGTGTACAAGTACTTGAGACTTCGGCAGAAGGTGGAAAAAGCCGAATGGCTGCCGGAGGAAGCCAAATGGAAGCTCACGTTGCGGGATCTGGGGGACCCAGACGAGAGAGTAAGTCGGAGAGAAGATACTATCCATGTTATCCATCCAGCAAAGCTGACAGTGAACTCGACAGATCTACGAGGAAAAACTGGACATCCTGATCTCCGCCATCGGCCACTTCAACGCCTGGAAGCTCCCCGACTACCCGGGCATCGACTCGTATAAAGGCGTCCTGTTCCACTCCTCGAACTGGAACCACGACTTCGATCCCAAGGGCAAGCGCATCGCCCTGATCGGCAACGGGGCCTCGGGGCTGCAGGTGCTCCCTTCCATCCAGCCGCTCGCAAGCCACGTCGACCACTACGCCCGCAACCGGACCTGGGTCGTAGACTCCTTTGGCCCCAGCGGCATCCGCAGACTGGAGCCCAACTACTTCACACCGGAGCAGCTGGAGTCGTTCAAGGACCCCAAGAAGTACCTCGAGTACCGCAGGAGCGTGGAGAAGGGCTACTTCCAGCGCTTCGGCGCCATCTTCAAGGACTCCCCGGAAAACAAAGCCCTGCGGGAGAAATGGACCGAGCTGATGCTGTCCCGCATCACCGACAAGCCCGAGCTGGCCGACAAGATCATCCCTGACTTCCCGCCCAACTGCCGCCGTCCGACGCCCGGGCCGGGCTACCTCGAGGCCCTGACCAAGCCCAACGTCAGCTACATCCAGACGCGCATCTCGCACTTCACGGAAAAGGGCATCGTGACGGTCGACGGTATCGAGAGGGAAGTCGACGCCGTGATCTGCGCCACGGGCGCCAACGTCGATTTCGCGCCCCCTTTCTCCATCATCGCCAACGGCATCGACCTGAAACACGCCTGGAAGCCCGAGGGCCACTTCGGCTTCCCCTATACCTACCTGGGCATCGCTACGCCGGGGTTCCCGAATCTCCTCTGGCTCGGCGGCCCCTACTCGTCCGGATACAGCGGCACGGTGCCCAACAGCATCGAGAACCAGACGACCTACATCGCCAAGGTGATCCGCAAGTTCCGCTCGCAGGGCATCCGCACAATGCAGCCGTCCAAGCAGGCGACGGACGACTTCGTCGAGTACAGCGACCGGTTCTACCCGCGCACCGTGTGGACCGCCAACGACGACTCGTCCGCAAACAACAAGAACTGCAGCTCGTGGTACAACGGCGGGCAGCCGGGCGGGCGCGTCCACGGCCTCTTTCCCGGAAGCGCGAGCCACGTCAACTACGTGCGGCGTGACCCGCGCTGGGAGGACTGGGAGTACACGTACACCAACCCCAGTGGGAACCGGTTCGCGTACTTTGGCAACGGGTGGACGTCGCGCGAGCTGCGTGAGGACGCGGATCTGACACCGCATCTGTACCTGCCCGAGGAGATCGATCTGCGGTCGTACCAGGAGGGGTGGTGGGATGTGTAGACGGGCGGACTTGTGAAGGGTTTTGAAAGGGCGTATTTACGTCTTTCGTTTGATGTTGTACTGTGTAGATGAAATGATGTTTCGGATCCTTGTTCGTTTAGATACTCTGCTCAACCATGACTTTTTTTTTTCTTTTCCTGTTTTGACGGACTATTTATGTGGGTAGTTCCTTGAAACTCGGAATAAACGAGAAGAGAGAGATTGAAACGATGTCTGAAACCATTCATTCCTCATCTGCTACATAAACATAAAATACACCGAGTTCGATGTTTCCTTTCTTTCAAAGCCCATCTCATACAACCCATTTCCTAGCCGACAGTCCTCAACAGTAAATACTTAGGTATCTCTCTAACTGCAACAGATCAGTCACTACTTAGGCAGCCTGCACGGTTGCTCCGTTGGGCGCGGTTGTCCCGTTGGCCTTTGCTCCAACGTTGGCTTTTGCTTCACCATTGACTTTCTCCTCCCCATTCACCTTTTCCTCCCCATTAGTAGCAGCCTTCTCCTTCTCCTCCTTCTCCCGCTCCTGCTCAATAATATACCGCGGGACCTCCTCCCCCGCTCTCCAGAAATACTTGGCGCCAGGGTGCGTCTCCGGCAGACGGTTCCGGCCCTTCTTCCCGTACATATTCTCGCGGAACGTGCCGCCGGGGACGGCGTAGTCCTCCCAGAAGAGGCCCCTCCGCCGCAGCTCGGGAAGCAGATACTCGATGATGTCGTCGAACGTCTCGGGGATGCTGGCGTAGCTGAAGTTGAAGCCGTCGATGTCGGCGACCTCGACCCAGCGCTCCAGCTCGTCCGCGACGGTCTTCGGACTGCCGATGATCTTGGCCCCGTTGCCGCCCAGGATCAGGTACTCGGCGATGGTACGCTTGTCCCACTTCTTGTCCTCCGTGCCGGGCACGGTGCTGGCCCAGTGGTTCACCATGCTCCGGATGGCGGGCTGCTCGACGAAGCGGAAGTCCTGGTCGTCGGCGTACTTGGAGAGGTCGTAGCCGGACCAGCCGCCGAAGAGGGCGAGCGCGCCCTCGCGGTCGCCGTACGAGGCCAGCCTCTCGAACTTGGCGCGCGCCGCCTCGTCCGTCTCCGCCACGATGACCAGCACGCCCGCCACGATCTTGATGTCGCGCGGGTCGCGCCCGAACTGGGCCGCCTGCTGCCGGATGCTGTCGACCGAGGGGCGGACGAGCTCCGGCTTGTGTCCGTTGAGGAAGATGGCTTCCGCGTGCTTCGCGGCGAAGGTCCGTCCCGCCGTGGAGGTGCCCGCCTGCAGGAGGAAGGGCGTCCGCTGCGGGGAGGGCTCGCACAGATGCGGTCCCGGGACCTTGAAGTACTTGCCCTCGTGGTGGATCTGGCGCACGCCGCGGGGGTCGGCGTACGCTTGGGACCGGTCCTTGTTGACGGCGTCGTCGCGCCAGGACCCTTCCCACAGCTTGTACGTGACGTGCAGATACTCGTCCGCGATGCGGTACCGCTCGTCGTGCTCGATCTGGGTGTTCAGACCAAAGTTGCGCGCGGCAGAGTCCAGGTACGAAGTCACAATATTCCACCCGACGCGGCCGTTGCTCAGGTGGTCGACGGTCGAGAAGCGTCTGGCCATGGCGTAGGGGGCATCGTAGGTCGTCGACGCGGTGACGCCAAACCCGATGCTCTCCGTGGCAGCGGCCAGGGCGGCAATGCTGTAGAGGGGATCGTTGATGGGGAACTGGGCGGCGGCGGGGATGGTCGGCTCGAGGTTGGCGGGCCCCTTGTAGACGTCGTAGCCGCCCAGGACGTCGGCGAAGAAGATGGCGTGGAACTTGGCCTTCTCGAGCTTCTGCGCGAGGGCGATCCAGTGCCTGATGTCGTTGTAGGAGGTGCCTTTATCCTTGGGGTAGCGGAACAGGCCCGGGTTGAGGTGGCCCGGGGCCTGCATCGCGAAGGCGTTGACGATGAGCTGTTTCTTTTGTGTCATCGCGAATCCTGAACTGACGGTATGAGACCCCTATCAGGTAAAAAGGTAGGTAGGAGGTAGATGGATAGAAGTGGGATGTAGATATGTCCGGCGTTGAGAGATGAATTATGTAGTATCTCGAACCCGCGACCAGCCCCTCTGCCAGGCACTTTTAGTCATATCTTTCTCTTTTGGAGCTCATGCCCCTCCAGTCCAGACCGGACCTCCCCATCTGGGATCGGATGACTGTCTGGCCATGGCGCTGCGGGGGGAACGAGTCACCGCGAAAGACGGGGTGCGGATTGCGTGATGCGACACGAAGATGTTGTTATCCGTATCCTCCCTGTGACGCCGAAGCAGGAAGACGCCAAGGTTTCCAACACGGATATTCCCCTGAAACTGTAAAATGAAAATGTTTCACGCAGCGGGTTATTTGCGAAAGACAGGGCCCGTGTAGGTTACCTACTCGGGTAGGTTGGAGGAGCAGCACCCAAGGTCCACACAGAGGACGAACGACGATCTAGACCTGGGTCAGCATTCTGATAAGGGAATTGATGATACCAGAAGACAGACAGCATGCAAATAAGGATCTTCAGCACACACACACATGCTGGCTAGTACCTCGTAGTCAACCGGTGCACCGATCTCGAGCTTACGGTACCAAGCGTTAGAGTTAGGGCACAGAAACCCCCGATTCTGGATTGGACGGTTAAATAGACCCAACAGTGACATGACCAGATCGATCAGAATGAGGGATTCGCTGATTCAATCGTAAATGATCCTGATAATGCACAGCCGATAGGGTGTTCAAGGGATCGATCGGTCGACACGGCGGAGATGGAGGCGGGGATCCGTCGTCCTTTGAAGCAGGTGCCTACATAGGCATCTATCATCCGAACTAGCGGTATAGATACCTTATAGTAGGTATGTATACACATCCCGGAACATCCACACACTCGCTACCATTTATTGTATATATGACAGAACGCGCGAGCCGGTACTCGGTGTGCCATGTGCCCCCGCGGCGGTCGGCCACCCAGAGCGGGATCTTGTCGTTGAACCGGTAGCCGAACACCTGCGCGCAGATGATGCCCACCCAGGCGGTCTAATCGTCGCGAATGTAGCCGGTATCCTCGACAAAGAGGAAGACGGCGATGATGGCCGCGCCGATGGGGCCCAAGGTCCACCGGAAGACATAATCCCACGGCCGGGTCTGGGTGATGAAGCCGCCCAGCGTGCCGCCACCGACGACGGCGAGGATGACAGTCTCTCGGAGACGGCAAAAGACTTGCCCCGTCGGTGCAGGAAGAACATGTCAATGATGTATCCGCTTCCCAGGATGGCTGGCATGCCTCCGAAGAAGCCGCAGAACAGCCGCGAGATGGTAGAGGGGATATAGTCGTCTACCCCTGCGTCTACCCCTGTCATCTTAGCCGCCCAGATCTGGCAGATGAAGGTGCTGATGAGACTCCAGAACACGATGGCGCTGCAACCGACAACAGCGACAAGCGGAATGATGAGAGATGGCCCTGCCACCCAGCCGGAAAGTGCGGCGGCTACCAAGTTGAGCAGGTCGGCTTCTGTCTGATGATATGTTGGCATCTGCAGGACAAAATGTGAGCTGGTTGGCATTGGGTGACATCTGGCAGGCAAAGGCCGCCCAGCCGATGCAGGCAAAGACGAGGATCTTCTTGTGTAACGGCCAGTTCTGGGTTCCGCAAGTTAGAATCGTTCCTTGGAATGACACTTGCGCTCACATACCAATGGATCTTCACCATCAGCAGCGGGGTGCGGAATGAGCACAACCACCTTGCCATCTGTATTCTGCTGTGAGACTTTGGCAAACTTGGTCGTGGAGGTTGAGGTCAGGACCTTAGGCGAGGATTTGATGCTCCCCAAGCCAGAACCAGACATGGTAACAGAAGTTCTACAGTATGAACAGAGAGATCAAGATAGGGAAGGTGGTTGGAAGACGGAGTACAGATCACACTCACTGTACTACATACAGGGAGAAAAGGAGGTAGGGGAATTGTGTTGGCTTTGAAGATTTACCTTGTCAGAAAGGAATGGATTAACCTAAGCGAAGGCTGGACTGCTGAGATGTGCTTTGGTTGCAGACGGCCAATCAATAGCATCAATCATATCAATGGGGCAAGGTTCACCGCTTTTCTTCTCTAGAGATCATCCTGGTTGAATAACATGGTGGGGGGTCGAGGCTAGAAATACCCTCCGTGCACCGCTTCAAGCATTCAGGGATAGATTTCTTTACTGAGGCCACTTTACACTTGTTACACATATCTGGTTCCATAGATCTATCTTTGTTTCCCCGCCTTTACTCCATAGTATCAGTATGTACGACAGCTCCAGAGTAGATTTATTATCAGGGGCCGCTCTATCAGCACGAAAGTACGTAACAAAGTCTTTATCAATCGATTATATGTATCTGTAGCTAAATCAGGAAATCTGCAACTACAATCAATTAGAGTCCGATAAAATCACAAATCACGCGGCGGACCTAATTGAGCTATGCCGAACTGTACTGTACTGGGGCACAGACAAGATGATGGCTGCAATTAATTTGGAAGGCTTGCAACAACAACAACAACAACAACAAAAGAGAGAGGGAAGAGATCCGTTTCTCTTGCCTCTTTTTGCAGAGGGGTCGATCCCTAGTGTGCGGCAGAAATGAAAATGTCACCCTCTACATTGAAAAGGTATAACAGCTAAATATAACAGCTAAACAGATGTCGTGGTACCTTCAGTGAAACATTGAGAATATCAAAATTTGTGTGGCACAGCAGCAGTATGAAATCCTATTCAACGATGCAAGGAATGTGGCACAGCAATTGCAGGAAGCTGTTTTAATCACGACCTTCGCTAGGGAGTATAACTGTAATATTCCCCTATGTGCAGTGAGTACCACGACATCCGCCAACGGTACCAATGCCATGAGATCCTGAAGAACAGCAGGAAAAGAAAAGTCATGGATCATGGACGACTTCCATGGTAACAGAACAGCAGAACAGTGTAACCCGCCGTGGCTGGTACGTTCTATAATCGATTCCGGGACTCCGGCAAAGATGACAAATGCCCAAGTCGTTCCTTTAGCCATGACGATTCTTATGCATGGGAGGGACGCGGGGGTCAAGAATAGAAAGAAAGGAAAGGAAAGGAAAAGAAAAGAAACGAAAATGAATGGTAACGACGATCCCTCTGGCTAAAATCACGACCGAACACATTATTATACACACTGTACTCCGTGGACAAGGAGGACCATCATTTCTACCAATCATGCCCTCGACTTAACTTTGGATACGATGACATAGAAAAGTATCGCAAGACCAAGTCTTAGGATGTACAGTGACTGGCAGAAGAATGCAGGACATGAACATCGGTCGTCTTGACAATTCCGCCCCTGTTCCCACCATGAGCCGACCACATGCCGCTGTTCGGAGTCCCTTCCGCCTGTTCTTTGTAGTTCTCGTCTCCGCGGGCCATTGGTTCTTCGTCTTCCCCGGGAGGACACCAGCAACGCCTCGACACGGAGGCTGCCGTGCCGCTGACGGTGCTCTGCAGCGGTATCGATCCTGGCATGTTCGGGGAAGCATACCTATTCGGGACAGAATTGCGTCGGAACAATGCGCGTATCGAGGGGGCAGCCGCAGCGATGACACCAAATGTGGCTTCGAGGCTGTTATTGATGGTAATGGGGTCAGCTTTTGCATGATGAAAATCTGAAGTCTTGAAGAACGGAGACTTGCACTCCCCACATGAAAAGATTGACGAGATCCCCTGCGTCACATTTAGCCTTAAACCTCTAAATAGGACAAAATAGAGAGATAGATCCTTACAGGTCGCGTCGCGGGTTGCTGTCAGTCTGGGGACCAACACTGTGCGTGCAATGGCGAATGCTCCGCTACTGTTGATAGATTTGTTTGTCAGCGCGGTGAAATGTACAAATAGTACAGTATTTTCTCACGCCAATCCAAGGGCCATGAGCCCGCATATGCCCACTTTGACCTTGGTATTGATCTTGAGATTCCACAAAAAGACCGTGGGCAGTAGGGACAGGCAGATGTCGGTGGAGGCTGCGACGACTGTTCGCCCCGATCAGCAGATGCTACTGCGTACGGATGATTGGAGACGGCCTTACGTCCTTGGACTATTCCGATGGCATTGATGGCGGTGTCCGACCAGCAATGTCCCTTCACCGAACGGTCCCAGTTCAATTCCACGGGCGTACACTGCGGGAAGATGACGACCGCATCGAATAAGCTGACAATGGTGTTGAACACAATAAACGACCACAGGAAGACAACCCATCGCTTGCTCGTGAGACTAAGATGATATCAGTGATGATGGTTCTTTCAGCATGCGATGCGGGCGTCCATACAAGAATCGCTTCAGGAAAAGACAGATGGAGATTTTCAGAAAGATGGTGGAAAAGATGAGCATGAACTCGGTGATTCGCAGCAGTTTCACGCTGAAGACCGCACGCGCCGGGTCCAGGTAATAGACATGTCGTCCCAGTCCGTTCGAGGTTGCTCCCAGGACCAGGCCCATGACCACCAAGACAGTGACCTGCGTGTTCGTTCATCAATCGACCGGCTCCGATTGGACGTTCATCTGACTCACCATGGCCAAGACGTTGAAGAAGTCATCCCAGTATAGCATCTTAATCATGAAGACCCGTACATATATCCGCAGGGCGGTCAAGACCAAGGCGAGGACGGTGGTCACGATCAAGGGCACCTGCAAGGTGTAGGCCCTTGAGACATCGGGGCCAGAGGTCGATGGATCCATTACTGTGGGTGAGCGTCTGTCTGTCTGTCCCTTCTGAGCTGGGTGCGGACCCGGCGCTAGATAAAAAGGCCCATCTGGTCGAATGGAATGACATGCATATTATGTGGTACTTGTCTATAAGATAATCCCATGAGCACACGGTATCATAATGACAGGGCATAGCAACTTGGAACGAGCTTCCCTACAGTAACATCGTCAGCATGATCTGCAAAGATGTAACTGATAGGAAATGGGCAGTTTTCTTTTGGTTATAATGGAGATGCAGTTCAGACAGTTACGTTAAGATATTTACACCGACAATTTGTCTGCATGCGCCGTTCCGTTACACAACCAGTTTGTGAACCCAGCCGCGCCCAACAGGAATTTCGTTGGATTTTCAACATTGACTAGGATGCTACATGCATCTATGATGCGCCTCCGAGGGAGACGTCGAGACTAGCAAGGAACAGGAGTTGCTGCTCCTATTGACCGGACAGAACTCACCGTTAAAGCTGCAGCATATCCATGGCCTCCACGACTGGGGACCGCCGACATAGCTAATCACGTGCGGGAAGCATGTCCAGCGTTCCTTCTTCCAGCTTCAGCTTGAGCTTGACTTTCTTTGTCTCCCGGGCAGAGACCTTGTCATCCTGCCTGTCATCGGTGGCTGCATGCGGGACATTAAAGAACTCGATGGATGGCTGTCTCTCAGGTGCAAGACCTTAGTTGGAAGCCTTCTTGGTCTTCATTCTCGTTATTTTCTGTCTCTCCTTACAGATCCCATTTGAAGAGAAGATAAAGGGGAAAAAAAAAATGAACGGTACCATACCTTCCCAGAAACAGTTTACCGTCGCGATTGTTGGCGGTGGGATCGGGGGACTCACACTTGCAATCGGTCTGATCCGCCGCAACGTGTCGGTCCAGATATATGAGGCCGCCTCAGCCTTCAAGGAAGTTGGCCTGGGGTTGTCGATCGGCCCGGGAGCCCATCGTGCGATGCCGCTCATCGATCCCCAAATCCGGGAGATCTACGACTTGCTGATTACAACGCACGCCGACAGCCCCGGGTACGAATGTTTCCGCGAGACCTGGTTCGAAATCGTCTGGGGGACCGGGCCAAAGTCGGGCCAGATTCTGATGGACTTGAAGGCGCTTCCGTCCGGACAGACTGCCGTGCGACGAGCGGACTTCCTCGATGCGTTAGCCTGCCTTGTCCCAAGAGACATAGCGCACTTTGGGAAACGACTAGTTGACCTGACTGAGACGTCGACGGGAGGAGTCTGTTTAAGCTTTGAAGATGGGACGTCCGCCACCGCGGACGCAGTCGTCGGCTGTGATGGCATCCGGTCCAAAGTCAGGGAGTTGATGATCCCTGAGGAGGATGAGCGGAAGCAGCCGCAGTACAGCGGCATGTACGGGTACCGTGCCGTCCTAGACATGTCGACAATGGTCGAAGCTGTTGGAGATCGCCGCGCGAGAGTGTCCACGATGTATGTCGGACAGGGCGCCTACGCCATTTCTTATCCCACTTCGCGTGCCCAGAAAGTTAATATCGGGCTGTATGTCCTGAACGACCGCTGGGATAGTGAAAACTGGGTCCGTCCCGCCAGCAGGATGGAGATGCGGAAAGACATGAGTCACATGGGAGAATATATCAATGCGATCATGGAAGTGAGTTTATCCTTGACATCTATCTTTATTTCCCAAACGTACTTGTGACTAACCTCCTCAGCGCATCCCGGATACATCGCAATGGGCCATCTTCGAACTTCCTCCGATATCCAGCTATACGAGATCGCGGGTTGCCATCCTCGGCGATGCAGCGCATGCCTCGACGCCTCATCAAGGAGCCGGTGCGGGTCAGGCAATCGAAGACGCCCACGTTCTGGCCGAGCTGCTGGGCGATCCTCGAGTCAGTCGACCGGAGCACCTCGTTGCAGCGTTCCAGGCTTATGATCAGGTGCGACGGCCGCGGAGTCAGAAGGTTGTCACGAGTAGTAAAGAGACCGCCTATCTTCTGTGTCTGTGCTTTGCCGGAGTCGAGGACGATGAAGAGAAACTGAGAAGAACGTTCGCGGAACGTTTTCGGTGGCTGTGGGATATCGATATAAAGGACCAGGCCGAAAGAGCGAGAAAGATCATGCTTGAACGACTACAGGGCGTGACTAGGGAAAACGGTTTTTAGATGAGCACAAGCGTCTCGAGCGATCGCTACTTGGCTCTAAAACAATTTCTCGCCTTTATCTTTACTACTTGTGCCCCTCAAACTAGACAATAATAGAAGGCTCCAGGGAAAGTTTGTGCTTTGATATTAATGATCTAAGCTGTGCCAAGGTCGTGATGATGGAATTAAGTTGTCTGTTTTACTAGGCAACGACTAGTGTGACGGCGTGGCGCGTGGATCATGGGACTGGAGATCATGTGATCGGAGGAATGGTTATTGCAGCCTGTCCGGCACACAAATATCCTGTAGATAGTCTTCTCGTTTCTTCCTTCCCTCGCCTAGGCCATGAATACTAGTATAAGTGCGATCAGATTCTCATGGATCCGACTAGGCCGCTACATTAATGTCACGGATCAGGTAAATGAACGAGTCATATTGGCAGCTATCTGATGAAGACTCGAGGCTGAGAGAAGATGAAGAGAAGGAAACTATGAAGACTGCGAGAGGAGATGTTTGTAGTGGCCAAGCGGATGGCACCTTGCCTATTTGGGAAACTGCCCATGCGATATGATAGGAAGTCAATATGATAGTCGACATGACGTCGGCATAACAATCGATATGAGCTGCAATGTTACAAAATGTGTCTGGACGCACTTAACGAGCCTGTTGTCTTATTACTGGTGTCTATCATATTAGGGAGAGAAAGAATGAAAAATGAACAGATGATAGCTTTAGATATTTTGATGGCTCTTACAAATAAGATAAATCCATTTAGTAGCTATTGGACTAAGATCTAAAGCTGAGGAATAAAGGAAGAGAGAAGACACACACTCTGTCTCTCCCCCTCTTTTCCTAGGTTATTTCAGGTCACATGTTGGCCTATGCAGCCACCTTGACCGTTACCTAAGTCTGCTGTTCCCTTTCATTATCAAACCGTCTCATATCCTATTCTATGCTTCCGATAAGAGACTAAGAAGAGACTCCTGATGGCGTGGAAGGGTCAAGGATGATGTCTACAAAATTCTGCCGGTACAACCACACGCCGCCCTCTAGACTGCCTTCCTGATTCTATCATAAACAGTCATGAACTCAACGCCGTGACAGCTATTGTCATGGGCGACGCTGACGCCATGCTAGACTCCGGCGATGCGCAGACTCCTCACCGTCGTGTAGCCCTCAGTTAGAACTCTTCATTTGCTATCTTCTCTGTTTGCTCGCTTGGGGACTCTGGAGACCATTTTATAGCAGGCTCTATTGAGCATGTCTCCATGGCTGGCAGGGCTGGCAGCCTGGTAGATAGATGTCAATCGAATATTACCATTATAACCCTAACGGTATGCCAAGAAATCTGTCAACCTAGTCAGCACCACGTCGGTCCCTTCGGAGGTCAAATCCCCGTAGTAAAGAATTCTTACTACCCCGGACCATTGTCGGAAGAGACAAAGCGCTTAGATAGCTTACCATAGGCATCCTTCAAGAGCTGTTGCTGTAGTCAAAGATGTGATTGAGACCTATTCAAGATCGAGACGATGCCATCGCGCATGTTTGGACAACTCGACGTGCTAGCAGCCGAGTTATCCGTTCCCAGCAGGACGAGACAACACAATCAATTCATAGATTAGATAGGAGAATAATCATAACTAATTGCAAAGGTAGATACCAATGTAGATCATGATGTAACTGCCTAATGTCCTTATAGTTATAAGCCGTTGGTCCTTTCACAGCCCTATTTCACTTCGCCTTTTTTTGATTGAAACCCCCTGTTGGTGAGGGAAGAACCAACGAAAAAAAGGGATCCGTTCAAATTCTCGGGCGATTTCAACTTGTCCAGCATATTTACCTCTTTACTTCACTTCACGTACTGGGTCATTTCATTTCATTCCATGTCCCAGTAATACTGTCCTTTACTTAACTGCTACTGTAACGCCGTGATCCCACTACGGAATGGAATGTGACAACAAGTTTCACATTGGTACTCGATAGGGTGGCTTTATCTTTCTTTTGTTTTTCCTCTTGCATGGCCTGGTCTCAGATGCGGAACGAATAGTGGTGATCATTGTTTTGAAGTTTGCTTGTTTTGATCGAAAGTTGTGAAAATCCTAGCATTAACATATGCAGTCAGAAATGCCACAAAGAACCGGTTAAGTGGCATAGCAACTATTCTGCCAGTCCATACTCTCATCAACCCTCAGCAGTTATGATCTGGCCCGGATCGGCAAAAATTACATATTATGGTGAAATCCCTCCTCGCCAGGCCATACCCCATGATCCAACCCCCACTGCAGAATCGCCTCAAAGTCCCTGCACCTCCGCGGCAGTCCGTACTCGGGCACCGGCAATGCCTGCGTCTCGACGGACTTGAAGGTGATAATGTTCGTGTCGGGGTTGCACATGAGTGACTGCCGCAGTAGGTCAGCGCAGTGATCTGTTGGTCGTTTTGATCAGATTAGTGAGCTGAGCGAGGAGAACGAACGAACAGTCCGGGTGGTATGTAGATAAGGTGATGGCTGGCTAACCTAGGTGGTGATGGATCTCGACTTCTGGTTCGGAGAATAACTCGTTTCGGGACTTGTAGTATTCCAGGTACGTGTATTGCCAGATGGTTTTCTGGACTTTTTCGTTAGCTAAAGTCCAATTCTTTCTTTTCTTGAGTGATTAATCATGGATGATTGAACCAACCAGACAATGCAGTTGATGGAATACGGCCAGATTGGCCATATAGCCCCCTCCTACACTTTCAGGAAGCTTGGTCGAGTTTAGTGGCGCTTGCAGTGCCTGGAGAGTGTGGACGTCGATGCTGAATGGGTCCACTGTCAGGGAGATTAAATATCAGCCACCAGAAAACACGACGGCAACCAAACAGTTCCTGCTGAGCACGCGCACCTTTTACGATCCGGTTCCACGCTGCGTCGCCTTCATCGCTGGGAGGACCACGGTAGATCGACGTGCGACTGTTATCGAACCTCCGTATCTGGTAGTGATCCGGAGAATTTGACTCGGGAAATACTGTTGAAAGGTGTAAACTTAAACTCGTTGACCGAACTGGACTGAACTGGGAAATGCAGGAGGAAGATGAGGGGAATTACTTACATCCAGAGAACGGGTCTTGTTTACAAGGTAATCTCTCGGGAGTAGCCCCGAGAAGGAGGGCTCTGGCAAGCAGAAGACTACAAGACACAGCAAGCAGGATCAAGTTCAGGACGACGAAAGTGCGAGGATGACTCATCAAGATTGTCGGAGATGCTCGCTTTGGGGAGTCCTCCTTCTCGTCCTCATCTCCCAATACATGATACTTGGTCGCGTTCATGTTTGTTTTATTGACGTTTCCCGTGTTGTGTGTGTAGCCAGTCTGTGGAAGTGCGCAAAATTGAAAATAGTATCCCATATCACCACCACATATTTCATTGGATTGAATCCTGTTGTTGTTGTTGCTGGTATTTGTTATTGCAGTTATTGCAGTCTGGACTGGACACATGCATATGTATACAGGGGCTATGCGCTGTCAGCCTGGGGATATCTTGTCTCCATCCATATTGATGGCCAGCTGGAAATGATAGAATTCGAGCACAGTATGTATGTATATACATATGCATCGTTGGACTATGGCCTAGCCACGTTCTATGCATCTATGTCTCACAGCCGCACTACATTTATTCGCTGAACTACAATCTGTGGGGTTCTCTGAGGTATCACAGTCGGTGTGATAATGCAGGTGGTACGAGTTGGGGGCCAGTTGGTGTGACAATGTAGGTGTTACGAGTCTGGGGCTATTCATACTCAGCTTCGAGAAGTCGAGTCGAATACCCTGGTCTTTTTTAGTCAAGAAAACAATCAACTGCCTTGTTACAATTGACATCAACGAATTCTTTTTTTTTTCTTAGCCCCATTCTCAACAGAAGCTGAGGCCGCTAAGAGGGGTACCACGGTGGCATTCCTTACTCGATGCAGGATATTCTCTGCTGAGAGAACGGGTCAAGTATCTAGGTAAACGACAATGCATCGTATTGTATTGCATAAAAGGCGTCTCGGTCTCCTCACTATCTTCCTGGCTACATCCCACAATCAGTCAGTCAGTCAGTCAATCCCTCAGAAGTCTGAAGCTTCAACCACCACCAAATCAACGGAAGTCGCTCCGCCCTCATCATGGCTAGATGGATCTTCCTTGCGACCACCCTTCTGGCAGTCGCTTGTCTCGCGGCGTGTGCTCCTGTTGCAGAGAATGGTAGGACTTTTCCCCCCTAACTAGAAAAAGATGACTTTCATTACCTGTGTAGTTGTTGAATCTGACTGACTGACACATCGATTTTAGATGGCGAGGCTCTCTGGGCAGACTCGGAGAAAGCCTGGGTTTCAAAGCGTGTTGACGATGGCGAGTCTGCCTGGACAGACAAGGCTTAGTCGAAATACCTGGCTTGTGGTCACGAAGGAAGTCCAAGTGGTCAGTCAGGTCAGGTGATAGTTACCACGACCAATGGACTGGTTCGTAAATCGATCGATACTGAAAAGATGGCGACGGACGATGGAGGATGTTTTCATTGACGTTTACGCCTTGAAAGCTAGCTATCCGTCTACTACCTAGGTACATGTACCTACCTAGTTGTCTGTCATTACCGAATACATCTATCTATCTGGATGCAATTGCATGATGTTCACCCCACTCACCTGCCCTCACCCATGATTGGGTGAGCTCAGGGTGGCAATGCTCACCTAATAAAACAAGAAGGGTAGTCAACTGGGTGTCCGTAGATTTTTGCTTAGTAGGTACCTAGCTGCTGAGACACTGTCGAAGAAAAATAATAAAATAATAAAAAAATTTGTTATCTAGTCATTTGATTCATTTTCTATGCTATGGTATATAGACATGCTTAACTTTAGCAAGACAGTCAGACGCCAACACCCTAATCATGTACCTTAAGAAAATAACCGAAAAGAATCAATCTATCGCCTGGGAGAAAAAAGGAAGACAGAAATATATCCCATGCAACCGATTTACGCCTAGTTTTCATCCAGACCGACAACAATCCGCTTCCCCGAAACAGTATTATCCCGAAGCATTTCGAGTGCGTCGTTGATGCCGCCCAGGCCGCCCTTAGCGCGGACAATCTCGGGCAGCGTGATGGTCTCGGACTCGAGCATGCGCTCCAGCCACGAGACCATGCTCTCGCCGACGGCGGGCGAGCAGTGGAAGATCTTGATGGGCACGGTGTGGTAGCGGATCCGCGGGTCGCGCTCCTTGGGGAGACCGGTGAGGCCGACAAGGTGCGCCTGCGGACCGTCCTCCTCACTGCGGAAGAGCGCGCTCTGGAGCAGAGTGGCCGTGTCCTTGCCGACAATGTCCAGGCCGAAGCGCAGGCGTCCGCCCGTGACGCCACGGATGATCTCCACCGCGCGGTCGGTGTTGTGTCTGTCGACCAGCAGGTCGGCTCCGGCCTCGATGAGTTTTGCGCCGTGACGCGCAGCGTCCACGACACAGATCACCTTCAGGCCGCACATCTTGGCCAGCTGCAAAGCAACATAGCCGGTGGTCGTCGAGGCTTCGCCTTGCATTAGCGCAGGGTGTCCCCTCTTTGGTGTGTCTCTCTGGCATTTGTTCGGCTACGTACCTCCCCAGATGGCAATCCAGTCTCCGCGCTTTGCGCGCTCCGAGTCGGACGTGCACGAGAAGCACTCGTCCCGAACGTCCTCTGGAATGCGGCTGATGTCCTCGTTCTTCAGGATCTTGGTGAGATTCGGGCCCTTGGATTCGCCTGGAATCGTCGAAAAGTCAAGGCCGAAGGAGATGCCCAGGGCCAGCGCGGCGGCCACGAAGGCGACTCCCAACGATGCGGATGCGTGGATCGAAGCCTTGGCGGGAATCCTGGCCGCATTGTAGTCGGTTGCTACAGCGTACTCCTGGAACGCCGCTTTTCGAATATCCCGGTAGTCAGTCGACGGCACCATCACGATGTCGCCCACTTTGATGCGTGAGCACCCGTCGGATACCTTGACGACTTCTCCGGCAAAGTCACGGCCGTTGATCCATGGCAAGGCTGGGATTCCAAAGTTGAAAGCGCTGGGATGCATTCGTCAACACACGGAGCTGCTGAGTGGGTGGAATGGTGCGAGGACATACGGTGCTTTCCAGTCGATAGGGTTCAGTCCAATTGCAGACACCTGCCGATCAGATCACACATCAGCGATCAGAACGGCCTGAGAGCAGGGAGACGGGGCAGCCCAAGACTCACCTTGACCAGAATCTCCCCCTTGTGCTGCAGCTCGGGGATCGGGTGATCCTCGACGAGCGTGTACTTCTCCCGGGCGGCCTTGAGCAGCAGGACGTTCTGCGTGCTCTGCTTGGCGCTCTGGCCCTTGCGGTCCTTGTCGTGTTTGACCCCGTTGGTCTTCACGGCGCTCCCATCTTTGCCCTCGACAAAGATCGGGTAGACTCTGTCGGCCTTCCCGTTGACCTGGGTCTGAATCTGCGTCGAAGTCGTCGTCACCATGATGGGGTATCCGATGAAAGCAGGGCCATGCACAGGGACGCAGAGGAGAAGAAAGACCGCAGGCTGCGCGGAGGAGAAGATTGATATACTGAAGCGATTACCTTCGGGCTAGGGCCCGGGAAAGCGAGGCCCCAGACGCAAAAGGCACGCCTGGAGTCGCCATCCTTCGGGACAGGTCGACCACGGAACGCGCAGCAAAAGGGACTGAGCCGTACGCAGCGGGTGGAGCGGCGTCGAGGACTGTACACAGTACGTCTCCAGCGATCGCGACAGGACCGGCTTGCCGTATTGCGCATGGCGGGGTCGCAATGGCGTGATGAGATTTGCTGGCGCGGGCGGAGGGACCGAGGGGGCCAGTCCGAAAGAGGAAAGGCCGGCGGAGCGCAATATTTATCGGGCGGGACTGTTTTTTCGATCGGATGGGTCCGTGTTTCAAGGGCCGCGCTGGGCTTGGCACGGGGGACGCCTTGCCAGAGACCTCTTCCAAACATGGCATCCGGTTCCTTCGGCAGCCTCACGTTCTGATCTGCTTCAGCTGGCGGGGAAAAAGACGGGGCGTGAGGGGGTTTGGTCTGTCCGCCCCGCGAGAGATGCAAAGACGCAACAACAAGCTCTCGAACCGTCCGCTGGTGAAATGGTTTTTCCGATGACGTACGCCCAGCATGGGCTTCGGGGTCGGCGGCCACCGATGATCCGGCGCCTGCAAGCGCAGCGCCCGTGCAGCGAAGGCACAAGGCGCGAGCGCTGACTCGCCGCGCTGGCGCCTCGCGCTCGTGGCGCAGCCCACCGCCCCACGTGCCCGGCCGCCACGGCCCTGCCCTGCTTCCCCGGATCGCGGAGCCTCTTCCGACCTGCGATAAGCCACGACCCCCCTCTGCCCTGGACATGTGGTGATATTGATATGTGCACGGCGTTGTTATTCGACAGGGCAGCGCGCGTGGACGCCAGCAAGCGTGGTCAGGCTGGAATCGCCCCTGCAGAGAGGGGGCTGTCCGGTCGTGCATGCATCTGGGGGCCCCTCGGACACTAACCTGAGGTACAGAGCTGCCGGGAAATTTTTACCTGAAAAGGAAAGAATGGAAGAACCCTGAAGAAACAACCGCAGAGGGAACAGCGCAGAACGGCGGCGAAAGGCCCTGTGCTGCTCGTGTGGCCAGAGGATCGACGTCTCTACATCCCCCTGAATCAAGAGATACCTCCTATGAAGCAGACTGACCTCAGCATTTCACTTGTACCGCAGTCAGGCCTGTCGAGGTACACTTCTATATCAGAAGCCCTGACGTTGTCGCAAAAGCGCGCTGCCAGCGCTTGTCTGTGGGCCCGGGCCCGGTAAGATAAGCGCGACAGAGACGGTCAATATTACAGTATATGTATGTATGTACATGTACATAGCAGTACTGCCAGCCTCACTACCGTTGTCTCATTTTCTATGTCCAAATTGATGGCGGTCAGCGCCCTCAGGACTAAACGACGCAACATCTCCTCGTAGATCCGAAGCAGAACGACGTCAATGGCTCTGGACAGCAGGAGGGACGCCTTACTCGGACGGTCAGAGGCTCACGCGGTGGCGGGAGGATCCTGTCGGCAGGCAACCCAAGTGTCCAGTCCCTCGGATGCTCCAGCTGTGCCACCCAAGAGCTTAAGGATCTCTAGCCGCCCACTGACCCGGTTCCTCCCCCGTCAGCTAAAATTTTGCTGCCGTGCACCTTGGTTCGGTCCGTCTTGGTCCCATGGAGGCGTTTTTCTTTTCGTCCTTCCCCACCAGTCTGGTACAGTAAGTTACGCAGGACACGCGATATACTCCATATGTTTGGCCGCTGGAACGTCCAATGAGACCGCGCCGTTTTGGTATCTGATAATCATCTACCGGGAAGGGAAAAAATAAAGCAACGGACAAACATGAGGCATCCGACCGCTCAGCTGGACTTGCATTCGTATTGAGGCATGTCTCGATTCCCAGAGGCCACCGCCAATCTCCTATATCCCTCCCAGTATATCCCTCACCCTAGAGACTCGATTCCAGACTTTGTCACGGTAGAATATCCTGTTCAACTCTCTGGATCCGACGAAGAGTCTGAATTTATTGCGTGCAGTACCCTGGAGCAGCATACAGATTATCTAACCCGGTGTGACAAATGACCAACCCGGGTAGGTCGTCACCTGGAGGTGGGAAATAGCACTGGCAAGGCTGTGCAACCTTCAACAGGTTATTCAACATCGGAACTTCCCGTACAACAGCTCTATAGTTAGTCCTGTTCGTTAGTTAGTAATGCAGGATGCGGGAAGTTGTTGTTCGACTGGCCAAGAAAGCACGCCAATGCTCTCATATACCTTCTCTATCCCATTCCGCCTGTACCACGTGAACCGCCTACTTCGACATTTAACTTGAAGATCCCTCCAGCTACTCCAATGGTACATCCTCTGGACCGGATATGTTCATACCCTTAGCAGTTCGAAAGTATTGGTTCTTCCTTTGGCAGAAACGGTAGATGGCATGCGGATGCTGCGCAAGGAGTAAGCTACTTCTTACCTAGTACTGTACCCCACAGAGTTCGATGAAAGGAATCAACTTATACCATCTGTCCGTTCTTCGGCGCTTTAAAGGGCCGAGAAGTGCCGGCTGTGCCACGGACGAGCAGATACCCCTCCGTAGTACAGTGCCAGGAGTTTTCAACGGCACTGGCATACCACTTCCCAAGGTTATGCAGATTTTATGCTTATGCATGGATTTGATTACATAATCAGGTCATGACATCCAACCCTGCCCTGGATTGCCAGCTTCAGCTCGTATCCAGTGCGGGTCAAATCCCTCATTGCTCCAGACCCGATAACCCAAATTCATCTTCATCATCTGTGGTGTGCATCTTGATGATGGGATATCTCGAGCTTCTTCCATCACGATTCCTTTGCTGTCACCTGCGTGATAACGATGACCCTAAGTCACGGACACTTACATCAACGCACGGCGAGATGGCGTGCGAGTCGGACACGCGATAGCATGCCTCGCTGTAGCCTGTAACTTGCAGCCTTTCTTGTCTCACGTCCCAATGGTGACAAATACACATCCACGAGCTCTGGGAGTTTGGAATGCTGGTTCTCCCAGAGAGATTTCATCCATGATGCCTAGCTAGATTCTATGAAGCTTTTGCTTTTCTTGCCTTTATCCAGTTGAATAATTACTTACCTACCTAAATACCTACTTGCTGTTATGCTCCCAGCCCATCTACAGTACCCGATCCTCGAAGGAGAAGGCGTCCATCTGTGGTATGCTGGAGACGCACAAACTGTCCACTGGAGATAACTGCAGGATTAAACAGGCTACAGGATCCCGACGATGGACGATGTTGAAGGTCTCATGCAGCCTCTCCTCGCTCCCGCCTCTTCATCTCCTCGAACCAGCGCTGAAGACCACCCTGATGCACAACCACGAGCAGAAGAGCTGCGTGCTGTGGAAGCAGATACTCTGCTCGAGGCGGCCACCTATGGCCGAAACCTCACATGGTCCAGCGCCTACATCCTGGTCATCTCCCGGGTCATAGGCAGCGGGATATTTGCGACGCCAGGCGCCATAGTCAAGTCTGCTGGAAGTGTGGGATTGTCTCTTTTGCTGTGGATCGTTGGGACGATCCTGTCTGCATGCGGCCTCGCGGTCTCCCTCGAGTACGGATGCATGCTCCCCCGGTCGGGCGGAGACAAGGTATACCTGGAGTTTACCTACCGGCGCCCGAGGTTCCTCGCGTCGACGTTGATTGCTGTGCAGGCGGTTCTGCTCGGGTTCACGGCGAGCAACTGCATCGTCTTCTCCAAGTATACCTGGTTTGCCTTCAATATCCAGCCGACAGAATTTCAGAGCAAGGCCCTTGCGGCCGGCCTCTTGACTGTCATTATCATCATGCATGGGTGCTTCTTGAAAGGCGGTATCTGGATTCAGAATCTGCTGGGGTGGACCAAGGTCTTTCTGATCGCCGTCACGGCGATCACAGGCCTGTTCGTGATCATATCCCGTCCCCAGCATGTGTCGGAATCCGACAGTGCCAGCAGAGTAGCGGGCGCCAGGGTATTCTCGTGGGACGAACTCTGGAAGGACTCAAACTGGAGCTGGGCCCCCCTGTCGACGGCGCTGTTCAAGGTGTTCTACTCGTACGCCGGCTTGAATAATGTCAATAATGTCCTCAATGAAGTTAAGGAACCGGTTAGGACCTTGAAAACAGTCTGCCCTGCTGCCCTTCTGACTGCCTGTGGCCTGTACCTTCTCGCAAACGTCGCCTACTTCCTCGTTGTGCCCATCCAGGAAATCAAAGATAGTGGAGAGCTCGTTGCCGCGTTATTTTTTGAGCGCGCTTTCGGGTCGCATCTGGGCAGGACCATCCTTCCACTTGCGATCGCAATTTCAGCAGCCGGAAATGTGATGGTCGTCACTTTCACACATGTAAGTGGAGCTTGTGCTATCGACGGCAGAATACTGATAAAAGCATATAGGCTCGTGTAAACCAGGAAATCGCAAGACAAGGCTTCCTACCATTTTCCCGGATTCTCTCCTCCTCACGCCCGTTCAACTCCCCTTTGGGCGGCCTTATCGTTCACTACATTCCGTCTCTTCTGGTGATAATATTGCCACCTCAGGGTGATGTCTACAACTTCATTCTCGATGTGGAAGGATATCCTGGGCAGTTTTTCGCTCTCGCAGTTGCGATCGGTCTGTTGCTGTTGCGAGTCCGACGGCCAGACCTCAAACGGCCGTTCAAGGCGTGGCTACCGGCAGTGTGGCTAAGAGTCGTCGTCTGTTTGGCGTTGCTGGCAGCTCCATTCTTTCCACCCCCGGATTGGAAGGGGGATGTGGACTTCTTTTACGCTACCTACGCTATAGTGGGTTCTGGGATGTAAGTTACCTTGACCTATATCCCCAGACATATATACAGAACGAGAGGGCCTAATTCTTTGCAGAATCGTCTTTGCCGTCGTATACTGGTACGTGTGGACTGTTCTACTACCGCGCTGGAGGGGATATACCATTGAGGAGCAGGTTGAGGTTCTTGAGGATGGAACAAGCATCACGACGCTTGTACACCGCTACAACAAGACCTAATCTCATTGCCATTGATTACGAATCTTCTCGGTTTATGCAGCAGTTTATTCGTCTGTTAGAAGACGCTTATAAATGTCCTAGATAAATATATACAATCCTGTTACTAGATAGGCGCCTAGTCTATGTGACACGTACAGCCGTGATTCGCTCCGCATCCGAAACCCTCGGGTCGATCATTCCTCCTTACCCCAGCTTTCTACGTTATCACTCAGCCTCAGCTGATCCCTCTGCAGTCGAAGTCCAATAGAATCATTTTCTATTTCTCAGCAGGAGGACGTGGCGTGGTCAGTTACTCAGATTGCGTGCTAGTCTGACAAATGGACAGCTCTACCCCGCCTTGATCATAAATCAGCATAGAGATATCGGGCCTGGATATTATAAAATCCATCCGTAGCAGCTTTATAATAATATAGCTCTCAGGATCTAAAGATTTAAACATAGAAGGCTCTATCATCTAAACAAGCAAACAGACAAACAACACCATGGCATCTGCAGCAGTCCAACTCCCTTCTTCCGACCACACCCCATCCTTCCAGACCCAGGTCCAAAACCGAAGAACCTTCCCCATCCCCCCATCCGACTCCAAGCCGCACCACGTCCAGACGACCCTGAACTACTACAAGGACCCCGAGGACGGCTCCCCACCCGCGCCCAACTACGTCGGCCGGCCGGAGACGTACGACCGGCCCGTCGAGACGCTGCCCGTGACCATCACCGACATCAGCGGGCACGAGCTCGAGTACACGCTGGACAGCCACGGGTTCCAGATTTATTATCACGAGAGCAAGGAGAAGGATTTCGACGATGACGAGAGGATCAAGAGGGAGTACTACCCGGAGACGGAGCAGTTGCTGAAGGATGCGTGAGTTTTACCACATATAGATCTACATCACTATACTATATATATATACTACCTAAGACAAACACCCACTAAACAGCAATGAAATACCAACAGAACCGGCGCCTCCCGCATCTTCATCTTCGACCACACCATCCGGCGGCAACCCAAGAACCGCTCGTCCCCCGAATCCCAACTCCGCGGCCCCGTGAAGCGCGTGCACATCGACCAATCCTACCAAGCCTCCACCAACCGCGTCAAATACCACCTCCCGGACGAAGCCGACACCCTCCTCAAGGGCCGCTACCAAATCATCAACGTCTGGCGGCCCATCAAGACCATCTACAAGGACCCGCTCGCGGTTGCCGACGCGCACTCCGTGCCGGACTCGGACCTCGTCCCTATCAAGCTGATCTACCCGCACCGCGAGGGGGAGACGTATTCCGTCCGGCCGAACCCCAACCACAGATGGTACTACCGTTACGCGCAGACGCCCGAGATGGTGACGCTGATCAAGTGCTTCGATTCCAAGACGGATGGGCGCGCGCGGCGCGTGCCGCATACGGCGTTTGTCAACCCGGAGACGGAGGGGGATGAGTTTCCCCCGCGGGAGAGCATTGAGATCAGGGCGTTGGTGTTTCATCCCGAGGATAGGGACTGAAGGAGATACCTTGGGTACCTAGGCAGGTACCTACTTAGGTATGTAGCAGTTAGGCAACCGAGACAAGGTGGGAAGGATGGTCATTGCGGCGGGGAGAATGGTGGCATTTTTTTTAAAAAAAAAGCCTTTCTTTAATTTGAGTTTGAGCAGAACATGCAGAGAGAGAGGTCTGCTTTAGGACAAATTGACAATGTACTATTTCTTCAAATGAGGCACACAATAACTCCGTGCTATATCTCCGCTCCACCTGTTCTAGGTCCCATCAAGCACCCTGGAGCATTACAAGTTGCGGGGAATCGATTCTAGACCCTTGCAAACATAACAGTCTAGATCCTCCTACCCGAAGTTGGAGAATTTCTCCAGGATAAAAAACAAAAAAAATAGAAAAGAAGATTAATTTATGCCATAACGCGATAACATTGGTATTCGTCGCCAATTCGCGCCCTGGTGTATGGAGCACATAGTCCCTGTCTCGCAAAAAGTCGACCCGTCAAGCATCACCTCATAAAGGCAACTCTACGAGAACAAAAGAAAAAAAATAAGTTAGCCCGAGCGCCATGATCATTCCCAGGTTTTGTTTCGGGTCTGGATTCTCGGCGCTGCTCAGAAAAAAAGAGGGTGCTGCGTAATAGCAGCCAAAAATGCCGTGCGAGCACGTAATCCGCATGGGAAACAGCAGCATCTGGACGATCGCGAACTTTGCCAATACAATCGCATCATGATGCATACAGCCAGCCACGCCTTTCACAGAGATAACGATGAGCGGGTTTCTGCATGCCGATGATAAGAGATTAAGTTTTTTGACATGTTATGACACGAGATTTAGTGTTTCGTGCACATGGCATCCACGCAAACCCTCCGTGTCGTCCAAGTTCGTATATTTCTTGTCCTTGTCCCACGAGTGCCGGTCCACCTGGTTGGTTGAGCAGGTAGCCCAGGCCAGCGGTCGTTTTCAGATTCAGTGAGTTATGTATATATATATGGTCTGACGGGACGGTCGATTCCTTCTCTGTTGACCCTGCGCAGGATTCGTTGCTGATCTCAAGGAGAATCTGTTACATCTACTGCAATGGCTGAGAAGGTCATTGAACCGAAAGACGAAGAGGTTGCCCAGTCGCCTGTCGCGCCTGAGGGCCTCAAGCGGCGAAAAGGTCGGTTCTGCTATCTTCAATGTCCCTCCAAATGAACCCCTGTGCATAAGTGCTGATACTGTACACAGTAAAATGGTACCGCTCGTCCTTCTACAACGCCGTCATCCTGGGCCTCTGCAACCTGCTCGCCCCCGGCATCTGGGGCGCAATGAACTCGCTCGGCGGCGGAGGTGAACAGGAGCCATACCTCGTCAACGCCGCCAACGCGCTCACCTTCTGCCTCATGGTGCTCTCGTGCTACTTCTCGAGCGTCATCGTCCGCTGGATCGGCATCAAGTGGACCTTCATCATCGGCACCATGGGCTACGCCCCCTTCGCCGCGGGCCTCTACACACACAACCGCTTCGGCTTCGACTGGCTGACCCTGCTGGGCGCTGCCCTGTGCGGCCTGTCCGCGGGCATCTTCTGGATGGCCGAGGCGGCTGTCGCGCTCTCGTACCCGGAGCCGTACAACCAGGGCAAGTTCCTGGGTCTCTGGCTCAGCTTCCGCGTGGGCGGCCAGATCCTGGGCGGCGCCATCAACCTCGGGATCAACGCGAACCGGAGCACGGCTGGGAAAGTGTCGTACACGGTGTTCATCATCTTTATCGTGCTGCAGGCGCTGGGGCCCTTCGTCGGCCTGCTGCTGAACAGGCCCGAGCAGGTGCAGCGGACGGACGGCATCCCCGTGCGGCTGCGCATCACCGGCGGCTCGCTGTACGAGCTCAAGGCGACGACGAAGCTCTTCTTCAGCCGCAACTTCTTGCTCATCGTGCCGCTCATCTCGCAGGCCGTGTACACCGAGGCCATCATGTTCACCTTCCAGGGCATGTGGTTCAGCGTGCGCGCGCGCGCGCTGGGGTCATTCCTGTCGGGCATCGTCGCCCTGATCGCGGGGAACGTGCTGGGCGCCTTCTTGGACAACAAGAGGATCTCGCTCAAGGCGAGGAGCCGCGGTGCCTTCTTCACGATCCTGGGGCTGCAGGGCGGCTGGTGGATCTGGGGCACCATCCTGGTGACGCAGTTCAACAAGACGCAGCCCGTGTTCGACTGGGTCGACAAGGGGTTTGGGAAGGGGTTCGCCCTGTTCCTGTTCTGGGTGATGGGCTTCCAGCTGAACTATCTGTATCTGTATGCGATTCCCCTTAAACCCATGTTTAGGTGACATGGGTAGCAACTAACTCACTCGCAGCTACTTCGTCGTCGGGAACCTCGCCAGCGACGAGAGCGAAGTCGTGCGCATTTCCGGTCTGCTGCGTGGCACCGAGTCTGCGGCTCAGGCCGTCGCGGTGAGTATTCCCGTTGTTCCCTTCCAAGTCAACATATTCCTTGCTAATTCCCCTACAGTACGGCCTCAGCAGCGTCCCCATCATGGCCTCTATCGGAAACGTATATCTCTGCTTTGCCCTGTGGGCAGTTTCTCTGGCCCCGGCATGGATTGTCATCAAGGAAATCGGCGTGACACTGGGCGATAAGAAGGTCGAGCGGGAGACTCGGGTGTTGACGGATGCACAGAGCGAATGAATGATTTGGACGATCGGTTTAGAGACGTGTTGCTGAAAAGGGAAAAAGAAAAGGAAATGGAAAAAAAAAAGAATAAAAATGGATGTGGGATGACTGTGTTATGTGGGAAATACTGGTATATAGACAGATGGGCTTGTTGCCAGAAGATCAAATATCGATGGTAGAGATGAAATATGTTGTATAGACGTCTTCCATTATGCAGGACGGATTTTTTCTTTTCCTCTATTCTCTCTCTATTATTGTGCTACGATGGTCAACTAAATCAAGCGTATATCGAAGATGTTATTACTGCCTGATAATTCACTCTACTCGATCAAATCCGTCTTCTACTCCTTCATGTCTCCCCTCCTCAATAGCCCTGGGCAATAACTCCCTTTCTTAGATTGAACATAGTGTCTTGAGAAAAGGGTCTCCCCCATTCTTTAAACTCTGGTAATGGAGGAAACAATGTGATACTCGTGCCAGATCTCTTTCCTCAGAGAGTCTTTCACTCCAACTACTACTTAGCGAGTCAGTCTTCCTCGCTTTAGATGCTGCGTAACTAACCACCTCCTAATCTCATACTAGTCAAAGCCTAGTACTCGTATTATATATAGCAAGAAAGCCCCCAAAGAGAGGCACCTAGGCACCTGCTCCAAGACCTTCAAACACTGCAAATGGCAGCGCCATTTGACCTCGGGTACTCCGTGTAGACACATGCAAACTACAAATTGCAATAATGACAAACACGTGGCAACCTTATCTGCACGGTTGCATGGGCCATTGGGGGGGGGGGGGGGGGGGGGGGGGGGCCGGAGGTAGGTATGTATCAGGTAGGTATCAGGAACCTCATTCCATCTGCGACCTGTTGTGTGGCTCGCGCGGAATGTCACCGAGGGTCAATCTGGAATCCCCCCTTTCAGTATTATTGATTGTGTAGTAGTTTCTTAGCATCAGCAACGGCAGCGAAGCACAAATACAAGGCATGTTCTACACACTCTGTATAGTACAGTACATGTAATGCTATCTGTAACAGGACTCAAATTCCAGGCACGTAGGACCTTACCTAGCCAGGGCAGGATAGCCGAGGATTCTACCACCTAATACATCGCACTTCGTATTTTAAGTTAGGAACAAAAAAATCATGGATAGGATAGGCAGTATATCCCTGTATGACGGGGTGTTGTTTCTACTTTCTACTAGTAGTAGTGGCAGTGGTAGTAGTTGTTAGTAGGTGATGATGCCATCGTCCTGCATCTTCGCATCAGCTCTGACCCACACGGCCCTGGCGCGGACAAAAACGTTTGGTGGTAAATCATTTAGGTTAGTAGGCGAAGTCTCCAAACTTTCAATTGTTTTCTTTTTCATTTTCCTTCTTAGAAAAGTAGCGTTTGGGGCCAATACAGATTCATCTTGTGTTACTCGCAAAGTTGCAGCAAATTACAACCGAGGTAGGTAGTACACAGCTATCTAGGGCAGCGTCGGTCACGTGATGGTATGTCTATATATCTATATCTATATCCAGCCATATACATAGAGAGAGCAAACAGACATCATGGAAAAACAGCAACAGAAAAATATACCATTTTTATTATTACTTTTGAGATGCTTGAGAAAAAAAGGCTCTCACCTTCCAGCCCACCAGGACCATTAGAGAGTAACCACGGAGTGCTACGAAACCCCCCCCCCCCGGGCCCGCAGTATGTTGCCGGCGGGCAAGGGTTTTGTTTTACATAGGCACAACATACTAAAATGTACTTATCTTGTCCAGGAGGGAGAGATATCTGTAATTAAACGAACGCACAGCACAGCCTTGGACTTAGAATCTTGGTAGAGTCTGCTGCTCGAGGCCGAGGTGGAAAATTCGCAGACCTGCTGCTTCTGGGCGGGGTGGCGAGGAGTCGATTACTTGAGCTGCTTAGCAACCCCCCCCCCCCC